>Ga0307985_10001153_pt1 | contig 14991 bp, 14 predicted proteins | sample EllFjometageno80_FD_203155 | JGI IMG/M metagenome (GOLD analysis project Ga0307985, IMG submission 203155) | Marine microbial communities from Ellis Fjord, Antarctic Ocean - #80 | ecosystem: Environmental > Aquatic > Marine > Unclassified | place: Southern Ocean | collected 2014-10-09 | reverse complement strand
ATTTACTAACTGAATTTGTAGTTCCACTAGATTGCGCATACCATTTAATCGGATCGCTCCAAAAAATATTTTGTTCTCCTTTAATAGATCTATTGATTAATTTAAAAAAATCTTCATAATTAGTAATTGGGACTTTTTTTGAAAATCCTTCATAATTCTTAATTGACTTAAAATCATATTTTTTCCCAAATTCAGAATTTACTGCACTTTTTAATAAAGTAGTTAATACTTCATCTTGAACTTCTAATGGATATTTCATGAACAGTTCGATTTGGTGAATTCTTTTTTTTAGAACCCAAGTCATTACTGTATTAAGAAAAGAAAAAGACATTTTTGTGTTATCTTTATTTATATAAATTTAATTTATTTTTTTAATATGTTCCAAGGTGTTTTAACAAAAATGATGGTAGAGAATAATAACCAAGTTGATTATTTTCTAAATTTTAATACTGACTTCATTCATATGAATCAATTAATTGATAAAACAATAAAGTTAAAGTTTAAAGGATACGAATGTTTAAGTTGTCAATCTAACTTAGAAATTTATAGGCAGGGATATTGTAAAAAATGTTTTTTTGAGCTTCCAAGTACAGCTCAATGGATAATGAAGCCTGAATTAAGTAAAGCTCATTTAAATATTGAAGAAAGAAATTTAGAATATGAAAAGTCAGTACAATTAAAACCGCATATTGTTTATTTAGCTTTTTCTAGTGAAATTAAAGTGGGTGTAACAAGAAAAACTCAAGTTCCCTTTAGATGGATTGATCAAGGAGCTATTAAGGCAGTGCAAATTGCAGAATTACCAAATCGTTATTTAGCAGGAATTACTGAAGTTGAACTTAAAAAACACTACTCAGATAAAACCAACTGGAGAGAAATGCTTAAAACAGACATTACTAAAATTGATCTTGAAACTGAAAGAATAAATTCACTAAAACTATTACCCGAAGAGATTTTAAATTTGTGTAAAGAACAATCATATAAAGAGTTTGAAATAAATTATCCAGTCAAAAGACATCCTATAAAACCTAAAAGTTTAAATATTATTAAACAAGATAGCTTTTCGGGAAAACTAGTTGGAATTAAAGGACAATATTTAATTTTTGACGACGATACAGTTTTTAATGTGAGGTCTAACGAAGGGGTAGTTGTGAGTATTGATATGGACTAAAATTTAATTTCTTCACCAATTTTTAAATCAAATTTTTTCCTAAATAGATAAACAAAAAGATATAGTAATGGAGTGTCTAAAAACGCAATAATTATTTTAAAAATAATCCCAGAAATTACTAAACCCCAAAAACTATCCCAGTTTAATACTTGAAATATACACAGTAAAGATATTACGGTTACTGTATCAATTATTTGAGAGCTAAAAGTTGAAAAATTATTTCTAAGCCACAACATTTTTCCTTTTGTTAAACTTTTCCAAAAATGATAAATCTTAATATCAATAAATTGAGCAAATAAATATGCTAACATTGAAGCTAGTACAGCTAATCCAGATAAAGAAAATACCTTAGCAAAAGTCTCATTATCTACAGGAGATGAAGATAATGCAGGTACACTGTCAGAAATTAGTATTATGAGTAATGAAAAAAATGAAGCAAAAATACCAGCTATAACAACTTGAGTTGCTTTCTTCTTTCCGTAAATTTCTGAAATTAAATCTGTTACCAAGAAAGTTATAGGATAAGGTAAGATTCCTACAGACAGCTCAAACAATCGAATGCCACCAATAGAAATATCAAACGGATACCAATAAAAAAATTTTTGAAAAATCAAATTTGAAACAACCAACGAAGTGATAAATAAAGCAGCAAGATATAGGTATATTTTATGAGCTAATTTTTTTTTTGATTCTGACATTTTTAGTTCTTAAAAATTGAATTATACTACTCCAATAAAGATAAGATATTATAAATTCTTTTCTTTATTTTGGCTTTATGAATAAGTTTAGAGTCTTGTTGTCAATTGGAAGTAATGTAGGAGATAAAAAAAAGCATATACAATCAGCAATTAGCTTAATTGATAAAAAAACAGGAGATGTTGTTTCAATTTCAAAGACTTATCAAACACCTGCTTTAGGCTTTGTGGGGGAAGATTTTTACAATTGTTGTATAGCGGTTAATACCGACTTGTCTCCAATCGAATTATTAAAAAACTTAATTAAAATTGAGAAAGATGGGGGAAGATTAAAAACTAAGGTTGCAGCCTATGAATCAAGAACAATTGATATTGATATTTTATTTTATGAAAACCAAATAATTAATATACCAGATCTTCAAATACCTCATCCTCGTCTTCATCAAAGGGCTTTTGTTATTCTTCCCCTGTTAGACATTGCAAAAAGTAAAGTTCACCCAATATTAAAAACTACAATATTAGATTTAAAAAATAATTTGACAGATTTGGATTCAATACATGAGCTAGAAATAGATTTAAAAACACCCGTAATGGATCTTATGAATTCATTTGATAATATAGTTGTTGAAGGAAACATAGGAGCTGGAAAAACAACTTTATCAAAAAAAATTTCAATTGATTTAAACAAAAATTTAATATTAGAAGAATTTAAAGAAAACCCATTTTTAGAAAAATTTTATAAAGATCCGAAGAGATATGCTTTAAATCTAGAGCTTACTTTTCTTACAGATAGATGCAGACAGTTAAATGATTTTAAAAATCAAATGGATCTGTTTAAGCCTGGTGTAGTTTTTGATTACGACATATTTAAATCATTGATTTTTGCTGGAGTTACTTTGTCTGAAATTGATTTCAAATTGTTTAGAGATATTTATTATTTCATGACTAAAGACTTATATAAATCTAATCTCGTAATTTATCTTTTACAAAAAACAGAAAAATTACTTTCAAACATCAATAGCAGGGGAAGAGACTATGAGAAAGATATAAGTAAAGATTATTTAGATAAAATAAATAATGCTTATATAAATTATTTAAAAAATAGGTCAGATTTAAATATAGTATTTATTGATATATCAGATTTAGATTTTGTTGAAAACCATGCTGATTATCTAGAATTACTATTTAGAATAAAAAGAAAATTAAGATAAACTCTTAAAGAATTCCCAAATTAGAATACCAGAGCAAATAGAGACATTTAAAGAATGTTTTGTTCCAAATTGAGGTACTTCTATAACGTCATTGGATAAATTAACTACACTTTGAGAAACTCCCTTTACTTCATTCCCGAAAATCAAAGCGTGTTTAATATTTCTAGAGATAGTTAAATCTCCTAGTTTTTTAGATTCATCAGCCTGTTCAACACTCCATATAAATATTTTTTCTTTTTGAAGATTTTTAATAAGATCTTCAATATTCTCTGAATATTCCCAATCAACACTTTCTGTAGACCCTAAAGCTGTTTTATGAATGTCTTTGTTGGGAGGACATGCAGTAATTCCACACAAATAAATTTTTTCTATTAAAAAAGCATCGGATGTTCTAAATATCGAACCAATATTATTCAGACTTCTAATGTCATCTAAAATTATAATTAATGGAGTCTTTGAAGTTTTTTTAAATTCATCGATTTCAATTCTACCAAGCTCACTATTTTTTAATTTTCTCATTAAGATTACTATACGTTTTATTAAGATTTCACAAAGTAATAGATTAAATTTCTAAATAATAGTAAATTAGCTTTTAATCATATTTAAATTGACAAAAGAAATTAAAAAAGTCACTCCCTTGATGCGACAGTATAATCAAATCAAGAATAAATACCCTGATGCATTATTGTTGTTTAGGGTAGGTGATTTTTATGAAACTTTTCATGAAGATGCTGTTAAAACCTCTAAAATTTTAGGCATTGTTTTAACCAAAAGAGGAGCTGGAAGTAACAGTGAAACTAAGCTAGCTGGATTTCCTCACCACTCCTTAAACACTTACCTGCATAAATTAGTGAAAGCTGGAGAAAGAGTCGCAATTTGTGATCAATTAGAAGATCCTAAAACAACTAAATCTATAGTTAAAAGAGGAGTTACTGAACTTGTTACACCTGGAGTGGCTTTAAATGATGGTGTTTTAGAAAAAAAATCAAATAATTTTCTTGCTTCAATATTTAATATTAAAGATAAGTATGGTATTTCCTTTTTAGATATTTCAACTGGAGAGTTGTTAATTTCAGAAGGAGAGTTAGACTATGTTAAAAATTTACTTCAAAGTTTCGATCCTAAAGAAATATTAATTTCAAAAAAAATAAAAAAAGAATTTAATTTAATTTTCGGAAATTATAATTCAGTTTTTTATTTAGATGATTGGGTATACAACAAGGAATATGCATTAGAAAAAATAAAAAATAAATTAAAAGTATTTAGCCTGAAGGGGTTTGGAATTAAAAAAGATAACTTAGGCATATTATCTTGCGGCTCAATTCTTCATTACCTAGAAGAGACTCAGCATTCAAAACTTTCACATATTACTAATATTCATTTAATAGTTGATGAAAATCATGTTTGGATGGATCGCTTCACAATGTCTAATTTAGAACTTTTAAACAGTAACTCTAGAGATGGAGTTAGTCTATTAGATGTCATAGACTACACTTCAACTCCTATGGGGGGTAGGATGCTTAAAAGATGGATTATTCATCCGATTTTAAATATTAAGGAATTAAAATTTAGACATGGAACTGTTGACTTTTTTGTAAAAACTAATGAATGCTTAAGTGAAGTAGTTATTAAATTAAAATCCTTTAGTGATTTAGAAAGAATAATGGCAAAGGTGGCAACTTCAAAAATTTCACCTAGAGAATTAGTCCAATTAAAGCATACATTAAACAATATTAAGCCAATAAAGGGGCTGCTTAAATTATATCCAAATCAGTTTATTAAAAAAATCGAAAACTCCTTAGATAATTGTGATTCTTTAATAAGTTTAATTGATTCCATATTAGATGATGAAGCCCCTGTAATTATTTCTAAGGGAAATGTTATTAAAAATGGATTTAATAGTGATCTTGACAAATTGAGGACTCTGTCTAAATCTGGAAAAGACTACTTAGATGAAATATTAGAAAAAGAAAAAAACAACACAGGAATATCATCTTTAAAAATTAATTTTAATAATGTATTTGGATATTATCTTGAAGTAAGAAACATTCACAAAGACAAAGTGCCTGATCAATGGATTAGAAAGCAAACTTTAGTAAATGCAGAGAGATATATTACAGATGAATTAAAGGAATATGAATCAAAAATTCTGAACGCAGAAGAAAATATTCTAAAGCTTGAAAATCAGATATTTGAGGAATTAATTCAAAAAATACTTCCTTTTATTCATTTGATTAAAGAGAATTCGAATTGGATAGCAATATTAGATTGCTTGTGTAGTTTTTCTGAAAAAGCATTAAAAAACAACTATTCAATGCCATTAATTAATAATTCAAATGAATTAAAGATTATTGAAGGGAGACATCCTGTCATTGAATCTCAATTAACCTTTGAAAACCCTTACATTCCAAATGATATTTTATTAAATAATGAAAAGAATCAAATTCTGATGATAACTGGACCAAATATGTCTGGTAAATCTGCTATTCTTAGACAAACTGCTCTAATTGTTTTGTTGGCTCAAATAGGAAGTTTTGTTCCAGCTAAACATGTTGAAATGGGGGTTGTAGATAAAATTTTTACAAGAGTGGGCGCCAGTGATAATATTTCAATTGGGGAATCAACTTTTATGGTTGAAATGAACGAAGCAGCAGCTATTATTAATAATATTTCAAATAGAAGTTTGATTTTGTTAGATGAAATTGGAAGGGGAACCAGCACTTACGATGGAATATCTATAGCTTGGGCTATCACAGAATTTTTACATGATCACCCTTATAAACCTAAAACTTTATTTGCAACACACTATCATGAGCTAAATATGATGGCAGACTCATTTGAAAGGATTAGTAATGCAAACGTATCGGTTAAAGAATCACCAGATAATGTAATTTTTTTAAGAAAACTTGTTGCAGGCGGAAGTGCTCATAGTTTTGGCATTCATGTAGCTAGAATGGCAGGAATGCCCAAGCAATTAATTTCGTCAGCAAAAAAAATATTAAGTAAATTAGAAAAGTCTCATAAGTTTAATAAAAACAGTAAAAACACTGAAGACTCAGATCTTCAATTAAGTTTTTTTAATTTAGATAACCCTAAATTGGAAGAGTTAAAAGAAGATATATTATCTTTAAATATAGACGAATTAACACCCGTTGAGGCACTTATTAAACTAAATGAAATTAAAAGAATTTTAAACTCTTAAGTACTGACTTTTATTTAAGGGATTTTAATTTATTTTTTTTGATTTTTTGTTTTACATTTGCAATCCAATTTGCGAAAGTAGCTCAGGGGTAGAGCATCACCTTGCCAAGGTGGAGGTCGCGGGTTCAAATCCCGTCTTTCGCTCTGAACCACATTAAGCTCGAGTGGTGGAATTGGTAGACACGTTGGACTTAAAATCCAATGATCAGTAATGGTCGTATGGGTTCAAGTCCCATCTCGAGTACGAGAACCCTTGTTAATCATCTGATTTTCAAGGGTTTTTTTATTGTATTATAAATTATTTGTACGATTATTGTACGGCCAGCACTACTAAAAACCCAAAAAATTTCAATAGTAAATTTTAATTGGCTCTACCCTTCTCAAATAATATTGGTTTTCTTTTGAGGGGAGGTGTTCGTATAAGTATGTATAACACTAAACCTTACTGTGTCTTAAAAGAATAAACAATAGAGTAACTCGCATTAGTTCCATCTGATGTTTTTACTCTCCAGTAATACGTAGTAGCTGCATCTAATTCTACATCAGCATTTTGCGCTGACAGGTTTGATGAAGCTGCAAGTTTTATGGGAGGTGTTTCTGGAAATGCAGGACTTTTTGGAAATGCAGAAAGTATAGGAACTCTTTTAAACATTCTAGAACCCGAAAGCACTACGTTTAAACAAACTACTGTTCAAAAATTCACATCATATGCTTTTAAAAATAGCCCTATTAGAAGAGGATTAGGGTTTGATAAACCTTATTCTAGTATTGAATACGGAGAATATCCAAATAAAAATCTGTCTAAAAACAGTTTTGGACATACGGGTTTTACTGGAACAATGTTCTGGGTTGATCCCGACAAAAAGCTAACAATTGTTTTTTTAACAAATAGGGTTTATCCCAGTAGAGAAAACCAATCGTTTTATGAAAATAATGTAAGAAGTAAATTAATTGATATCTTAATCAAAAAATGAAATATCTATTAAAATTTTTAATTCTATTATTTGGAACATTAAGTTTTTCTCAGGAACTAATTTTTGAAAACCTATTTGATAGTTCTTTAAGCTCTGAAATAGCATGCTACAGAATCCCTTCGATCATAACCTCAACTAATGGAACTTTAATTGCTGCAATTGATGAGCGTAATAACTCGTGTGGAGATTTAAAGTGGAACAAAAATATAAATATAGTTCTTAGAAAAAGTTACGACGATGGAAAAACATGGACTAAAATTGAAAGAATTATTGATTATCCAATTGGAGAATCTGCATCGGATCCTTCAATGATTGTAGACAGACAAACAGGAGATGTTTTTCTTTTTTATAACTATATGAATCTTGACATCGCTAAAGACGTATATCGGTTTATGGTAATTAAAAGCACTGATAACGGAGTAAGTTGGTCTAACCCCAAAGATATTACAGAACAAATAACTAAAAAAGACTGGAATAATGATTTTATGTTTATCACATCTGGAAGAGGGACTCAATCTAAAGACGGAACTCTTTTACATTGTTTAGTGAATTTAGATAAAGGAACACATGTTTTTGGTAGTAAAGATCATGGAGACAGCTGGTTTTTAATTGATTTCCCTTTGAAACCAGGTGATGAGTCTAAAATTATTGAACTATCTAATGGAGATTGGCTTGTGAATTCAAGGGTGAATTCAAATAAATTTAGATATTCTCATCTTACAAAAGACAAAGGCAAAAGCTGGTTTACTTTTGAAAATAAAGATCTTTCAGATCCAGCATGTAATGCAAGTTTGATAAATTATAATACAAGCTCTGAAAACTTGCTGTTATTTTCTAATGCTTTTGATTCAAAAAAAAGAGAAAATCTTTCGCTTAGTATAAGCTATGATCAGGGAACAAGCTGGATAAAAAATAAAACTATTTATAAAGGAAGTTCTGCCTACTCCACAATGACAAGGCTTAATAATGGAGATATTGGTCTATTTTTCGAAAAAGACAACTATACAAAAAATGTATTTGTTAGAATTCCTAAAAAATGGATAATTAAGAATTAGTTAAATCTTTTTTAAATACTTCTAAACCTTCGTGTAGCAGACCACAAAACTCTTTTTGTTCTTCCTAAATATGATTTCATACCAATTCTATCATTTAATTCATTTCTTAATGAATTTAGCTGAACATTTCCGTTATCCTGATTATTCATTATATGCTGTTGTTTAAAAATTCAATTTATGTTGTTTTTTTTTGATTAATTTTAATTAAATATTAAACCTCTTATTTTGTTATTAAAAACTCATTTAAACAAAGCATTGATAACCCTTTTATTATTTGCTAGTATTTTTTTAAATGCTCAATTTCTTTTGAATCTAATAAACAAGAAAATACAAGTGGAATAAGCAGTAATAGTAGGATTAGTTTTCTCACAACATAAATATAAGAATTGCTGAATTAAAAGAAGAAGATATGCCTATGGTTTAGTTATAATGAATTAACAAATAATTTTAATTCTTTGATATCAATATTTTTTTTAATGATAATTCCATCTGGATTAATTAAGAAATTTTGAGGAACTGCTTTAACACCATATCTATCAGAAATTTCATCCCAACCCTTAACATTTGATATATTTATCCAAGTTAGGTTGTTTTTTGATATAGAATTTTCCCAGCTTTTTCGATTAACATCTACTGAAACACCTAAAATTTCAAAATTATCTTTATTTGCATTTCTATAAATTTCTAGCATTGAAGGAAATTTCTGTATACAAGGAGCACACCAAGAAGCCCAAAAATCAAGCAAGACATACTTCCTTTTAAAGTCATTTAGAGATATTAATTCTCCATCTTTTGTTTTTGATAAAAAATTAGGAGCTATACTCCCTTTTTTTATGTTAGTAATTTTATCATATAATTTATTCAAATAATCAAAGTAAATAGACTGTTTAGAATAATTAGAAAATCGATTAATAATTATATCCATAGTATCTTTAGGAATATCAAATATTTGAAATTGGTAATATGCGGTAAATACGGAAACAATTTTATTTGGATTATTTAGCATTATTTCCATCCCTGTTTTTTTTTCAAAAAAATCATCTTGAGAATATTTCCTAAAAAAAACATCTTCTTCAGAAAAAGATTCAACTTCAAATGATGAAAGTGAACTTAAATCGCCTTTTATTTCAGTATCATTAGTATCGCTAAAAAAGGGGATTTTTAGTGTATCGTTAATAGCAAGAGTATACAAATAAGATGGTGCTTTATTTAATGTAAAATTAAAATTACCTGACATTGAAAAAAAGGAATCTATTACAATAGGTTCATTAGACTCCAAATCTAATTTTAGCAATTTAAGTGTGCTTTTTTTAAGACCTTTAATATTTCCAAAAACTTTAACCGTATTGTTATTATTTTCACAAGAATTAAAACAAAATGAAAGGAATATTATAAGTAGAATTTTTCTCATACAATCAATTTACAATAATTTTAAAAGAAGAAGATATGCCTATGGTTTAGGTTTTCTCTTTTGTTGAATTAATTTTAAGTAATGTTTTTCCACTCTTATCTTTCATAATAACTCTGGTTTTAATCATTTCATCCGACTTGAAATTTTCAATTATTTTACCGCTAATACCATAGTTTGAAAAATCTATGAAGTTCCAGGTCATTGTATTATCACTTTCACTCCATTTTCCTGTCCAAAAAGTATTACTGCCGTCACTTTTAAATTCCCAGCGATTGAATTGATTTGAAATCTGGTCATAACAAATAATATGTTTACTGGTATCATCATTATAAACCATTATTTCAAGGTAATTATTAGAAAGAATTAAATTTGTTTCTGTTGTTCCTCTGGTTTCAACTCTTTCATTAGTCCAAACAGATTTTTCGAAAACTGCACTATTTTTCCATTTTCCTTCCCATTTTATCAATACATCAAAAGCATCATTTTTAGATAATTTTTGAGCGTTTAAATAACCCGTTCCTAAAACAGGTATTATCATTATAATTAAGAGTAATTTTTTCATATTCAAATATAACAATTATCTAAACCTTATTCTCCCTTTTTAGAGGACTCTGTATTTGCTGAATTAAAAGAAGAAGATATGCCTATGGTTTAGTTTTAAGTAATCTGTCGGCAACACTCATTGAAACTGTTTGATTGTTTATATTAAAACTATCAACGTGACCCATTATTTTTTTGTCTTCAGAAACAAAATGACAGTGAATAAATGAATCGTGGTGGGTAAATACAGTTTGATGTTTTCTTGAGAAAAACCCCACTATATAGCCATCAATATTTTCATAAGTAAAATTCTTTAATCCTTCGTGAGCTTCTTTAGGAGAAGATACTATACTGCCAGCAGGTAAATTAACGCTGTGGATATTTAAATTCTTCCACTTCCCTTTTAAAATAAAAACAAAAGGAATTTCAATTTTACTAAACTTTTGGTCAATATGTTTTTCTAATGAAGAAAGGTCGTTAACATTAGAAGGTAATGGAACTTTTTCTAAATTTTTTTCAGTAGCATATACAAAAAAGGGAGATTTTGCAGCTTCTACCTTATTAACATATAATTTTTCATTTGAATTAATCCTTGAAATATATGTTGTTCCATCAAAAACTAACACTTCTCCTTTTAGATTCTCTAACGGGCCTAAACCATAGGTTCCCCTCAATGAAATAGTGTCAGTTGAAATCAAGCCATCCATCTTCCCCTTCCACATTACATCACTCATTAAACCAATAATTTTTACATTATTCATTTCCTTTGAATGCTCACAAGAATTAAAACAGAATGAAAGGAATATTATAAGTAGAATTTTTCTCATACAATCAATTTACAATAATTTTAAAAGAAGAAGATATGCCTATGGTTTAGAAAGTATGCTAGAACAAGTAATGACTTATAGCCATTATTATCTGCCGTTTTCATTCTTCAATAAATTTGACAATAACTTCCATTAGTTCTTTTTTCAAAGGTAAATCTGGTATCGAATAAGTCTGGATATTCTTTTGTCTATCCACCTCCGCTTCTTTCAATATGTGATTCATTCCCTCAATTATTTGTTTTTGTGATTTCTTATTTGCTAATGCCAATTTATCTGCGTCTGAAACACTTACTTGAATATCTGTCGTTCCTTGGACAATCAAAATAGGGATGTCAAGTTTAGCTATTTCTTTTTGGGGGTCATATTTAAACCAAGAAATTATGTAAGGTTGCACGCTAGGTCGAAAAAGTGAATATAGCATTTGTGAAACGTTTTCAACAGTTTCTCCGTTTTCAAGTTTTTCAATAATTTTCAAAGATTCATCTAAAACAAATTGAGGTTGACCTTTTAATTGTTTTCTAATAATATCTCCAGCCGGAATTCCAATCCCAGCGATAGAAATAAACTTTTTCGCTTCTTGTTTGTGTGAAGCAATCATTCCTATTAATGACCCTTCGCTATGACCAAGTACAATAATATTTGAGAATCTATCATCTTCTTTTAACAATTTAATCCATCCTTCAACATCTTGTACATAATCTTCAAATCTTAAATCAATTTCTTGTAATCCAGAATTCTTACTTTCTCCAATTCCTCTTTTATCATACCTTACTGATGCTATACCATTTTTTTGTAACTCTTTTGCCAGCATTTTGAGTGAATTATTTGTCATCATTGGATTATTGCCATTTCTATCGGTGGGTCCTGAACCTGCAATTATCAATACAACTGCTGTTTTTTCTGAAACAGAGGGAATTAATAAAGAACCTTTAATATCTCCTGTTTTCGTTTCAAGAGTAATTTCTTCTTCTTGCCCAAAACTCACAAGTGGAATAAACAGTAATAGTAGAATTAGTTTTTTCACTATTATAAATTTAACTCAATTCTTAGTGCAATCAAAATAGTTAGCAGTAGTTACATAACTCAACTCTATTAAACCACTGTATATTAACAATTTAAACCATAGTGTTTGAGGCTGTTTTGTTTAGGGGTGTAAATGATCGTTGGGGTGTTACCCTAAGTCTATCTGTACCAGCCGTGATTTTCCTTAAAATTACTTGACATCTATTTGTTATATCTCATATAACATTACTCTGTTGCATTAAAAAGATAAGTGTACCTAAAGTGCAGTCAGTGTAGTTTCTATTTGAAATATCATCGTATAGATTATCACAATCTTTTGAATTATACTTTGAATCTAAGCAACAAACTCTATGAAAATAATTTCTACCACCTTCACCTAATTCATTATAAAAGACTATCGCTAATTTTAAATAGTCCTCATAGTTTGGAGCAATACTAATTCCAGAAGCTTCAATTTTACTGACTAATTTATCTATATCAGTGTTTGAATTTTCAACTTTAATTGAAGGTTTTTTTACCTCAATCAGTAGGCTTTCTTTTAAAACTGTAGCCTGTTCATTGATATATGGATTATCATCAATACTAAATAGTCTTAATCTACTCATATTCACACAACTTCCATCAATATTAATATCCTCACTATCTTTAAACCAATTAGAAATGAAATGAAAATATTGTATGTGTCTCTTAGGGTTTTCAAGCCTTATAATTAAATAATATCCCTGACCACTAACACTTAATCCCGCATAACAAACTTCATCTATTTTACTAAATACTTTCTCTTTTAGTTTAAAAAAATCTTTTTTTAAATGAAGATTGTCTTTGTAGTCAATATCTACTAAAATATATCCGTTATGCTCCTTAAGGTTATTATCACTTCTATTATTAATAATAACTCCTGAACCTGTTATACATAGGAGTTCTCTCTTTAGAATTTGCCTTTTTTTTAAACACTTCTCATCTCTAATCTTCTCAACTTCATATCGCAAGTCCTTATCTGTAGAAAATACCCAATCTCTATAAGTTATGGTTTTCATAGGAGTTGTGACTTTTACATTCTTAAACACTGATACCTCAGCATCTAAAAAGGTGGTAGGGTGGTAGGTAAAACTCATACTCTTTTATAAATTATTATTCTCAAAAGTTTCAGTAAATACACTACCACCTACCACCCCAAGGTCATAATAACTACCATCTTTTTTTACAGTCTTTTTATATCCCTTTTTTATTAATTCTTTAGCAAAAGAAGTTAAGGAGAGTCTTTTCTCTTGATGCTTATTGCAAAACAGAACATAAAGCTCATGTATTTCTGAGACTTTAGTGGGTCTATTTGGAAATCCTGTTTCATGCACCTCATCTATATATTGTTGAACTACATCATGCTCGTACTTATATTTATCAAGAATTTCATTGAGTTCTTTAAAAGACACAAACCTCTTCTCTTTCAAAAGAATCTGAAGAGCTTTAAAAACCCTATTAAAGATTCCACTGAGCTCAGTTTTAATGATTTTAAAATGAAGTTCTGGGTCAACCTTTTTAGGGGTTTTATTAAACTCTAGAATTAATAGCCTACGTAAATAACTCTCCTTTTGACGGTTCTTACATCCTTGTAGAGTTTTTTACCTAAGACTGGCTCACCAGAAACTAAAGTCTTAAAAATAGCTAGGTCAAGAGTCTTTTCATTTTCAGAACAATAGTTAAGAAGTTTCCCTTCAATAAGCATAATTGTATTTGGATCTTTTGTGAGTTTCCCCAATGATACACTTGCAGTATTTTCTTTCCCTAAGAGCTTTGTAATTACCTCTTGAACAACACTTTTACCATTGCCTCCTCCTCCATACAAAAAAAGCGCCTTCTCTAGTTTTAAATGATTTGTAAAAGTATACCCAATGTATTGATGTAACAAGAGCTGATGCTTCTCATTAGGCAACATTTCATCAAGGAATTTATCCCACATAGAGCAAGTTTCATTTTCATCATAATCATATTTCAGCTTATATATTAAATAGTCATTTTTGTTATGATCTCTAGGAATAACTATTGCCAATCAAACGACAAGTTGCAAACTCAAGTAAAAGATGTTGACACACAGTTTCAAAAAGACTTTGAATCTTTTTGTATTAGCACAAGCTACTCTACTAATACTATTGGGAAAGCAATGAGTGTCAAATTAAACTTTAAAAATTTATTACGTTAGTTACGAAAAAACTCCTTTTAATATTACTGTTTATTCCACTTGTGTCTTTTGAGTAGGAAAATGTTGGAATTAGTTATTTTGAAAGTAATCATCCATCGAAAGATTGCCTCCCGTTTTTATTTATAAAAAATACCTAATTAACTTTGGCAAAAATATTAAGTCAAAGACTATGGCAATTATCGCAGAAATTATAGTTAGTAACCCTAACTGACTTATTGAATTAAACTCAGAAAAAAGAAGCGGAATTAATGTTACTATAATTATTAAAGTAGTTTTAATGACAGCTTTCCCTGTAATTTTCAAAGATTTATTAATTGCATCGTTTTTGTTTAAACCTTTAAGGATATTAAATCTGTAAGATGTTATTATATGAATTGAATCATCAACAATTAATCCAAAAATGATAGCAAAAATAAAAGCATTAGATAAACTAAAATAAAAGCTCCCTAAACTCATTAATCCAACACAAACAAAAATCGGAAATGTATTTGGTATTAGAATAATTAATAAATATTTAAAATTAAACTTTGAAATAATCAAGAATAAAGCACAAATAGTTAAAATAGCTAACATTAGCCCATAGAGTATTTCCAAAGTAATTTTATTGCTTAATTTATCAAATAGATGCCCATTTCCTTTGATTTCTATTTCTATATTTAAATCTCTAGCTATTTGTTTAATTTTTT
>Ga0307985_10001150_pt1 | contig 15000 bp, 12 predicted proteins | sample EllFjometageno80_FD_203155 | JGI IMG/M metagenome (GOLD analysis project Ga0307985, IMG submission 203155) | Marine microbial communities from Ellis Fjord, Antarctic Ocean - #80 | ecosystem: Environmental > Aquatic > Marine > Unclassified | place: Southern Ocean | collected 2014-10-09 | reverse complement strand
AAAATAGTAACGTGTGTTTCATCTTCATTTTCGACTGTTGATTGATTAACTTCTATTTCACTTATCCAGTTTTCACCTTCAACGATTTCTAATTGTGTAATTAATTCCTTAAAAATAGCTTTAAAAGCACAAGCTCTATTTATATAAATATTATCTGTTTGGTAGGTAAAAATTACTTTATCAGTATTACCTGGATTACTGGTAGTGTTATTCTCAGTAAATAGATACTCTGTAGTATTTGCTAAAGTGTTTAAAGGAATTAATATAGAATCGATAGTTTGAGATTTGTAAATATCTATACTATCATTATTAACTATAGTAGTAACCGTTAAATTAGTAACATTCTCTGATAACAATGGGTTTATTTTACTTTTAAATTTTATGACAAGAAAAGGAGTAGTAGGAGTTTCTTTGGTGCAAATATCATCTTTTGTGCAAGCTGAAATAACACCAATAAGTAAGAATAATAAAACTATTTTTTTTAACATAGTTTGATTGCTATTTGTTTCTTTTTTCCAAAAGTACAACATTTTCTACGTGAAATGTTTGTGGAAACATATCTACTGCTTGAGTTTTTGTCACCTTATAATCTTCATCTAATAGTGCTAGGTCTCGAGCTTGTGTTGCACTGTTGCAACTTACATAAACAATTTTATTTGCTGAAATTTTCAGCAGTTGTTCGACAACATCTTTATGCATTCCATCTCTAGGTGGATCGGTAATAATTACATCGGGAACACCATGTTGATCGATAAAATCATCATTAAATACTTTTTTCATATCCCCAACATAAAACGCTGTATTATTAATATTATTTAATTGTGCATTTTCCTTAGCCGCTTCAATAGCGTCTGGTACTGATTCAATACCAATAACTTTTTTTGCTTTTTTAGAAACAAACTGTGCAATGGTACCTGTACCTGTATATAAATCAAAAACAGTTTCATTTCCAGTTAAATCAGCAAAGTCTCTAGTTACTTTATATAATTCGTATGCTTGCTCAGAATTAGTTTGATAAAAAGATTTTGCATTTATTTTAAAACGAAGCCCTTCCATTTCTTCAAAAATATGATCTTTACCTTTAAAGCAAATTACATTTTGATCGTATAAAGTATCATTGCCTTTTGAATTAATTACATATTGTAAGGAGGTGATTTCAGGAAATTTATTAGCAATTACTTCTAATAGTAATTCTCGATTAGCTTTGTCTTCATGAAAAAATTGAATTAAAACCATTAAATCACCAGTTGTAGAGGTGCGAATCATAAGAGTTCGTAAGAAGCCTTCCTGTTTTCGGTTATTATAAAATGTAAGCTTTAATTCTTCCGCTTTATTTTTTATAAAGTTTCGAATGTTATTACTAGGATCTCTTTGTAAATGACAAGAATCTATATCTAATATTTTATCCCACATTCCTGGAATATGAAATCCAAGAGCGTTTCGATTTTCAATAATTTCATCACTTTTAATTTGATCTAATGTTAACCATTTACTATCGCTAAAAGAAAATTCCATTTTATTGCGATAATAATATTGTTCTTTAGCGCCTAGAATTGGTGAGATATCAGGTAATTCAATTTTACCAATACGTTTTAGGTTATTCTCAACTTCCTTTTGTTTATAAAATAGTTGATGTTCATAGCCCATATATTGCCATTTACAACCACCACAGGTTCCAAAAAAGTCACATTTAGCTTGTACTCTTTTATCAGATAAATTAGAAAATGAAATGGCTTTTCCTTCGTAATAGCTTTTTCTTTTTTTAGTGATCTGTACGGAACAAATATCACCTGGCACTGCATTATTGATGAAGATTACTTTTCCGTCTGCTGCAAAACCAATAGCTTTTCCTTTAGCACCCGCATCCGTAATTTCAATGTTTTCAAAAACCTTATTTTCTTTTCTTCTAGCCATAAGCACAAAAATAAGAATAGCTTGAAAACTCTGTGTTAGAAAATCAAATATATTTTGAGATTTTATTTCTATGGAATCATTTAATTTTTAAAATGATTTTTTGAGTCCTTTAATTTTTAGTAAATTGCACTCCGAAGGATGATTTCTCTCCTCCGCTGAATTTTCGAGTCTTCGAAAGAATAAAGGTACAGTAGGAATTGCATTTATTTTTAATTTAAAATTATATGTTATGAACGTAGTAGAAAAGACTTCATCACAAAAAGCAATCAATTTAGAAAATGAGTTTGGTGCTCATAATTATCATCCACTTCCTGTAGTTTTAGAACGAGGAGAAGGAGTTTTTGTATGGGATGTAGAAGGAAAAAAATATTATGATTTTCTTTCCGCTTATTCAGCAGTAAATCAAGGGCATTGTCATCCAAAAATTATTGAAGCTTTAACGGAACAAGCAAAAAAACTTACCCTAACGTCAAGAGCATTTTATAATGATATTTTGGGTAACTATGAGAAGTATATTTGTGAGTATTTTAATTTTGACAAAGTATTGCCTATGAATAGTGGGGCAGAGGCTGTTGAAACTGCCATTAAACTCTGTAGGAAGTATGCTTATGAAAAAATGGGAATTGAAGAGAATAAAGCAGAAATAATAGTATGTGAAAATAATTTTCACGGAAGAACCACCACCATTATTTCATTTTCAAACGATGAAGATGCACGTAAAAATTTTGGTCCTTATACCGATGGATTTATAAAAATTGAATACGATAATTTAGAAGCATTGGAACATGTTTTAAAGTCGAATTCAAATATTGCTGGATTTTTAGTTGAACCTATACAAGGAGAAGCAGGAGTTTATGTTCCATCTGAAGGGTACTTGTCCAAAGCTAAAGATTTATGCGAAAAATACAATGTATTGTTTATTGCAGACGAAGTACAAACAGGCATTGCAAGAACGGGACAGTTATTAGCCGTAGATCATGAAAATGTGAAGCCAGATATTTTAATTTTAGGAAAAGCCATAAGTGGTGGTGTATATCCTGTATCTGCAGTTTTAGCAGGTAATGATATTATGAGTGTTATAAAGCCTGGTCAACACGGATCTACTTTTGGAGGTAATCCATTAGCTTGTGCAGTCGCAATAGCTGCTTTAGAAGTGGTTAAAGATGAAAATCTTGCTGTAAATGCTGAGCGATTAGGTCAGTTATTTAGAGATGAGCTTTCAAAGTTTATTAAAACTACCAATTTGGTGACTGGAGTTAGAGGTAAGGGGTTGTTAAATGCCTTATTAATTAACGATACAGAAGAAAGCGAAACCGCTTGGAATCTTTGTTTAAAACTACGTGACAATGGTCTATTAGCAAAACCTACTCATGGTAATATTATTCGATTTGCTCCACCTTTGGTAATGACAGAAGAACAAATTATGGATTGTGTAGCGATTATTAAGAAAACAATTAATGAATTTGAAATTTAAATTGAATAAAATTTAGCATAAAATAAAAAGATAATTATTATTTACTTTATTTGAAGGATGAAAATTGGAGATAAAGTTTCTGTATTGGATGAAGATATATCTGGCATAATCACTGCTGTATCAAAAGATGAAATTACTATAATAGATTCAGATGGTTTTGATTATCAGTATTATAAAAAAGAATTAGTGCTTGAGTCTAATGATTTCTCTAATTTAACTATTTCTCCTGAAAATATTTTAGAAATAATTTCTGAAAAGGAACAGAAAAAGAATAAGGGGATACCAAAAGTAAAATCTAAAGATAAATACCTTCCTCCTATGGAAGTAGATTTGCATATCCAACAATTAGTTACAAAAACTAGAGGGCTGGATAATTTCGAAATGATGAATATACAATTGGATACTGTTAGGTACAAGATAACATTTGCCATTTCAAAAAAAATACAGCGTATTGTTTTTATTCATGGAGTTGGAGAAGGAGTTTTACGGTATGAATTACACCGACTATTAAAAGAATACGAAGGTCAACTTAAGTTCTATGATGCTGATTATCAAAAGTATGGAATTGGAGCAACGGAAGTTTACCTATTTCAAAATAAAAAATAACTTAATTAAAATCTGGAATCACTGCTATAACCCCATCAATTACACCACTTTTGTTTCCAAAAATCATAGTTTCCTTTATAATTTCTTCAGACCCATTAACTAATACTAAATTATTAATAACCAACTCAATATCACTTGTTAATCGGTAAGAGTGTATTCTGTATTGATCAATAATAGTACTATTTGTAATTAATGCAATTAAATAATCAGGAACATCATTAGTATCCGTAAAATCGTTAGTGGGGTCTAAATCTTCATTGGTATCTTCATAGCGAGTTAATATAGTATCTCCATCATCATCAATGTCTAAATAATTATAGATTCCATCATTATCAGTATCTAAAGGAAATTCATCATTTCCTGCTAAAAATTCAGAGCCTAATTCGTTAAGAGTAGGTACATTATCTCCGTCATCGTCATTGTCATAATAATTTAATAATCCATCGTTATCGGTGTCTAAATTACTAGTTGAATCTTCTTCAATTCCATCTTCATCATTCTTAGTTACAATTGTTGTAAGTACAGCAATACCAGATGCTCCCAGGAACTCTATAGTTACGTTAGGTGTCGTTGGAGGAATGTTACTACAAAAATAATCATCTGTAGTATCATCATCGTATTTACGATAATTAACAGCATATGTAATGCCGTTTAAAACGTATTCTACAGTTCCAGATTCTAAAAACAAAATATCTGAAGTTTCTAAAACCAATGAAATACTTTCTGCGAATAAAGAGTTGTTTATATTATAAAAAACATAAGCTCCAGGACCACCACAGTTATTTAAATTTGAAGCCTCAAAGTTAAAATCTGTAATGATAATATCACCATCATTACAAGAGGAGAATAAGCTTAAAAGAATAGAAATAAAAAATAATTTACGCATAACAAAAATAATTATTACAAATAAACAATTTTCTTTATTATGAAACTATAATATTTAGTATTTTTGGCAACTATTAAGTTATAATATTTAGTATTTTTCAGCAACTATGAAAACAGTTTATTTTGACAATGCAGCAACCACTCAGGTTAGAGATGAAGTTATACTAGAGATCTCCGGGGCTTTAAGCGAATATGGCAACCCATCTTCTACACATGCTATTGGAAGGTCGTCAAAATCAATATTAGAAAATTGTCGAAAAGAAATCGCGTCAATTTTTAAGGTGTCAGCAGCTGAAATAATTTTCACTTCTGGTGGTACAGAAGCAGATAATTTAATTCTTAATAGTTGTGTTCGTGACTTGAAAGTTACTAGAATAATTACGAGTAAAATTGAGCACCATGCTGTATTGCATACTATTGAAGAACTAAGCTTAAATTATGATTTGAAAGTTGATTATGTGAATTTGGATGCTAATGGAATGATAGACTATAATCATTTAGAAAAGTTACTTAATGACACCTCAAGTAAAACATTAGTAAGCTTAATGCATGTAAATAATGAGATAGGAAACCGCATTGATATAAAACAAGTTGCAGATTTATGTAAAAAGAATAATACTTTATTTCATAGTGATACAGTGCAATCTGTTGGTCATTATAATTTAAATCTTTCTGAAATCCCAATAGACTTTGCAACAGTAGCTGCACATAAATTTCACGGACCAAAGGGAGTTGGTTTTGCGTTTATCCGAAAAAATTCTGGATTAAAACCTTTAATCGTAGGAGGGCAGCAAGAAAGAGGATTAAGAGCTGGAACGGAATCGGTGTATGCAATTGCTGGTTTAAATAAAGCCTTGCAAATTTCTTATAATAATTTGGATGAAGAGTCAAAATACATTAAGTCTATTAAAAATTATTTTAAAGACCGACTTCTTCAAGAAATACCAAATTCAAAATTAAATGGTTATTGCGGAGATGATTCTCTGAGCACCTATACTTTGTTAAATGTATTATTGCCGATTTCACCAGAAATTGGAACCATGCTATTATTTCAATTAGATTTAAAAGGTATAGCTTGTTCAAAAGGCTCTGCCTGCCAAAGTGGGAGTATTAGAGGTTCCCATGTTTTAGCTGAAATACTTTCAGAAGAAGATATGCAAAAACCTTCCCTTCGATTTTCGTTTTCTACATTTAATACTAAGGAAGAAGTAGATTATGTCATTGAAACACTAAAAAATATAATTCAACCTTAATTTCTAAAATCTCATAGTAGTTCGTACGTTAAAAACACGAGGTGTTAAGTAGTTGGGAATCGAATACTGTACTTTTGTATAAACATCCCTAACAAATGTATTCGTAATTGAGTTTTGTACATCAAAAATATTAAAAATTTCCAGGCCTATAGTAAGTTCTTTAAAAGGTTTGAAAAAACCAGAATCTCTTAACTTATTTTCATTGATTAAGACATATGAAAAACCAACATCAGCTCTTTTATAATCAGGTAACCTTGTTTGATAATTATAAGGATCTGCATAACTAGGCGATCCTCCTGGTAAACCAGTGTTATAAGTTAAATTAAGATATAATTTTAGATCAGGAATAACCTTTATATAATCTTGAAACAATACCGCAAATTTTAATCGTTGATCTGTAGGCCTAAAAATATAGCCTCTATCATTAATGTTTTCTTCTGTTTTAAGATAACCTATACTTACCCAGCTTTCAGTTCCTGGTACAAATTCGCCTGCCAATCTTACATCTGCACCATATGCATATGCAACAGCGTTATTTCTTGCACGATATCGTATTCTAACATTTTCTAAAGTATATGGATTGACATCAGTTAGGGATTTGTAATAAATTTCAGAATTTAAAGTAAATGGTCTTTCCCAAAGGTCAAAGCTATAATCGTTTCCCAGTACTATATGAATTGATTGTTGGGCTTTAACTTCTGGATGTACAATCCCTAAAGAATCTCGTAACTCTCTATAAAGAGGAGGTTGATGGTAAAAACCACCTGAAACTCTAAAAAGCATATCAGCTTCCCAATCTGGTTTTAATGAAATTTGAGCTCTTGGGCTAAAAACGGTTTGGGTATTACTTGTTAATCCTTTTCCATCAACAGTCCAGTTATGAGCTCTAACACCTGCATTTAGCCATAATTCACTATTCCCTAATGTTGTTCTTCTACTCCATTGTAAAAATCCAGAAATGTGATCTATTTGAACATCGTTAGTTGCTCTAACTGAAGTATAAGGAACAATTGGAGAAATAAAAGGGTCGTAAGGTTGATTATTTCCTGAATCTCCTATTGGTGGTCGAATAGAAAACCCTGCAGAATCAATTACTTCATATTCTTGAATTCGATCACGAATGTCTTGGTGAGTATATTTAATACCGTATTCTATATTATTATCTTCAATAGATAAAAGGCCTTTGTGTTCTAAGTTAAAAAATAATGCATCAAGATCATTTCTAGCATGGGTTAATTGTGAGCCAATTCCTTCTGTAAATTCAACTTCACCAAGATCTTCTCCTCCAATATCTGTATTTACTTCCCCTAGTCGGTATTCTCCAAAAATATCATAATGTTCTTGTTCTTTAGAATGATAGATAGATCCTATAAATTTTGCAGTATAATTATCTGAAACCACATAAGTTCCTTTTAAAGCTCCAAAATAAGTTTGATATTGATCTCTTTCTTTCCCTTTATAAAACACTAATAATGCTACTGGATCTGCTATGGTTCCAAAATTGGTTTGTCTCGTTAAAGGCTCGTATTGATAATCGTTTATCGATATGTTCCCTAAAAAGTCAAGTTCAAATTTATTGCTAATTTTATAGGTAAAATAAGCTTGAGCATCTGCAAATACAGGTTTGTAGTTTGCTTCCGTTTCTTTTGAGTTTACAAAAAGACTATTATTTCTGTAGCGTAGTCCAGCGATTCCAGTAAAACGACCATTCTTTGAAGCGCCTCCAGCTGAAACATTTGATCCTAGTAAACTTAAATCAGCAGTTGCTTCAAAAGAAACAGGTTTGCGATACGTTATATCTAATACCGATGACAGCTTGTCTCCGTATTTTGCTTGAAAACCACCTGCAGAAAAATCTACTTTCGATGTCAAATCAGTATTAACAAAGCTAAAACCTTCTTGTTGTCCACTTCTAATTAAAAAAGGTCTGTACACTTCAATTTCGTTAACATAAACTAAGTTTTCGTCATAGTTTCCTCCCCTAACAGCATATTGTGTGCTTAATTCATTATTGCTATTTACCCCTGGCAGCGATTTTATTAAATTTTCAACTCCTGCATTTGCACCTGGTATTCTTCGGATTGCCTCAGGACTAATGGTGGTAATCCCTTCTATTTGCATTCTTTTTTTTCTGGAGATTACTACTTCCCCAATTTGTTCAATATCAATGTTCATCACCGGATTTATTTCAAAGTTTGAATTTGGACTTAAAGCCGGAACTGAAACTTGAACGTTTTTAAACGTAACGTGAGAAAAAATCAATATTAATTCTTGATTAGCTGGTACTTCTAAAGAGAAAAAACCATCAAAATCTGTTTGAGTTCCTTCATCACCAGTAGTTATATTAACTTCTGAAACAGGTAAATTGTTTAGATCAAGAACTACTCCTTTTATAATAGCATTTTGTGATAAAAGGTTTCCGGTAGCTATAAAAAATAGAAATAGGAGAAGCGAAGTATATGTTTTCAAATGTGTTTATAGTTTTATTTTCTGAAAAATGTTGCTTCAAATGTAGCGTTATTTCCAACATTATCAATAACAATTAGTTTCAAATTATTTTCAGATTCCGAAATTATTTGATCATCAAAATCATAAGTAAGAACGTCTTTCTTATAGTTATATTCCATCAATATAAACTTTCCATTAATCGTAGCTCTATAGGAGCTAATCCCACTAAGGACATCAGTAATTTTTATTTTTAGTGTTTTGTTTTTGCTTATCCATTTATTGTCTTGAAAATTAAGGGCTTTAATTTTTGGATTTGTGTTGTCTGCTACTAAAACAAAAGAACCGAGTGTTTTTGTATATGCAGTTAATTTGTTTCCTTTTCTCGAAGTGAAATTATAATAGGGCTCTTTCTTATAATTAAGTCTTCCTATGTAAAGCTTATCAATGTCATTAGCATTATAATTTGAGATATCTGTTGAGATACTGATGCTTTTATGAAGCGGAATAACATTTTTATGTAATACTAAGGTATCTTCTTTTGCATTAATGTTTAGATATACATCTTCATAAAAACTATTTGTTGGTATGTAAATATTAAATTTTCCTTTTGCTATAGAGGTTGCTTCATTAGCATAAATAAAATCTTCAGTAATGCTTGACTCTCTAATTTTCACAATAGCTAACTGTTCTCCTTTTATGGGTATTAATATGGTTGCTTTATTGTTTTTAAAATCGGTAACTTCAATTCTATACGTATAATTTAATTGATCTTGTATATCAATAATTCCATTTTCATTTTCACTTTGTATGATGCTTAATGGATTATTGGCTTGTCTAAAAAGTTTTTGTATTCGACTTTTATTATTTTTAAAATATTCGTAATCTATAAACCTGTTTAAATACCTTGTTTCTGCAAATGAAAATTTTTCAAAAGCTATTTTAAATTTTTCCTTCCCATTACAATAGGTGTCAATTTTATAAACTCCATTTTTATTGGAAGCCCCATTTTGTTGATCATAGGTCGATATTCCAAAACCAATTTTTCCAAAAGCAGTACTGTTTTCTGCTTTATAGGATCCATCTTTTTGAAGTATCAATCGTATTTTTACCCGATTTTCTGATTGATTAATCTGTGCATCTTTACTTAAAGGATATGCAAATACACTAGAAACAATTGGTTTTTTTGTATCGGGAATTTCTATACCAAAAAGCAAAGGATTCATAGGTCGAGAATTTGCATCTCGAATTTCAAAATGAAGATGCGGTGCTTCACTACTTCCACTATTACCAGTATAAGCGATAAGATCACCTTTCTTTACTTTTAGTTGATCGGCTTCTGGAAATAATTCAATTTCATAGGCTTCTTTTTTGTATTGAGCATTTTTCAAATACTCTTGAATGCTGTCTCCATATTTTTTTAAATGGGCATAAACCGTAGAGTAGCCATTAGGATGCTTTATGTATAAGGCTTTTCCATATCCAAAATGAGAAACTTTTATCCTACTTACAGAACCATCTGCAGGTGCATATATGGGAATTCCTTCCTGTTGTAGAGTTTTTAGGTCAAGACCACTATGAAAATGATCAGTCCTAAGTTCTCCAAAACTCCCAGATAGAATTAAAGGAATTTCAATTGGATTGTTAAAATATGTTGTTGGAATACTATCCTGAGCGAAAGTAAACCCACAGAAAAATAAGAAGAGGAATTTAAGTAGTTTCATAGTGTAAAATTAACAATACGCTATAGATAATTGATGGAATTGATGCTATTTAATAGATAAGTTATTCAATAATACAAAATAGTGTAGTTTTTAATTGGCTTTTCAACTGCCGATTGTTAACTTTGTAAACAGAGTATTGAAATAAATTTTAATGAGCAATCTATCAGAAATTGTTGATTCTCTTGAGAATAGGGTTGGCAAACTGCTTCAAGAACATGAGAACTTGAAGAACAAAAAGTCAAAACTAGAAGAAGAAATTACAGTTTTAATATCGCAACAAGATCAATATAGTAAAGAAATTGAAAATTGGCGTGAAGAATGTAATGCATTAAAGTTAGCAAATTCAATGCTTGGCAGTAATGAATATAAACGAGAAACAAAACTCAAAATAAATGAATTGGTTCGGGAAATTGATAAATGTATAACGCAACTTTCTGAATAAATTAAAAAATGTCAAACCAACAAAAAATAAAACTATCGATTGCAGATAGAGTATATCCATTAACAACTACTCCGGAGCAAGAAGAAGGCCTTAGAAAAGCTACAAAAAAGATAGGTGAAATGATTAAACGGTTTGAGAAAAGTTATGCTGTAAGAGATAAACAAGATGTATTAGCAATGTGTGCTTTGCAATTTGCTACTCAAGTAGAGCAAAAACAAATAGATAATACAGAAGATAGTCAACACATTGAGGAAAAATTAAATAATTTAAATCAAATGTTGCACGATTTTTAAATCGTAACGTTCTTTATAATAAGGTTACTGCCTACATTAATACTATTTTTGGTAAACTCAACGCGAATTCTTTTAAAAAGGGTGAGTTATAGTTGTAAAAGCGAGCCGTGTCCTTAGGGAGAGCGGATACTTGACCAGCTAATTAACCCTAAACTTGTTTTAAGGAGTTTATACAAAACCCAGCTATTAATGTAGGTTTTTTTTATGAATAAAACTCAAGCTATCGTTAGCTAGTAGTTTAAATATAATAACAACAATGAACAATATAATAGTACCCATAATAGTAGGAGTTATAGCAATAATCATTGGTTTTGTTATCGCCAAAATACTAGAGAAAAACAAGGCTTCTCATATTGTTAAATCGGCTAAGAAAAGAGCCATTTACATTGCTAAACAAGCAGGCATAGATGCGGAGACCATGAAGAAAGATAAGATGCTTCAGGCTAAGGAAAAATTTTTAGAATTAAAAGCAGAGCATGAGAGAGATATTTTAAATAGAGATAAAAAAATATCTGAATCAGAAAAAAGAACTCGGGATAAAGAATCAAAAGCAACCAGTGATCTGGCAAAATCAAAAAATTTAATTTCTGAGTTTGAAGAAAAGAAAAAAAATTGTGATGAACGCCTTTCTTTTTTAGATAAAAAGCAAACAGAAGTTGATAAAATGTATCGCAGACAAGTCGAGCAACTAGAGGTTATTTCTAGTTTATCTGCCGAAGATGCAAAAGCTCAGTTAATGGAAACTATAAAAGATGAAGCCAAAACTGATGCAATGGCATACATTCAAACTTCATTAGAAGAGGCTAAGTTAACAGCTCAACAAGAAGCTAAAAAAGTTATTATAAATACGATACAGCGTATAGGAACAGAAGAAGCAATAGATAATTGTGTTTCTGTTTTCAATTTAGAAAGTGATGATGTAAAAGGTAGGATTATTGGACGTGAAGGAAGGAATATCCGTGCCATTGAAGCTGCTACAGGAGTAGAGATTATAGTAGATGATACTCCAGATGCAATTATTTTATCTTGTTTTGATTCCGTAAGAAGAGAAATTGCTCGTTTATCTTTACATAAATTAGTAACTGATGGGCGAATTCATCCAGCTCGAATTGAAGAAGTAGTTAAAAAGACTACCAATCAGATAGAAGAAGAGATTAAAGAAGTAGGAAAGCGTGCTGTTATTGATTTAGGAATTCATGGATTGCATCCAGAATTAATTAAAGCTGTTGGACGTATGAAATTTCGTTCTTCTTATGGTCAGAATTTGTTGCAACACTCTCGTGAAGTAGCTAAGCTTTGTGGTGTGATGGCTTCAGAATTAGGTTTAAATCCTAAATTGGCTAAGAGAGCCGGATTATTACACGATATTGGAAAAGTTCCTGAAACAGAAACAGAACTTCCTCACGCTTTATTAGGAATGCAAATGGCTGAAAAACATGGAGAAAAACCAGATGTTTGTAATGCTATTGGTGCTCACCATGATGAAGTAGAAATGACTAGTTTATTATCTCCAATCATTCAAGTTTGTGATGCCATAAGTGGAGCTAGACCTGGTGCAAGACGTCAGGTATTGGATTCGTATATACAACGCTTAAAAGACTTAGAAGATGTTGCTTTTGGATTTAAAGGTGTAAATAAGGCATATGCAATTCAAGCAGGACGTGAACTTCGTGTAATGGTTGAAAGTGAGAAGGTAAGTGATGAAAAAGCATCTGAATTATCATTTAATATTTCACAAAAAATTCAAACAGAAATGACCTACCCTGGTCAAGTAAAAGTTACGGTTATTAGAGAAACAAGAGCGGTTACTATTGCAAAATAGATTGTTGGATAGTTAGATTGTTGGATGATTAGATTGTTGAAATGTTATTTTTTCAATCTCCAATACCTATCTTCTTGGGTGAAAATTATTGATAATTTGTGTTAGGTGGCTTTTGTCTATGTGGGTATAAATTTCAGTAGTGGTAATACTTTCATGTCCAAGCATTTGTTGAATAGCCCTAAGATCAGCTCCATTTTCTAATAAATGAGTTGCAAATGAATGTCTAAAGGTATGTGGGCTTATTTTTTTATGTATTCCAGCTTTTTCCGTTAATTCTTTTACGATATGAAAAATCATCGCCCTGGTTAACCCATTCCCTCGTCGATTTAAAAACAAGGTGTCTTGAGCAGTAGGTTTAATAACTTGATGCACTCTAATTTCATTTCTATAAATATCAATAAATTTAATAGTTAAAGAGCCTATAGGTACAAAACGTTGTTTGTTTCCTTTTCCGGTAACTTTTATAAAGCCTTCATCAAAAAATAAATCGGATATTTTTAAATTTATTAATTCTGAAACTCGCAAGCCACAACCATATAGTACTTCAATAATAGCTCTATTACGTTCCCCTTGAGGTTTAGTTAAATCTATGGTTGAAATAATTGTATCAATTTCTTCAATTGAAAGTATGTCTGGTAATTTTCTTCCAATTTTTGGACTTTCAATAAGATCCAATGGGTTAGTTGTTCTGTATTCTTCAAAAACTAGGTAATTAAAAAAACCTTTAAGTCCAGATATAATCCTGCTTTGAGACCTTGGGTTTACTTCCTTAGCGATGGTGTAAATAAATTCTTGAAGTGTTTCTTTTTCAATATTTATTGGAGATATTTTGATATCATTTATAACCATCCATTTTACCAACTTATTAATATCAAAGGTATAGTTAGCAATAGAGTTTTCAGAAAGGCCTCTTTCTATTTTTAAATAATTTTGATAATGTATAATAGCTTGTGGCCATTTCATGTGTCTATTGTGTTTTTTTATATGGAGCACATGGTTTTCGTTAATTATATTTTCTTTGAATATAATAATTTTCATGCTCGGTTCATAAAGCGATATTAATCATAAAATTTTATAAAAGTAGAATTGTGATTATATTTATAATCATTTATTTGATTTTTATATCTTTGGGACTTAACTTAACTAATTAATTACTTATGAAAATTTTTATTTTAATTGTATTTACGGTATTATTTACGACTATTACTTTTGCTCAAGGAATTGATCTTGGTATAAAAGCAGGAGCAACATTTGCTAATTTAACAAATGTAACGGATGCTTCCACAAAAACAGGATTTGTTGGCGGTGCATTTGTAACCATAAAGTTTTCAGATAAAATTGCAATTCAAGGAGATCTTTTATATTCTCAGCAAGGAGCAAAACTTGAACTTGAACTTGATGACATTAATCTAAACTATATTAATTTCCCCATCGTATTAAAATACTATATTATAAAAAGGATAAACATTCAAGCAGGGCCTCAATTTGGAACTGTAGTTAATGATAACTTAGGAGAGGTTTTTGGGCCTAATATTGATTTTAATTCTTTTGACATCACTGGGATTGTAGGAATAGGAATAGATCTGCCATTAAATCTTCGTATTACAGGGAGGTATGGTTTTGGATTGTCTGACATTAGCTTTGCGGGCAATAATGTTTCGATAGGTACTAACTCAAAAAATAGTGTATTTTCTTTAACTGCTGGTTTTAGTTTCTTGTAATAAATATAGAAATCAGTCAATTAATAAAAATAATTTAAACTGAAAAAATCAGTTCTTTTAACAGCCATTTTTTTGTTAATAATTTGTAATAAAATTTAAATTAATTTTTTTTAAAAATCAATAAAGCCTCTCAAGTGCATTGTATAAAGATGTTTTAAATATTTTTATCACTAAAAGTTATTAACAATTCATTGTTAATAGAACTAGGTCAATTCAAATAATACTATCTGATAATACCTTAATTTTATCTTATTATTAATTATAAATTTAAAATTATGAAAAAATTATTATTTTTAACTGCAATTGCAGTATTGACATTTAACACCTCTATTGCACAAGAGGAAGTAGTAGTGCTAGTAGATGAAACAACGATCATAGTGGATACACCAACTGGGTTTTCTAAATCTGACCTTTATGTATC
>Ga0307985_10001147_pt1 | contig 15025 bp, 17 predicted proteins | sample EllFjometageno80_FD_203155 | JGI IMG/M metagenome (GOLD analysis project Ga0307985, IMG submission 203155) | Marine microbial communities from Ellis Fjord, Antarctic Ocean - #80 | ecosystem: Environmental > Aquatic > Marine > Unclassified | place: Southern Ocean | collected 2014-10-09 | reverse complement strand
ATGGAGGGGAAGGAGCGCCGAAGGTGCGTCGGGGGCGAACTGTCCGTCAAGCAATAGTCAGATATACTAGCACTACAACCAACTCAACCAATCCGCGCTCCCTGGCTCGCCCGACATCGCCGTACCCCCACGCCAAAGTCGGTGAAAAGCACCTGATTCTCACATAAGCTGAGATTTTGCTTTTTCCCACTTGCCAATCTAATAAAAGTTATTCAACGACACGACATCGTACTCTACCTCCTCCTGTACGGCGATTGGGGTTCCAATCGCACCGCTCCCCTGCCCCCGCCGCAGCGGCGCTTAGATGCGCGACCTGCCACCTGCGTGGCCGCCGTCGCCTGAGCAGTAGTGCCTGCTGACTCTTCGTATGCTTTTTTCACGACCATCTGCCGAGTAACTAAATATTTGAGGGGGTGCGAGGAGTACTAAAAATAGGGCGCGCAGACGCGTATTACTTAGTATTAACTCCTCTTGATAGGATTTTTGAAAAAGATGCGATCTATACCCCCATTTCCTACTCTTACTCCTCATTTTCTCGAGCTCTGATGCTGGTTTCTCAGCATGAATTTCGTGTTCCCCAATATATCACGTGTATTACGCAACCCCAAGAACTCCCACACAATTATCTTACGTAACTCGGATCACTGGCCAATACTGTTTCTTCAGATTTACCGCAAACGGCTCATGGCCCCTCTCCTCTATTTTGGTCCCCGGAGCTTGCCAGTTGAGACAAAGAATGTAATTAAACGGGGGTAATAACTTCAGTGTACACCGTAACCACTCATCAAAGCTATCAGGATCACTATGTTGCCGACGCTCGAACAACTCCTGCTCTTCTAGCCCCCCCCGTTCTTGACTTATCCCATGTGGATAAAAAAACTAAGAAATAATAGTAATTGGGGTGGTCTGAAAGGGGGCAGGACCGTAAGCCGCTGGTATGCTGAGCTCTAGCAAGGTCGTGATGGGGGCGAGAGGGGAGGTTATGGAGACGCAGTGCTGTGTAGGTGGCGCCGTCAAGTGACAACTGAGGAAAACTGGGCTCTGCATCTCACTTCACTTCGCTTGCACTTCGCTTGCAGGAAAGCGAGTCGGGGCGTTGGAGCTAAACTAAGCTGCGACTGCTGTACTTGGAGTAACTCTCCTAGGACAAATTCACACAGACACGGCCGGTATGCGGACAGAGAGGGTTGGGGTAAGGCTGTGCGGCTCGCGCCGCGCTCGGCAATGTTTTTGAGAAGCCGAGGCGGGCGGTCGCCTTACCCAAACCCAGCCCTAGCCCCTTACCGTACCTACGAGAACTTCCTTTGTCTCGTGTTCCACTATCGGGCCCTTAAATTCGACGAGATTATAAATCATGGTAGTTGTGCCTCTAGTGCTTAGGTTGTGCGTGTCTGTGAACCCAGCGCGGCTGGTGAGCTTTGGCCTCATCAGTTGCCTAGATAGAGAGAGTCCCCTAGCCCCTTCTCTACCTTCAAAAGTTCAAAACCACCGGGCACCCCCCACCCCCCCCATACCTAGTGCCATTTCCGTCGTGCGCCCCTTCTGTACCCGTCTTAGTTTGCCCCCCGTTATAACCCTAACATGGGAGCTGGTTCATCCGCCTCCCAGCAGCTCGGCGTGGGGGGGCAGTCCAAGGTTGACTGGATAGCGACCATGCCGTGCTTTCGTGGTATGGACGACGAGCAGCTCGGACTGGTGTCAAAGAGTGTCAACTGGCTGTAAGTTGAGACCAAAGTAACCGACACTTCCTTCCCCCAAAGTTCCCCCGGATATATTACCCAGGTTGCCTATTCATGATTCACATTTATGTGCTCTCACACACACACAACGCAGGCACTTCAAGCCAGACGAGTACATCATACAGGAAGGCGCTGTTGGGCAGCTGTTTGGCATCCTGGTGTCTGGCAAGGTGGTGGTCACTGCAAACGGGCCCAATGGGAAGGAGGTGATGCTGTGCAGCCAAGGCCCCGGCTTCTTCTTCGGCGAGGCGGCCATCATCGGCAACACTACGACGACTGCGAGCATTCGGGCGCTAGAGAACGCGAGCATTCTGGCGTTGACAAGCAAGGATCTGCAGGTGAGAAAGCCGCAAGAGCAACGAGCGAAGTGCGAGCGACAAGCAAACGGCGAGCGACAAACGGAGCGCGAGCGACAAACGGAGCGCGAGCGAGTTGTTGATTGCGCGTTGTTAGCTGCATCGCACGCTGCTCCAACGCACGCACTGCTCCAACGCGCCTGCTCTTAACATTCGAAGTAGCGCGCGCTGTTGTCTGGCATGCCCGCTATACACGCTGCTATACACGATGATCACAACCAGCGGCCCAAAAAGTGCAACGTGCGGCTCAAACGCGCTATTCGCTCACCTTGTGTCCCCTTCGCTCACACACGCCCGACCCCTTGGTTCACGCGTGCGCGTTGACGCAACCACCCCCCCGCCTGCTCACACTGAGTGTCAATAACAGGAGCTGGCAAGAAACCACCCTGAGGTGAAAGCCAGCCTCTTCACGACAGTTTCGCTTCGCATGAAGCAGAACTTGATGAAGATCCCCATGTTCGCGCAGATGGAGAAAATACTGGAGCAGAAGAAGATGTTTAAGGTCATGGGGGTGTTCGACCTCCTCTCCACGCTCTTCGAGATGGAGAGCTTTGAGATGAAGGAGGTGCTCTTCAAGGCCGGCGAAGTTGGTGACAAGCTCTTCGTTGTAGTTGAGGGGTGCATCAAGATCAATAGCAAGGACGTCGCCAACGGGAAGGAAGTCACCATCGCCATGCTCACGAAGAATCAAGTGTTTGGGGAGATTGCGCTGCTCGAGGAGACTACCAGAACCGCCACCGCCATCGCGTTTGAGCCCAGCTTGGTGTTGAGCATCAACCAGGAGAAGTTCGCGTCCCTCACGCAGGTCTTCCCGGAGTTCTACGACGTCATGGAGCCGCTGCTGAGAGACAGAACGAGCAACACGCTCAAAACAGTCCCGCTCTTTGCGGACCTCAAGAAGGAGCAGAGAGATTTGATCTCGGAGATGCTGCAGGTAAGTCCCAGTGCCCACCCAGAACTTAGGAGGCGGTGTGAGCGAAGGAGGCCCACACACACACACACTTCTGGCCCGGAACTCAAGAAGCGGTGTGAACGAAGGAGACACTTTGATTGCAAGCGAGTTGCCCAGAATGACCTGCTTAGAGTTGTTGATTTTCACACCGCCGCCGCCTTTGTTCACACCATGTTTGTGGGCCTTTGCTCACTCCGTGTTTGTGGACCGCAGTTCAACAACTACCCGACCGGGATGAACGTCACCAACGAGGGCATGAAGGACGACGGGCTGCACATATTGATCGACGGGGAGGTGGTGGTGACAAAGCAGGACAGCGGCGGGAAGAGCGTGGAGCTGTGCACTGTTCAGAAGGGGGGGGTGCTTGGCGAGATCAGCTTGCTCGCGGGGATGAACAGGAGTGCCACGTGCACGGCACTGGAGCCTTGCAGAACTCTGTGGATGAGCCAAGTGAACTGCAGGGCGCTGTTTTCCGTCGCGCCTGAGTTGATGGAGCAGATGGTGGGGCTAGCGAGGAGCCGGAGAGCCAACACCCTCGAGGTTATGGGAGAAGGAGACTGCAACATCCCGAGAATTGACGAGACAAAGGAGAGTAAATTGAGGCTGTACGCGCTGCTCAGAGCGATGGACGCCGCCGAGCAGGAGGCGAGCATGTCAAGCATGAGGGGAGAGATCGCGTCGCCGACACACAGCAGGAAGATGATGAGGCAGAAGGAGGAGAAGAACGGACAGGGAAAGGACGACTTTTTCCACGTCAAGGAAAAGAACGCAGAGCTGCGGTTAGAAGGGCAGTTCTTGGAGATCCAGATCATCGACTTGTTGAGCGCGATCAACATGCTGGAGGCGCACGAGAGAGCGCTGGGAGGAGGAAGTCCCAGAATCGACGACGACCCTTTGAAGAGGGGCTCGAACTGTGTCGAAATTAGAACTATGCGGAGAAACTCCTGGCCGAAAAGCAAACACATGGAGAAGGTACACGGCGTTCTCGCGGACGAGCTGGTGAGGGAAGGAGGCGCAGGGGAGAAGAAGAAGGTCAACGCTGTCAAACACAAAAGAGGCAGCGTCGCTAAACGGCTGAGCAACGTTAATGTGACGCAAAAGCAGCTCGCCCAGCTCACGGACGGACACCAAAAGAAGAAGGGAGGCAGCATCGGGGGGGGCGGAATGAAGGCGCCGATGCACATGGATGAAGAGGCGAATGGGGAGGACGAGGGGCAGGAGGCAACATACCCGGAGAAGAGAGGCTCCATGAAATTCGAGAACGACGAGGCGTACTCAGCCGTGGCCATGGCGGCAATCTTCAGCGGAGATGCGCACGCGGAGACGGAGGCGGCGCTGTCCGAGGAGGACAGTATGAACGGGGGCGGCGGCGGGAAGAACGGCCGGAAGAAGCCCGCTCGAAGGAAGAGCGCGCCCAACAGCTACGAGGGCAGCGGCGGGAGCCGGCGGAGGAGCTTCGTCGACGCAGAGCGGGCCAAGCACGAGGCAGACAAGAAGAAGATGGCGGAAGAAAAGAAGAGGAAGGAGCGACCGAGCCTGGACGAAGAGGCGAAGGTCTGAGGGGAAGCAGGCAAATAAGTCATGCTAATAGTCAAGCGAATCGCTGTAACAGATAAGGTTGTTCACACGTTCACACACAAGCCCACACACACGCTGGCTTCCAGGGCTGCAGTGCGCGCGTGTTGATAATGCTTTGGCGCGATTTGGTCCTCTCTCATAAATAGCTCCCCGCGACTGGCCGCTAAGCGTCAAGCTCTCATCTCCCTCCCTCTCTCTCTCTCTCTCCCCGACCGACCGACCCCCCCCCCTTCTTTCGCCTCGTCGTCTCTGCTCGTCTCTGCTCGTCTTCAGCCATGCCGCGATCCCTCATCTCCCCCCCTTTGGGGGAGGGGGCTTCGTCCCCCACCATAACAACAGTGCCTGTGTCCAAACCTTTCATCTCGTCAACCTTCGCAAACAACAAGAGAGAGTTCTACTCTTCCCTCACCCTCACCAAAATGCACACCAGCGCCACCTCCTCCTTGCCAGTCACGACGACTCAGACGTTCGCTATCGGCGACACTGTTGCTGTGGTCGTTGAGGAGGATCTGTTTGTGAGCCACTACGAATCTACCACTGACAAGCCTACATCAACGGACACCACAGAAGTATCCCCAGTAACAGGATACTTCCTGGACGACTTAGACAACAAGGTGGGGCGCGAATGCTGGGAGCCTGCAGAGATTGTGGCCATCTTCACAACACAGCCCATCAAGCCCAAAAAGTCGCAAGCAAAGTCTTCCTCCAAGAAGCGTCCGCTAGAGGAGCTCTCTGCACCCTCTGAACACGGGACCTTCCTCGAGGTGCGCTGGTTCTACCATCCCTCCGACATAAAGCATCCGCCGGCCTCCACCCTTCCGCCACCGTCCACGCCCCGACTGGCGCCGCCGTACTCATTCTCGCCCATCTTCGAGACAGACCACGTCGACGTGATCCCCTCGGAGTCTATCATCTCGCATCTAACCATCCTCCCAAACTCCCTCCCGACCCCCTACATAATCGACCAGACCACGCCCACCTTCTCGTCCACGGCGTTCTACTCCATCTCTCGCTCTGACCGGATCGCGGTCAAGAACGACAAAGTCGCAAGAGCAAAGCGAGGCAGAATTTACTCAAAAGTCCTCAAGGATATCATTGTGCGCGACGCCGCCAACACCTTGGCCGACAACAACAACACCCTCACCGGCGCCAAACAGGCATCCGCCGCTCAGACCTCCTCCCAGTTCCCCCCAAACCCAAAGACTCAGGCCCTCTCGTCCGCCATCAATCTCCTCGCGCTCTCGTCGTCCAACACGTCCACGGCGCCCAAGCACCTGTCCGAGGTGAGGGAGAGCGACGCGAGCAGAGCCACGCACACGCACACCGCCGACCCAGAACTTACGGCGCCATACACATGCGGCGGACTATTTTGGTTGCGTGTCGCTGATTGTGCTCTGTTGATTGAGAGCGCGCGGCCCTAAGAGAGCGACCGGCGTGAGACAACGCACGGATCACGAGCTCTATTTGCGAGCGAGTCGCCTTCCGAACTTTTTTCACGCATGTGTATGGCGCTCACTAACGCGCTTTTCGCAAAGGGTGGGTGGGGGAGGTGGAGGTTCTTTGTTCACACCGTCTTCCTTCTTTGTTCACACCCTTCCCAACTTGCAAGTGGCTGACACGCTTTCGCTCGTAGCGCGCCTCCGAGCGCACCTCCATCCGGACGTTTCTCGAGAGCGCGATCAAGTCGAAGGGGTCCTCCACGAGCGCGCTTTTCATCGCTGGTCCGCCCGGCTCGGGCAAGACGGCGTCGGTGAACCACGTGCTCACGGAGCTCGCGCTCGAGCGCAGCAAGGGCAAGTTGAACGACTTCAAGACTGTGTCCGTCAACGGCATGGAGCTGCGCCACCCGTACGAGGCGTACACGCGGCTGCTCGAGGGCATGGGCGTTGAGGAGAGGTCTCAGCAGCCCGGAGCGGCGGCGGGCATTCTCGAGAAGTACGTTGAGCGCGGAAAGAGCGCCCACACACACACACTCCTGGCCCAGAACTTATAAGTCTGTGGGAACAAAGGAAGGCCGTCTTTGGTGCGCGGAGAAAAGACGCGAGCATATCTCATTGTTTTTCTTGCGCTCGTTGCGCTGAACGACCGGCTCGCGCTCGCTTGCGTCGCCCAATCCCCCTCCCGAACCACTGCCCCTTTGTTCACACCGACACCCCGCAGGTACTTCTCGCAGGCGCCGACGGGCAAGAAGGACGAAAAGACCGTCACCGTCCTCCTTCTCGACGAGATGGACTATCTCGTGACGCAGAAGCAAACAGTCCTCTACAACTTGTTTGATTGGCCCACTCGCAACTCGATCCACGGCCTCGTCGTCATAGGCATCGCCAACACGATCAACCTCCCGGAGCGCCTCCTTCCCCGCGTGCAGTCGCGCCTGGGCCTGCTCCGCCTCACGTTCAAGGCGTACACGGTGGACCAGATGGTCTCGATCCTCAAGACGCGCCTTTCCCAGACCGCTTGCTTCGAGTCCGGCGCGCTTGAGTTCGCGGCGCGTAAGACTGTGGGGCTCTCTGGCGACGTGCGGCGCGCGTTCCAGGTGTGCCAGGAGGCCGCTAAGAACGTCATGGAAGGCGTCACTGACGCCACGACCAAGACGTCGGTGACTGTGCGCGACGTGGTGAACGCCGTGAAAGCAATGACTGATGTGCCCCAGCTGCAGTCGCTGCGCATGTGCACCGACCTCGAGGCTCTCTTGATCGTGTCGCTCTCGGCCATGCTCGCGTCCACGGGCAGGGAGGAGGGCGGCATCGGGGTCGCCGAGCTGCGGACGAAAATGAGCGGGTCGGCCGCCGCTCTGGGCGACAGCCGCTACCTCCCCGTCCCGTCCTGGGCCGAGCTACTGTTAATGGTGAACCGCCTCAACGAGTCGCGCATTCTCATCCTCGAGACCCCTAAAACCACCACCATGCGCGCCACCGCCGCCGGCTCGTCGGCCGTCTGGCCCATGATCAAGCTAAACGTCGACGTCTTTGACATCAGGGACGTCATGGTCAACACGGACCACGCCAGGCTGGCGGAGAAGTTCCTTCGAGCAACTTGATGATGTAGATGATGTAAAGATTTGTTGGAGGACAGATTCGATTAATCGTGGCAGGTGGCTTGTTTCAACTTATCATTATACTTAAGAGGCCCCTCTCTCGCACCCTCTCTCTCACTTACAGTCATGACTACTCCTAGTTGTCCCTGCAGAACTTCTTGCACGTCGAGCACTTCTTCACGCCGACGAGGGGCTCCGCCAGCGAGCCGGGCTTCTTGCACTCTAAATTGCTGCAGCAGCTCTCGCCTAGCTATTGCTGCCTCGCCACGCCGCCGGCACTGCAGCAGACGAACTGGATGTTTTGCCAGCCGTTGGCGCCGCCAGCGCCCTCCATGGGATCACGCGCGAGGACCGTCATGCGCTTGCAGTGTTCCAGTGGTTCCACGGAAGTCCCGCGACGCGGAGCTCGCTGATGTAGCGGCGCTCGCACTTGGAGTAATGCAGCCCAGTCTCTTCTGCGATGATCAACCCCATCACGCCGTGCTCGGCGCTGCACTTCTTCTCAAACTCCTCGTGGCTCACGACGATCGCTGGCGGCGACGAACTCGTCCTGACCGTCTCCATGCGCGCGCTCCTCATGGCCGGGTGGAGCATCACCATCAGCGTCAAGCGGCGTTGGTGCCAGAACCCGAGGGGGGCGATGCCGCCAGAGTAGTGCGCTGGGATGATCCCTAACTTGGTGATGACCTCCACGGTGAAGTAGGTCTTGAACGCCTAAATGACGGACTGGTCGACTGTGAGCATGAGCTCGATGTAGTTGTCGATAATTGTTAAGGTTACAGTGAACAATTTGTAGTTCTACGGAGTCAGTTCTACGCGTCCAACTCTGGGCCAACTCTCGTTCATACAGTTGTACAACCAACTGTAACTCGTTCATAAACATCGCGGACATCATCTCGCAACTACACTGCTACAGGTAGACTTGACTCGCTTGCCGTCATCCCACCTCGTCGTCCCCCCCGCACTGTCCTTCAGCAACCCGCCCCCTGAACCCTGAAGCCCCCCCTGAACCCTTCCCCTGTGTCCCTTTGAAGATAGTGCCCATGGAGTCTGTGTCCTTTGACGAGCCCACTAAGCTCGAGGACAATGACTTTGTTGTTGACAATCCCATGAAATCGAATTCATCCCAAGACCTGATCTCGTCCCAAGACCTGACTGACCGAGAGCCACCCCTTTCCCCATCCATCCTTTCCCAACCCATCACCTCTCCTCTGCCACGACCCAGAACAGCAACCTTCTGGGTCCTCCTCACTCTTCTCCTTCAAGCGATTGTCGCGGTCGTCCACCTCCAAGGCGGCGACTTCCTCCCCACCTTCTTTCCTACCACAAAAGACCCGACAGAGTCCTTCCTCCTGACGCGTTACACAGCCTACTGTCTCGGAAGCTTCCTCTACTTTGCCAACCTATTCATCTTCATCCACGACCCAATCCATTCCAAAGCCGCCACCGTACGCCTCCCCCGCCTCTCCCACCTCGTGTCCGCACTTCTTACTATTGCGGCACGCGGCTCCCTCAGCAACGTTGTCGATGTTACGAACGCCAACTATTCCTCATTCAAGTACAGCTACCTCCTCGAAGCTATCTTCTGGACCGTTACTCTCTACTTGCTGTGCGTACGTCGCTGCAGCACTATCGCGTCCACCTTCACCCCCGAAGCGATCGCCGCCTTCGTCTACGGCATAGTCCCTAAAGCAATCTTCGGAACCCTCACTTCCCTGCTCTTCCTGCTCGGTGAATCCCTATCGTGTATAATTGAGAAATCAAACGACGCTAAACCCGACAACATCTCCCAGTGCGACGACGTCGTTGAGAGCAACTTCACTTTGGCGTTCACATTCTGCACGATAGCTGGTTGCCAGTTGTTTGTGGTTCCGTTTCTCAAATCCGGGTACACCATGTCACACGCCATTCGCTTCGACTTCTCGTTTGGCGAGCAGGCGCAGATTATCTTCCTCTCCACCGCGCTCGCTCTGTCCATATTCGTCTTCGCGTCATCCGATGATGCTGGCTACGCGACCACCGACCACCGTTTGTCCCGATCGCTCCTCAACACGCTCACTCAGCTATCCCTCTTGTTGTTCATGGTCGCCGCATCCATCTCGCAGGGCGTGCTGTTGTCCTCTAAGACTTCCCTCTCGAGCTCGAGCTCAAAAGTCACCGAGTACATCCGCGGGAAAATGCGCACTCGCTCAAGAGTGGCGTTCGCGCCCATGATTCGCTTCGCGCTCGCAACCGTCGCCCTCCTCGCGTTCTTGGTGCCAGTTGTGGCTCTGGTGTTTGCTTCCGAACGCGTCAACTCCCTCACCTCTTACGCCATGTTCATCTGCTTCACATTCGCCGGCTTCCTCACCTTCGCAAGGCCTACAAGCAAGCACTTGGCCGCGGACGTGTTCGCGATAGTGCTGTGCTCGTCGTGCCTTGGAGTGGTAGTCGTCGCACAAGCGCACGTCGCGGGCGTCGCATCGTACACCAAGCTAGGGTTAACCGCGGGACTGCTCCTCATAGTCCTGTGGCTCGTGGGAAGCTTCATCATGATGAAGTTGACGCGATCCTACATAGCGATGCATTCTGATTCGCAGGTAAGAGCCGTGCAGCTTGTGGTGCGCAACGCGGAGCCCACACACATGTGTGAACAAAGGGGGCGGTGGTGCTCACAAAAGCGGTCGAAGATCGCGGAGCAACAAATCGCTGAATTCGCAGCACACGGTGGTCAAGGAAATGCTGCGCTCTGAGCTCTATTCAGTTCCCACTTTTCACACCGCCTTCCCCTTCTGTTCACACCTCGTGTGGCAGGTTGAGGACCACCTGATGAAGAGTGCTGTTGCCATCTGCTCCCTCACGGGCCCCGCAATCTTTCTCTTCGCTGAGACCTTTAGCTGCTACACCAATGAGGAAGACTTCGAACTCAGTTGCAAACGCCTGTACGAGTGCAACTTTACCGTGTCCGTCCACCTCTTCGCCTCGGCCCTCCTGTTCATAAGCTCGCACATCACCCATCGCCACATCAACATGACGGATATCATTTCGCTCAGGAACGTTGACGCCGGGTTCATCGTGTTGGGCTCGCTGCAATCATTAGCCTGGCTGATTGCGATGTTTCTGTTCGGCGCTCGTCCCCGCGACGAGGTTACAACGGGCGATACCGAAATTAATTTGACTACAATTGCCACGTCGTGCAGGTGAGAGCAACGGATGAGAACACATGTGTGTGCCCCCCCGCTTTCCTCCGAACTCGCTGCTCGAAGCGATCGGCTCTACACAGCCGGAACCCCTTTGCCCCCCCTTTGTTCGCACCGTCGTCTTCCTTTGGTCACACATGTGTGTGGGCACCGCTCAAACGTCCTTATACATGTACCAATTACCAATTCCCCACTTTTCTCTTGCCGCTCACACTTCTCCTCCCCTCCCCTTTGCACACTCACAGGTACAGCGTATTTGCAATCTGGGCTGGTCTCGGGGCGTGGGAGTACCATCACATCAAGCACAAAATTCACACCGACCGCGTTCTTGCCGGCGAGCAAGAGGTCGACGAAGAGAGGCGGGGTGGGGGGAAGTGGGAGAAGGTGTGGGGGAAGCTGAACAGGCTGGTGGAGGAGCACGCCGTGCCTGAGCGGAGCGCGAGTGTGTCTAGTGTGTACGTGCTTGTCGCCGGTTTGGCTTCTTGGGGGAGCGTTGTTCCGGCCTTTGTCTCCCTCGCGCTTCTTTTTGTGCTGGGTGGCGATAGCAATGTCGTCTTCCTCCTGTACGAGCTCAGCGGGGCGGTCCAGATCACGGCTTGTGGGAGCATGTGCGCTTATATGCTGTTGAATCTGGACTGCGACGAGAGTGGGGGGCGGGCGTGGGCGATCTACACCTCGGCGCTGGGGGCGGGACTGCTAATCCCGGTCGGAGTTGGCACACTGGGCGGGGTACAGGCTGAGAACGTATTCGCTTTGGGAGTGTTTTTGTTCGTTGGGGCTTTCATACGCAAACTGCGGAAGCGGGCGATTTCAACCATGAGCGAAGAGAGGCGACGCCAGCACGTTTATGGCGTGGTGTTTCCGTCGCTTCTGAAGGTAATAGCTCCGCTGACCTTCATGGTCAGCGAGATGACAATGTGCTGGCTGAAGGCATGGATGGACGCTGAGAAGGGGGGCTGGCTGCTGAAAGATACGAGGGAGTGCGTTGGGGTCAAGATCGGCGTGTCCCCGTTGATGCTGCTGCTTTGCACCGTTGCAGCTTGGCCCATAGTCAGTTTGAAGGGGGGGGGAGTGATGACGGTCGAGAACGTGAGTGCACGCGAGCGAAGCGAGTGTTAGAAGAGCCGCAACCGGCGGGCGAACGGCGCACGGCAAAAGGGAAGACTCGTACACGCGAGCGAAGCGAGTGTTAGAAGAGTCGCAACAAGCGGGCGAACGGCGCACGACAAAAAGGAAGACTCGCGCCTGTTTGTTCGCACGTGTGTACGGCCCCCTTTGTTCACACGTGAGTGTAGGTGATGCGTTTGAATCTGAGTGTAGTGGAGATGGTCCAGGTGGGAGCGCTGGGAATGTATAGCGTTTATGCGTTGGCTTACTATGCGATGCGGAGAGAGCGAGTCGTGGACATGACTAGCTGGGAGGGAATTTGCTTTGGCGCCGTCGGTAGCATGCTGTTGAGCTCGATGGGCATAAGCCTTTGTAGGCGGGGAGGGGGGGTGGAGGGAGGGGAGAGGGAAGGGCGTAGCGTCGCCAGTCGCAGGCTAGGGAAGGAGAAGAGCGTTTGGGAGGGCGGTCGAAGGGGGGTCAGCAGCAGGAGTGAGTGGGGCGGGAGGGACGGGAGGGACGAATCGGGAGGAGAGTTTGGGGATGCAGGCGATCAACATTTCGGGGTTGGTGACGGGGAGGGCGACGCGGCTTTCAATCCGGGCTTAATGTAACAATTACTCTTCACTCGAATTTAAGTGTGGTATGGCTGTGTGTGTGTTTAAAGAGCGAGGTTAGCGTAATCTCAACGTCTCGTTAATCAAATCTGTCATGCTGTTCCTCCCCATCCTCTCGCTCCTCCTGACGGTCGCCGCCTCTGACGGCGCCTCTGCCTCCGACTCTCCCCCGTCGGACCTCGGCACCCTGATCCAGGACAACTTCGTTAGCCCGGACATTTTGTCCCCAACATGGATTAATGACCCGTGCTGCCCCAACAACTTGAATGCGGTTCAGTTTGCCGCCAAGCTCAACAGCAAGGCTCTCCCGGCGATTCTTGCCGCCGGTGGGTCCCCGACGCAGATGCACGAAGAGACCCAAACTTCGCCTCTTCACTTTGCTTGCAGAGAGGGCTCATGGCAGTCCGCTAAGGAGCTGCTCCTGTCCCTCCCTGCCGCGGCAAGAGCGAAAGAGATTGCCCGGCTAGACGAGCACGGCAACAACGCCCTTCACTTGGCCGCCCTGACTGGCCAGGTCGCCGTTGCTACTCTCCTTATCAAGCACTCTGACACCGATCTGGCCTTCCTTACTGCTGTGAATGGGAACGGCAACACGCCGCTTCAAATCGGGGCCTATTTCGGATTCGAGAAGTTCCTTCTCAAGCTTCTTAACCAACCGTCCGTTGTAGCCACCATGAACGACCTGGCCCCCAACGGCCGCAATGCCCTCACGCTCGCAGTCAGCAACAACCAAGCGAAGGCAGTTCAGGCCCTCCTGCTCGCCGGCGCCGATGCTTCCTCCCCTGTCTCCGCCGCCGACCTCGCTGTAGAGAAAGGTCACGACGCCATTCTCAACGTGCTCGTAAATCCGCACCAAGAGCTGTAAAATGCTTAATTTATTAAAGCTTTAATTTTGCACAGGACAAAGTACCTCTCCGCTTATCTGACCGACGATTGTTAGCAGATAGGGTCCGAGAAACGCCGTGATTGCTATCACGTTGGACGTTATCTTTCTACTCATGTCGATTGACGGCACGACGTTGAGAGGCAGGGAGAAAGCCCTGCCGTCCAAACGTTCGAGGCAGATCATCTGGGGGGGTTAGAGGGGGAGAGAGCAAGCAAGCCGGGGAGATCGTCACACCATGTGTGAACAAAGGGAGGGGGCGGTGTGAACGCGCTCGCTTCGCTTGCGCGTTTCGCTCGTCAATGAGATTTGCTCGCGCTCACCTGCTGAAGGAGCCAGTTCGGCACGTGCGAGTCGGAATATGTCAGTCTGATGTTCATCTCAACGATGTCCTGCACGCTTGGGTTAGCGGCCCGCACACTGTGTGAACGAGGGGTTCGGTGCTTACCTGGTCGACGTCGCGCTCAATCGCCAAGTTGAGGGACCCGTACGCGTGCAGCCAGACAATGAGCGTGGTGAGCGGCTGGAACACAGCCGCGAAGATCCAGCCGGGCACACACCCTCCTCCAGAACCAAAGCTGGCACTGAAAATCCCGGCCAGCAGCTGAATGACGTGCAATCCCATGACGGGCAGATAAAACCCAATCATCCCGTGTCCCAAGTTCCCCACCGCATGGCATTCGTGAAGAAGGCTCTTGAACCTCGGTGTGATGCGGTGGATCATGTTCGCGCTGACCGTCCTCACGTCAGCTTCAACCCTTCGAATCTCAAACTCGCTCAACTTCTGCGACAGGCGAACTACAAACGCAACCTGCGCCATCATGATGAACGAAATGAGCTTGCTGATCAGGCAACAGACCGACAACAAGCCCAGCAGCTTGTCGCCTCTCCCGAAGTTCCGCACAATGCTGAAGCCGGCGGCGCTGCAGATCACGACCGCACCGAACAGACTGTGGACGCAGATCGCCTCGCGGAGTATCGAATCGACCGTGGACGTCTTGAAATTGCGTAGCGAGTTCTCGGGCTTGACGCGCTGTCCCTGCAGAGCGAAAGTGTGTCAGAACAAGGACTTCGCCGGTATTTCTTCGCCCCACTGTCTTGATCGCTCGTGTTTGCCTGCCTCACCCTCCCCTTCGCGATCCGCTCCTGAGCCAGCGCCAGCACTTCCAGCCCTTTACAGCGCAAGTACGACACGTTGGTAATGGAGATCTCCTCGAGAGCGCAGTCCTTTGCTTGCCTAATGCTGCCGGGCTTGAACGCCTTCTTGAAGCTGTGGGATGCGTTGAAGGCTGTCAAGAGAAGGCAGCCTAGGAGAGAGGTCACGTTAACTACGCTCGGCCCGCCTCTCTGAATGTAGACGATGTAAAACCACATCTCGCCAATGCCCGACAGCAATGCGATTGTGTACGTGACGGGGTGGTAGCCGCGGGCCATGCCGAGCGCCAAAAACTTGGGGGAGATGACGCTCATCTCGTCGAGCGACGTCTCTTCAGAGCTACTATCCGCGGCGATTGAGTCGTATCCGATGTGAAGCAGCGAGGCGCGGTTGGGGCCGATCTCCATGTACTTTTCCGACAGCT
>Ga0307985_10001145_pt1 | contig 15044 bp, 9 predicted proteins | sample EllFjometageno80_FD_203155 | JGI IMG/M metagenome (GOLD analysis project Ga0307985, IMG submission 203155) | Marine microbial communities from Ellis Fjord, Antarctic Ocean - #80 | ecosystem: Environmental > Aquatic > Marine > Unclassified | place: Southern Ocean | collected 2014-10-09 | reverse complement strand
GCTTTTTGGAGCGCTTTCTGGTGTTGCAGGTACGACACTATCTGTCCTAATTCGTATGGAATTAAAGCATGCAACTAGCCAAATACTTGCAGATAATAACCAGCTATATAATGTTCTTGTAACAGGACATGCTTTTGTTATGATCTTTTTTATGGTAATGCCTACCTTAATTGGTGGTTTTGGTAACTGGTTTGTTCCATTAATGATTGGAGCTCCAGATATGGCATTTCCAAGAATGAATAATATTTCATTCTGGTTATTACCTCCTTCATTAATTCTTTTATTAAGTTCTACCTTAGTTGAAACAGGGGCAGGTACAGGATGGACTGTATATCCGCCACTATCAAGTGTTCAAGCCCATTCAGGGCCTTCTGTTGATTTAGCTATTTTTAGTCTTCATCTATCAGGAGCTTCATCAATTTTAGGGGCAATAAACTTTATTACCACTATTCTTAATATGCGTGGGCCTGGTTTAACTATGCACAGACTACCTCTATTTGTTTGGTCTGTACTAATTACAGCTTTTCTTTTATTATTATCCCTACCTGTTTTAGCAGGTGCTATTACAATGTTATTAACAGATAGAAACTTTAACACTACCTTTTTTGATCCTGCAGGTGGAGGTGACCCTGTATTATACCAGCATTTGTTTTGGTTTTTTGGGCATGGGCGGCGTAATACCTTGTATGAGAATCTTAACCCAGCGTTTATGGGGATTCTAGCTGAGCAAGTAGCGAGTTGTAAACATAATTTTTTTAGTTTTATGTCTGTAGGAGCCAAGCATACACGAACGGTTAACTCTTTTCCATATAAAGAGTTATTTAGGTTAGATCCCCTATATAGAAGAGTACGATTGCTGCAGAGGTGTGCCCTTCTGCTGTATAAACGCTTCTACTCAAACCTAAATATTAGATCAAGGGGCGGACTACGTGGGAACTTCAGATATTTCGTAAGGCAACGATTACAAGGTAAGTGCGTGCTTATTAATGTAAGTTATAGTAAGAGGTATACTATAACTTTTTCTCTTCGGAGATACTATTCATGTATAAGTGATAGTAACATTAATAAGACAGACGTCATTTTAAACGATTCATCGTGGAAACTTGACGGACAGGATACTGGACTACTAGTAAAGGAAAATTTGGGATGTCTTCATTCATTGAAGAAAGAGATTTTAAGTAAAGATAAATATCTTACACCATTATTAGTATCCCATATAGAAAAAAATATCTGGCCTATGTTGAAGTATACAAAACCTATTTTTGAATTGGTAATTCTTCGACAAAGGTATTTGGCTCTATTGTCTAGTAAATATGGAATTCGTTCTAAATACGTTGGAGATCAAATGGAAGAATGGCTTACTAAGTTAGATCTAAGAGTTAATGCAATCGAATCTGTGTATCGGTCTAAGGGCAACCTTACAGCAGGTATAGATGAAATGGTGCTAAAACGCGAACACTTAATAGCTCAATTAAACTATTTGAAATTCAACAAATTATTATCTTATAAACCTTCTCCAGTAAGACGAGTACTTATACCTAAAAGCAAAAGTGACTTTAGGTCTTTATTTATTCTAACCATTAAAGACCGAATTGTACAAACCCTATTCTCTCAAGTTATTGAACCTATTATTGATGTTCATGCTGACAAGCATAGTTTTGGATTTAGAAAAGGCAGAAATACTCATCAAGCTATAGGTCATCTTAGTAATATGCTTCATACTAAAAGAAAACTCGTTGAAGAGGAGTTTTCTATTCGAAATTCCTTTATTTACCAGAAATATCTTATTACTTTTGATGTTAAAAAGTTTTTTGATAGTACAAATCATTCATGGCTTATCGACAATTATCCTATTCCATCTCAATTCAAATTTATCCTTAAATACTGGTTGAGAAGTGAAACTCAATATCAAGGTACTTCAGAAGTTATTATCACTGGATTTATGCAAGGGAGTATTATTGGCCCCTCTTTAGCAAATTTTAGATTAAACGGATTAGAAAAGGTCATATTATCCGATAAAGTAACCGATTTTGACGAGGAAAAATATAAGTCCTATTTGGAACCCCCCCTCAAAGGATTATCAAAAGTCCGTAAAACTATACAAAGTCATATGGTCAGATACGTAGATAACTTCGTTGTAGTAGTAAATGACCAAAGATCAGCTTTTTTTATCGAAAAGAGGATTAAAGAATTTCTTCTTACTCGGGGGCTTAAAGTAAACTATCAAAAGAGTTCTGTAAAATCTTGGAAACATAATACTAAGTTTGATTTTTTAGGTTTTACTTTCCATTATTTACTAAATCGAAAAGTCACTAGAATTACAGTTCAAATGAAAAATAGCTTACTTGTTACAAAGGGTGGTCTTTATGTTTACCCTTCTACTAAAAAGGTTAAAGAATTTAAATCAAAGATTAAATTAATATTTTCTGGGGGGCATAATTCGTCTCCTTACAAAATAATTAATCTTTTGAATCCTGTTATAAGGAGTTGGGGTAACTATTTCTGTATAGGTTCTTTACGAATCTTCTCTAGTCTTGATCATTTTATCTGGAAGAGATCTTGGAGATACTTGCGGCGAAAATTTCATAAGGTTCCGGTTCCCACGTTAATTGAACGGTATTATAAAGGTACTTCTAATTATAGTAAGAGAATATGGCATTTTCATGGGACTTGGGATAAGGAGGTAAACACAGACACCATTAAGAGACGAGGTAAAGTTAGTTGGCTTATCTTCCTTTGTAAGGCAAATAATCCTATCCCTTCATATATGTTTAATCCTTCATTGAAATTACTTAACTCATCTTATTATATAGAAAGAAATACTTTTGTATTGTATAATACTAGAATCGTCAGACTTCGAAGTCTTAAAATTAAGAAAAATAAATGAAGTGTTTTGTATAACAAACAGAAAGGATTTTGTAGTATTTGTGAGAATTCTTTGAGTTATCTCTTAGAAAATAATCTTAAAATTCATCACGTTAAGCGTATATCATCCGTTGATGACAAAGTTAATCTTTCTGAAATTAACACTACGAAAAACTTAAGACTTATTCACAAGACTACTCTCCAAGATGTTTAAAAGAATTAAACTCTTGTCAAGAGCCATGTGCATCGAGAGGTGCTCGCATGGTTCTGTGCGGGGCTACGTCTGTGAAGACGTAATCTATCGCGATCCTGAAGTGTATATTCTAATTTTACCAGGTTTTGGTATAGTTAGTCATATCGTATCGCGTTTTTCTAAAAAGCCTATATTTGGCTATTTAGGAATGGTTTACGCTATGGTATCAATTGGTGTTTTAGGATTTATCGTTTGGGCTCATCACATGGCGCGCGTAAATAGCGCATTGAGAGAGAGATTCGCCAGGTTTATAGTCTCTAGGAAGTACCCACTGCTACATTTAGATAGACAAAGAAGATTTATTATGGATCTGATACAGTTGAATTTTGTGGTAGCAAAGCAAGGGTATAACGGACAAAAATTCGCTGAAGGCCAACAACCTTTAGATAAGTTATCAGCCACCTTACTGTTGATGGAATTAAGTTCTATTCTGATTTTAACTAGGATTAAGAAAATGAAAGCTAGAATTGTGGGTGCGTGTGCCACCGTACAAGTAGTAACGAAAGTTAGTACGAGTATTTTGATCACTAAGGACTTTTATACATGTGGATGGTCCATCCTGGTAGTGAGAAAACTAATAGCGAAGGCATTTGCTCATCGCTTGAAAACAGTTGCTGGTCCTATAGTTATAACCTCGTCGTCTCTTTGTGTAAGTTACGTAATGCCCTTACCCGTAACTGGATGGGGGACAAGGAGCTCTAAAAAGTGCGGAAGAAAGCTCAAAGTTTTTAGAAGTATTAAGAGAGTAGAAAAATTTGTACGTAAGTTCTCTACTTTATGCAAATCAGTGTCTGAAGATTGGCTTACAAATGAATTACTTAATCTTAGAAGTAATTCAGTTAAAAAAAGTGTCACTGGTGTTAACCAATCTGTTAACATCCTTCTAAGTTCTTCTAAATTCTGGGTTCATTGTTATGAGAGCATAAAGAGTACTCCAGATGTTTATTCATCAGGAGGTAATCATAAAAATTTAGATGGGATTAACTTAGAGTGTTTTAATAATCTAGCATATAAAATAAAGACCGGTATATATTGCTTTAGTTCAAGTAGGGAAGTTAATATACCTAAACCTTTAAGTGGTAGCCATTTACTAGAGATTGGTGATAATCGGGATAAAATTGTTCAAAAAGGTATGGCTATTATACTTGAACAGGTATCTGAGCATAAATTTTATGATTGTAGTTTTGGATCTAGACGAAGTGGTCAATCCGCTCATGATGCTATTCAATATATTAAGAGAAACGTTTCCTCTGGTATGTGGTCAATTGAAGGTGATATTCGTAAATGTTTTGACACTTTTGAGCATAAAAGGTTAGTTTCTGTTATTAAAAAAAAATATATTAGCCATCAAATTTTTATTGATCTTTTATATAAGAGTTTGAGGGTTAAAATTATCTCACTTGATAGTTCTCATATTAATCGAGTTGGTACGCCACAAGGTTCCGTAGTAAGTCGGATCTTGTCTAATATTTATTTAAATGAATTAGACTATTTTATTCAGGATGGTATTATCTTAGCAGATTATAAAATAGGTAAACGTGCTGCTTCTAACCCTAAGTTTATCCGTTTTATTAAACCAAATAAAGAGGAGCTTTTAATAGCTGAAAATGTTAAAGCTACAAAAGGTAAATTAAAATATTGGAAGTACCTACATAAGTTAAGGGTACAAAAAATGAAAGAGGCCTCTACGTTTAAGATCGAAAGATTTAAGTATAAAAAGAGTAATCGTAAATTTAAGTATGTTCGGTATGTGGATACCTTTATTATATTTGTATGGGGTTCTCGTAAAGATTGTGTTGAAATTAAAGAACACGTTAATATATTTCTTAAAGGCTCTCTTGATTTAAACCTTTCTAAAGATAAAACTAAGATTACAAATTTAAAATCTGATAAAGCTAAATTTCTTGGGTTTCAGATTTGGCAATCTCCAAGTAAATTATCTAGTATAAAGAAAGATGTTAACTATTTGGGACGTTTTAAAAAAACTTTAAAAAATATTGACAGTAAATATCGAGAGGCTACTATGCAAACGTCAAGGATTCGTATTACTTTTAGCATGGATGAAATTTTACGAAAATTAGTTGATCGGGGTTTAATTAGGTTTAAAGGTGGTAAATTTTTCCCCACTAGTTTTAAATCAGTTTTACAATACGATATAGCAAATATTGTACAATATCTTAAAATATTGTTTCGTGGTTTGGCTAACTACTATGGTTCATCTCATAATTGGTATGATATTAAGACGGTTTATAATTATTTTGGTAAATATTGTGTTGCAATGACAATTGCTCATAAGTATAAAAGCAGCGTTCCTAAAGTATTTAAAAAATATGGTGACTCATTGGCCATTACTAATGCGGAAGGGCAAATTATTGCTGAATATGGTAATTTGTCTAATGCTATGTTTGCTAAAAAAAAGGAACTTATTTAATAAAATAAATGGTGTAGACCCATCGTCGTATGTCTACCTATTATTATTTAAACATTTGAAGTTAGCTAAATATCATAGAATTACGTCGCTTTATGTTATTTTCTATTTATTCGCGAAAATCCACCATATTAAGCATGTAAGGAAGGTTTTGAAAAAAAGGAAACCCAACTCTTTTAATGCTTATTTAGAAGTAATAAGGCAGGTGAACCATAAGACCCCTCCTGTATGTTAATTCTACTATACCCTAACTTATAAAGGGGGATGTCGTTAAAGAATTTATTATTACTTTTAAAAAGTAAAGGAAGTCGGGTTTGATACCAAAAAGCTAATATCCTTATGAATAAAATCTCAGGTAAATCTGAGAATATTTAAGGCACTTTTTAGAATTTTTCGGAGAGCTTAATGATGGGTAACTATCACGTTGAGTTCGGATAGAAGTTCTGTGTTCTACGGGAGTAGGGTGTGTTACTTACTATACTATACAGTTGGTTTAGATATTGATACAAGAGGTTACTTTACAGCAGCAACTATGGTAATTGCTGTACCTACAGGTATAAAAATCTTTAGTTGGGTCGCTACTATGTGGGGTGGGTCAATTGATTTACGGACTCCCATGTTATTTGCTATCGGCTTTATCTTTTTATTTACTATCGGGGGGTTAACAGGAGTTGTTTTAGCAAATTCTGGGTTAGATATTGCTTTACATGATACATATTACGTTGTTGCACACTTTCATTATGTTTTATCTATGGGTGCTGTCTTTTCTATGTTAGGTGGAATTTACTACTGGTTTCCCAAAATTATTGGTTTAGAGTATCCCGAAGTTTTAGGGCAAATACACTTTTGGACTTTTTTTGTTGGGGTTAATTTAACCTTTTTTCCTATGCACTTTTTAGGATTAGCAGGGATGCCAAGACGAGTGCCTGACTATCCAGATGCTTATGGTGATTTTAATGAAATAGCTTCTTATGGATCATACATATCAGCTTTATCCGGAATCTTATTCTTTTATAATGTCTACACCGCTTTAACGGATGGAATTCGAGTAACTAAAAAAGATTATTGGGTCTAATCGCTCATATAAACTTCTTAGAAATAAAGTAGTTACTCATGAAAAATACTATCAAATAATAAAAAAAGTAATTCTATTAGAGAACAGTATAAAAAAAATTATAAAGATTCATTCTTAAGTTAGATAGTAAGTACTTTAAATTAGAATTTAAAGTAATTTTACGAAAAATTTATAAACCGTAAACATTCTTATTTATTAATTACCTAAGGAGGGTTTTAGTCTACAGAGACTATCCCACAGCCGTAATAAATAAAGAATCATTTAAAAAGGGGAAGTGTTGGATAATTAAGAGTTTATACCGTTTCTTATAATTACGTGCTGAAATTTAAATCCTCGTCGTTATATAGGAATAGGTCTAAAAGCGACCAGACAGAATAGCCTACCTTATTTCTGATGATATCTTGTATAACCGAATCAGTTAAAACGATAGAAACAGAAAAATCCAATATAACTAGGGTTTTATTTGATCTACTAGATTATTTATACTTATATGCATTGTGTCTAGAAAAATTTCTGGGTAATAGAGAATAGGCACTTAAGCCCCTCCTTCAAAACCGTCCATGCACCTTTTAATGCGAACGGCTAATTGTTTTCTTTTATCTCTTACTACAGTAAGCTATATTTAACTAATATCCAAAACTATTTACTTAATGTTAATTCTTTTACACAAGTGGATTTATAACCCCTTAAGCTTTATTGTTTATAGCTTTAAATAATTTAAATGTCCACTCATCTACTAAAGAAAACTCTTACTTATTTTTCAAGGGCTATTAATACTAAAATAGTGTCTTTAAAATTGTATGGGTGTGAGATAAGTGATAAAATATTTTCAGAACGTGACCTACGTCTGCATAGCCCGGGTTTATATCCCTTTTTACATATTTTTAATAGAGATTACTACTTTTAATCCTAATCTGGGCCTTTGCCTTTTTGGCCATCTTTTTAATTTAAAATACTTTGGTATCTCTTCCTTTTTTTATTTAATCCATAGGATGTCTTTGTTCTTTATTCCGATATATTCTTTATTAAATCCCCCTTTTTATTTCTAAATATATTACTGCTTTGCGTTCTTAGAGCTCACTTTTGTACGCCGACTACATGAGTTATCTAAGGTGAAATAGTACTTAAATGACACCCTATACGTGTAATATATTTCGATTGAAATATGGAGGAGACGAATACTTGTGATTTCGCCAATTTCAGGTTTAACGGCCCATACTCCTTTAACGACGTTCCGTAATTAGTGATTCGTTTTGTTTTCAGTTCTTTATTTAGGTTTGAAGTTACTCTCCATATCCTTTTAAAGTCTTGAGAGGTTCTGACCCACTTGATCATAAATGATTTTGAGTATAAACCGCAGTACTTATGAAACTTGACTCTACTTTGCTTTACTTATAGCGAAGCTTTTAAGTTCATTTTATGCCCTACTTTTGACAAAAAAAAGCATTAAATTTATTCTATGTCCCGGGCAACCCTTTTTTAAATAGGCCTTTTATATGCATCTGGTGATATACTAACTCCACCAGCGGATCGCAGTTTCCGCTTTTTAGAAATAATTTTATAAACTTTTATAGTTATAGAACCTTTATTTCAAAAGAGGTTTCACTTGTGATTTAGGCTCTTTGGGGTCGTACAAATACCCATAAATAGAGTCCCTATTATTAGAGGTAAAAAGATATAAAATTCGCGCTTTTCTATATCACAAAATTGATTTAAGTATTGAACCTTTAAATTACCATAGGATATTCTATTAAATAGCCACAAAGAATAGCCTCCACCTAGTATCATTCCAGTTGCACCAATAAAAGTAATTGTTGTATTTGTTTTATAAGCTCCAGTTAATATTAATAACTCTCCTATAAAACTACTAGTCCCTGGTAATGCTATATTCGCCATTGTGAAGAGTAAAAATATAAGAGTAAAAAGAGGCATCGTATGGACTAAACCTCCATAGTACTTAACCATTCTAGTATGATGTCTGTCATAAATTACTCCTATAATTAAAAATAGCCCACTAGCAACAAAGCCATGACTTAAACTTTGCAGCATAGAACCCTCTATTCCCAGAACATTAAAACTAAATAAGCCTATAATTACTAGATTCATATGAGCTACAGAGGTGTAGGCTATTATTCTTTTTAAATCTGTTTGTCGGATTGCTGTTAGCGAAGTGTAGACTATAGCGGTAGCAGCCATAGAATAAACTAAAGGTGTAAAATACAAGCTAGCAAACGGAAATAAAGGGAGTGAAAATCTAATAAGTCCGTAGGTGCCGAGTTTTAACAGAACTCCCGCTAATATAACAGATCCTGCAGTAGGTGCTTCCACGTGTGCTTCTGGTAACCAAATATGCATAGGCATCATTGGAACCTTAGTAGCAAAAGATGCAAAAAAAGATATCCATAATAGTTTTTGTTCTGTTTCTGTTAAAGAAATCGTTAATAAGCTCTCATAATCTGTTGTACCTGTTTGGTAGTATATGTACAAGATTCCTAGTAGCATTAAAACAGAGCCTAGTAATGTGTATAAGAAAAAAAAATAGGCTGCACGAATTTTTCTTTCTCTAGAACCCCAAATACCTATTATTAGGAACATTGGTATTAAAACACTTTCAAAGAGAATATAAAATAAAAGAAGGTCTAAAACAGAAAACACTCCTATTAGAAAAGATTCCATTACTAAAAAGGCAATTAAGTATTCTTTAACTGAAGTTTTAATTCCAACCCAACTAGCTAAGATACAAATTGGTATTAATAAGGTTGTTAAAAGAACTAAAAAAAGGGAAATACCGTCAATACCCAGAATTAAATTTAAATTTAAGGATTCTACCCAAAGAATCTCATTAACAAATTGAAACTTCGCTGTCGACTTATCAAACCAAACCCATAAAAGTAAAGAAAATAAAAAGGTTAGAAAGGAAAATCCCAGAGCAGTAACACGTAATAGTTGTGAGTTCCAAGACGGAATTAGTAAGAGGGCTAGAGCACCAAGTAGTGGGAGAACTAAAAGATAAATAAGAATATTCCCATTATTTACCATAAATCTATCAAGCCAAATCCATAAAAATATAGAATTTAAGAAGGTTAAGAAATAAAACCAAAATTTTGAATCTGTTACACGAAAGAGTTCCGGAGTTAACTGAGGAAGTGTTAGTATTAATAAGCCAAAATATGGAAGACAAACTAAAAGACCAATAAGCGTATTTTCATTAATTGACATATGTTTACATTAAAAGTTTAAAGTAACATTTTGTATTGTTATTTCTACTTTTTAATTAGGTAAAGTAGTGATTTACATGCTATTACTAACTATATCATTTGATTTTAATACTTTTAATTAAAATTAAAAATATTTAGACTAAAGGAAGCCTAATACTTCTTTATATAACTACATATAAAACAAATTAGAATAAAGATTCTTTTCAATACTATTCGGATTTACTCTTAAAAAGTTACTTTGTTAGTTAGGATTCTTAAAAGTATCCTTAGGATCTATTTTATACAACGTTAATAATTCCTTTTACAGCTTAATCGCGAGACATCTCTTTGTTTAACTCTTATATCTATTACGTTTTTGTAACGTTAAGATAATATTAAAGACAAAAAGTAGACTTCAATGAATAATAAAAATAAATTTAATATGGCCATATCTTGTTAACTTAACCAATGTATTTAATTATAGTTTTTTTACCTCTAATGGGTTCTATAGCTACCGGCTTATTTGGCCGTTACTTAGGATCAAAGGGTGCTTGCATTATTACAGTAAGTGGGCTTACCTTCACTTTTTTTTTAGCTTTAATCGCGTTTTATGAGGTTGCTCTAGCTGGTAGCCCTTCCTATATTAAATTAATGCCTTGGGTAGATTCTGAATTATTTAATGCAGATTGGGGGTTCTTATTTGATACTCTTACAGTTGTAATGTGTTGTGTAGTAACCTTTGTTTCTTTATTAGTGCACTTATATTCGACAGAATATATGGCTCATGATCCACATTTACCTCGATTTATGTCGTATCTTTCTTTATTTACTTTTTTTATGCTAATTCTTGTAACAGCTGATAATTATATTCAAATGTTTGTAGGTTGGGAAGGCGTTGGGTTATGCTCTTACCTACTTATTAACTTTTGGTATACACGAATTCAAGCAAATAAAGCTGCTATTAAAGCGATGATTGTTAATAGAATAGGTGACTTTGGATTAGCACTTGGCATTTTAACTATTTTTGTTAAATACAAATCTGTGGATTACTCAACTATTTTTGCAATTACACCTAAGTTTACGGCGCAAACTTTTAATTTTCTTAATTTTGAATTAGACCTTTTAACAGTAATAGGTACTCTTTTATTTATTGGTTCCGTAGGTAAATCTGCTCAAGTAGGGTTGCATACTTGGTTACCTGATGCAATGGAGGGACCTACACCGGTTTCTGCCTTAATTCATGCGGCTACCATGGTAACCGCGGGAGTTTTTCTTCTAGCTAGGAGTTCACCTATTTTTGAGTACGCACCTAATGCTTTATTAGTCGTAACTCTTATGGGCGCAATTACTGCCTTTTTTGCAGCTACTACGGGTATTTTACAAAACGACTTAAAGCGAGTAATTGCTTACTCTACTTGTAGTCAACTTGGTTATATGGTTTTTGCTTGTGGGTTATCTAACTATTCTGTTGGGGTATTTCACTTAGCAAACCATGCTTTTTTTAAGGCTTTACTCTTTTTAGGGGCTGGATCTGTTATTCATGCTGTTACAGATGAACAAGATATGAGAAAGATGGGTGGCTTAAGAAAACTTATTCCTTTTACTTATTCCGTTATGATTATTGGATCTTTAGCTCTAATGGGTTTTCCTTTTCTAACAGGGTTCTATTCAAAGGATGTTATATTAGAGGTTGCTTATGGAAAGTACACAACTTTTGGACATTTCGCCTACTTTTTAGGAGTACTTGCTGCGTTCTTTACAGCTTTTTATTCAATTAGACTTGCACATTTAACGTTTTTATCTGAACCCAATGGCTACCGACCTGTACTCATAAATGCTCATGATTCACCATTTAGGATGGCTTTTCCTTTAGCTGTTTTAGCTATTCCAAGTATTTTTATTGGTTATTTAACTAAAGATATGGCTATTGGTATGGGAACTTGTTTTTGGGGAAACTCACTATATGTTCTACCAAAAAATATGAATATGATAGATGCTGAGTTTATCCCTCAAGTATGGAAAATACTTCCTGTTGGCTTAAGTATACTTGGTGCAGGGGCTTCTTTTTTAATGTACACCTTTGGTACTCAATCGTTATATAGAATTAAGATGTCATTCGTAGGAAAAAAAATTTATAATTTTTTAAATAAGAAATGGTTTTTTGATAAAATTTTTAATGAATATATTACCCAAACTTTATTATCTTTTGGTTATCATATAAGTTATAAGACTATTGATCGGGGGATAATAGAAACTTTAGGGCCTATGGGCTTATCAAATTTAGTATCTAAAAAAGCTTTTTATCTTCATAAGCTACAAACCGGGTTTTTATATCACTACGCTTTTTTAATGCTTTTAGGAACGACTCTTCTAATAGGAACTTTACAGTTATGGGAGGGGTGCTCTAATACTTTTAATTTTAAGTTATTAAGTGTCTTTTTAGTGACTACTTTTTTTTTAAATCTTTTTAAACTTATAAAATAATAGATTAATCAAAAGATAGAGCCACTATGACTACATAGTCCTAGGAGAATTCGTTAGGCTACTTGTGTTTGGTTTGTATGATAGTAGTAAAATAAAATATATTATTTATGATAAGTCCGAGGGGTATCTTCCTTTTAGGAACTCATAGTAGGTAAGTTCTTATAAAAAGGTACAGAAAAATAATACCAAACCATGATAAAAAGAGCAAAGTATTCAATTGGACACACTTATTATTAAGGTGCGACTATTTCAAAAAAAATTTAAAATTGATAAGACTAAGAAGGTCTTGGATAACAAGAACTTATTTTTGTTTCAGTTAGGAAATCCTTCATCAAAAGAACAAGTAGTACTAATAAAAGAATTTACTAAATTAGATATTTGTATATCTAAAGTACATAATGCTTTATTAAAAAGAGTTTCTATGGATAGTGGACATAAAAGAATAAATTCTTTTATACAAGGCCCGCTATTTACAGCGTGTAAAGAAGATTCAAGGCTTTTATTATTGTTAAGGAATCTTAGTAAGATTTCGGAGTATTTAACCTTTTTATGTTTAAAATTTGATAGAAATCTTTATACAAAGAAAGAAGTTTCTAGCTTCTTTCTAAGTTCGGATGTATTTCATAGCTTTTCTAACATTTTTTTACGAATAAAAGCAGAGACTATAAATTCCTATTCTGGTTTAAATCAGAACAACCTTATCCATCTATGTATAAGTAGACACTCCTATAACTATTAATAGAACTTAAATTATAATTGGAGATATCTCCAATTATATTACGCGTAGCCTAAAATCTTTTATAAATTGGAAAACATAAGACTCTAAATGAAACAATTAAATAATTTTTTACAAACAAACTTTTGTCTAATTATTTTTTCTGAAGGGTCTAGTTATAATGATTATATACTATCTTCTAAAAACAAGTATAAAATCTTAGGGCAGGACTTTAATAACCATTCTATTTGGATTAGTTATATGAAACAAAAAAATTTAAAAGATAAGATACATCTTTTAAATTTCCATAAAAAGTATAATATTACATTCTGTTGAGCTATTATATATTTCGTTAATATCTTAAATTATTCAAACTTCATGAGGTCGTAACAATTTATTTATATTTACATGCGAAGAAGTTTTGTCTTGGATGTGTTTTAAAGTAAGTTATATCTTAAAAATGATATCTATGTGACTTAAAACTTAATTAAAATAAGATACCCAAATGAAAAGATTATTGTCAAAAAGGTTTCATGAAATCCTTAATAATTTTTACCGTAATGTAATACTATATTTGAATTTCTTATTATAAAGTATAAGTTATACAGAAACAAGAGCTAAACATAAGGGTCATCCTGACCCCTGTAAGTATTTAGTTATTTTAAAATTAAATAAATACTTATGCCTACAATAAATCAACTTTGTAACTTAATCAGAAAACCTAAGACCCGTAGAAATAAAACACCGGCATTACAAGCGTGTGCCCAAAAGAAAGGTATTTGTGTTAGAGTTTTTACTAGAACCCCTAAAAAACCTAATTCCGCTATAAGAAAGGTAGCTCGAGTTAAATTAAGCAATAACCTTAGAGTCACTGCTTATATCCCTGGTGAAGGTCATAATTTACAAGAGTACTCAACTGTACTGATGCGTGGGGGTAGGGTAAAGGACCTTCCCGGTGTTAAATATCATTTAGTTAGAGGTAAGCTAGATTTCCCAGGAATAAAAAATAGAAAAACGTCAAGGTCTAAATATGGTACAAAAATGAATAAATAAATCCCTATGAGAATTAAAGCTCCTACTAAAAACTATAGATACTTTTTAAACACATCTCTAGGTAAAAAATTTGCAAATTGTTTAATGATTGGAGGTAAAAAGAATAAGTCAGAAAAAATATTTTTAGAAAGTTTAGTAGAAATTAAGCGCTTTTCAAACAAGAATCCTATTTCGTTATTACTGTTGGGCTTAAAAAATGTAAAACCCGTAGTAGAAGTAAGGTCAATCAGAGTTCGTGGTTCGAATTACCAAGTGCCAATACCTTTAAAAGAAAGTAGAAGAACATTATTAGCTATAAAATGGATTATTTTAAATGCTAGAAAGAAAAAGACAACTACAATGAAAAATAGGCTTAAAGAAGAACTTATACTAGCGTCGCGTAAATTAGGAGAAAGTGTAAAAAAAAAGCTAGCTATACACCGTCATGCCCTTGCTAATAGAGCTTTTGCACATTATCGTTGGTTTTAATATAAGACATATATATTTAAAATGATTGGAGAATTAATAAATTATTTATCCGTTAATACTATTTTATTTTTTGTTGGAATGCTTGGTTTAGTTTTAAATAGAAAAAACATTTTGATTATTCTTATGTCTATAGAGTTAATGCTTTTATCAGTTTGTATGAATTTTATTGTATTTTCTGTTCATTTTGATGATCTTTTAGGTCAAATATTTTCTCTTTTTATTTTAACTATCGCAGCAGCAGAGTCAGCAATAGGACTTGCAATATTAGTAATTTATTATCGAGTTAGGGGTACAATCGCGGTGGAACACGTCCAAACGATGAGAGGTTAATAAAAAAAAAATTTAAAACTATTTTTAAAAAATTTATTATAAGAAGAAAGTACCCCTTAAAAAAAATTATGGAAACCATAACAGAACTAATGGTAGAAAAAGTCGTTCCTATAGTAGGAGCAATGTCAAATATGGAAGCTGCAGTAGCGATCTCATTAATTAAAGTAATATATACA
>Ga0307985_10001144_pt1 | contig 15048 bp, 12 predicted proteins | sample EllFjometageno80_FD_203155 | JGI IMG/M metagenome (GOLD analysis project Ga0307985, IMG submission 203155) | Marine microbial communities from Ellis Fjord, Antarctic Ocean - #80 | ecosystem: Environmental > Aquatic > Marine > Unclassified | place: Southern Ocean | collected 2014-10-09 | reverse complement strand
CTGCCATTTTTTTAGTTCATTCTGATATTCTTCCTCAGAAAGTGCGTGCCAACCGATACATTTTCCCGTTGGGCTTCTACCACATCCACATTCCATAATTAACTCCTCAACCTTGCCGTATTCTCAGGACTACCCTACTGTTCCTTCAGAATAGTATGTATACAGGTGCAATGGAACCATCCTGACTTATCGGGGTGTACCCCCTAGGGTGGGGTGCTGGCTGAGCGGTTACTAGAAAACAGGGAGGTGAGTGAGAATGCCAATCTAAGTTGGTCTTTTAGTAGGTAGGTTAGTAGGTATATTTGATTATGTGTCTTAAACCATTGATTTAACTAGGTGTTCAAGTCCTCTTCTGGGCACCAATACCTCATTTTAATCAATAGCTTATACCCATAATTAAGCACTAAGTAGGGACACTAACAATTTAACAACTTAAGTCGAACCCATAGCATTCGATTACTGTAATCAAAAAGTCACCTCGATCTGTTAAGTTGTTATCTTGTTAGTGTCCCCTAGTATTAAAAATTACATCTACTATTAAACTACTAACTACTATTTCGAAGTTCAATATTAGCTTCTGTGATCTTCGACACCACATCTGTATATGCATCGAACTGACTGAGATACAAAGACCCGCTTAGGTGCTCAATAAATCCAACTTTATCTAATCTTGCTTTAACGGGACCTTTAAGCTGTGAAAGATGGAGGCGCTTGAATTCTACTCTTAGCCGTTTGTTCAGCTTTTCAAGCATTTCTAAAGCGCTTAAATCGATCGTGTTTATTGCACCACAATGCAAGATAATGTCATTTATTTGTGGTCGATCAATAAGCAGCGTGTCTAGATAATCTTCTAAATATCCTACGTTTGAGAACATCAAGCTCTCATCAATGCGCAGTGATACAATAAACGGACTCGTTTGTACTTCAAAATGCTCTACATTTCTAAAGTGCTGGGTATTTGGGAGTAAGCCAATCTCAGCTATATGGGGTTTGGAAGTTTTACAAAGATGAAGCAAAATTGAAGATGTTATGCCGCTTGCTACGCCAATTTCTACACCAACAACAAGTGTTAACACGACTGTTATTAATACCGCTGCAAAGTCACTTTTTGAGAAAGTCCATGCTTCCTTGAAAATGGAAAAATTCACGAGAGACAGTACCGCTACGATAATAGTAGCTGCAAGCATTGCGACCGGTAAGTAATGAAGTAGTGGTGTTAAAAAAAGTGTAGCGAAGGTAATTCCAATAGCAGTGAAGATTCCAGCGAACTGAGTTTCAGCGCCCGCATCGAAATTAATCACCGATCTAGCAAACCCGCCAGTCACCGGAAAACCACCCGAAATACCAGCCGCTAAATTTGAGGCTCCCAAACCGATCAGTTCCTGATTGCCATCAACTTTCTGCTGCCTCTTAGCTGAAAGAGTTCTGCCGACTGACACCGATTCGACGTAGCCAATAATCGAAATAAAGATAGCGGGTAGCACTAGAGCCTTAACCGCTTCAATAGAGACGCGCGGCAATGACAGTGATGGGATACCAGTTGGTATCGCCCCAACAATAGCGACTCCTTCTAAATCTAATGAAAGCATGGCGACTAGTAGCGTCGTGCCAACAACACCTGCCGCAGGGGCCACTTTTGAGAGCGTAGTTGCCAGCTCATGTTTTACACCAGTTTTTGTAAGCAACCCCACAGCGCCACGCCTCGCCCAAAAGAGGAATACAAGTGAGATTAGCCCTAGTGCAAGTGTAAACGGATTATAATTGCCGATGTTTTGAGCGATCGAATAAGCAACTTCAACGAAGTTATGACCTTCCGCTGAAACGCCTAAAATATGCTTTAGCTGGCTCAGCGCAATCAACAAACCCGAAGCAGTGATAAACCCCGCTACTACTGAATGAGAAAGAAAATGCGATAGAAATCCTAGTCGTAATGTACCCAACAATAGTAAGAATCCACCAGAGAGCAATGCAAGGAGCATTGCTCCCTCCAGGTACCCGACAATTCCTTGCTTAGTCACTTGTGCCAGGGCAGAAGCTGTCATCAACGATGCAATCGCTACTGGTCCCACGGCTAATGTTCTGCATGAGCCGAAAATGGCGTATGCCAGTAGCGGAAGTATACTTGCGTGCAGACCTACCTCAGGTGGCAAACCAGCCAACATTGCGTAGGCAAGCGACTGCGGAATCAACATGATCGTTACGACCAGCGCAGCCACTAAATCACGGCTGAGTTTTACTCTGTCGTACTCTTGAATTTGTGCCAATATTGGAACAAATCGACTAATGCTCGTCACTATAAATTACTCACCTAATCCACCAGCTATGTTGGAGACGCCATCCATTCACGACCCTTAAGCATGACTTGCCAATAGATATGCGGCAAAATTTTAGCTTTCAAGATCCAAGAGAATTGGGTTGGTTTTGTCCCGCTGTTGAACCAAGCTGGGAAGGAAGGAGCGAGCCTACCGCCATAAGTAAACTCAGCCAACACGACTTTGCCACGCTCTACTGTTAGAGGGCACGACCCATACCCGTCATAAGCAACTCGCTTCTCTTTTTTTGCATATACATTGGCAATATTTTGAGCTACGACTGGAGCCTGCTTGCGAGCCGCCGCCATGGTTTTAGCGTTGGCTGTATTCATCACATCACCAGCGCCCCAGATATTTTTGTATTTTTTATGTCGCAATGTGCTTGGATCAACATCCAACCAACCGGCTGCATCACTTAGCTCACTTTCGCTTATAATATCAGGCGCGCATTGAGGCGGGCATACGTGAAGAAAGTCAAATTTGGTTTCTACCGTAACTTCTTCTCCGTTTGCATTGTTTGTCTTGAACCAGGCGGTTTTCGATTCTCCATCAACTTTCGTTAAGGTATGAGAAAATTTGAGCTTAGCTTGGTACTTTCTAATATAACTCATGAGGGCCGGTACATAAGCTTCAACACCGAACAGCACACCTCCAGAATTATAGAATTCAATATTGATATCATTAATTCGCTTTGTTCTAAACCATTCTGATGCAGAGAGATAAAGTGCTTTTTGTGGCGCGCCTGCGCATTTAATGGGCATTGGGGGCTGCGTGAATATTGCCTTACCTTTGCTCATTTCTTGAACCAGTTTCCAAGTATAAGGCGCTAGATCATACCGATAGTTTGACGTAACCCCATTTTTACCAAGGGTTGCTTCCAACCCTTCAATGCCTGCCCAATTGATTTTTAGCCCAGGCGCAATGACAAGCTGACCGTAAACCACTTCAGTACCATCACTGACTCCGACTGTGTTATCTTTTGGTGTGAATTTTGTGGCGGCTTTTTGTAGCCAAGTCACGCCATTTGGGATCAAGTCCCGAGTCTTACGCCGCGTTGATTTTGCGTCAAAAATCCCGCCTCCAACCATCGTCCAACCTGGTTGATAATAGTGATTCTCAGAAGGATCAATCAACGCTATGGTTATCTTCCTATTGCGTTTTCTCAAGCTCGCTGCCGTGGCAATACCCGCTGATCCAGCGCCAACAATCACAACATCAAAACTATTATCTACCGAATTGTTAACTTTTTGAGTAGTAGCAGTTTCTGTTCCCGTGTAAATAATTTTTGCACGAGAACCGGTTCGGCAATACGCGTGTATGTTTTTGTTTGAAGCCACTACTTTAGCGAATGATTGGGATTTTTCATAAGTAAGGCTGTTTGGTGAAAAACCGATCATATGTGTTGCTATGCCAAGCCTGTCGGCTGCCCCGCGAATTTCTTCAAATCTTGTGTGATCCGGAGATTCTTCATCAGGCCTATTACAGACGATTACCTGCACTCCCTGATCCGCCAATACCTGCACGTCATCAATATTGATCTGTCCCGACACACTGAAATTATCGTTTATGCGTTCGATTTTCATTTGTTCTCTTCTCTCCTTTTAATCCGTATTAAGTGATCCATGCTTAGTCCTAAAATCAATTATTTCCCCGTTAGCAACAATTTTTTCAAACCAGTGACTGGAACCTTTAGATAAGTGGTTTCGTTTTCCTCAGGGTCGGGAAAATGCCCTGCTCTCATATTTACCTGAAGCGAAGGCAGTATGAGACGTGGCATGCCTAGGGTTGTATCCCGAGCTTGACGCATTCTGACAAATTCATCCTCGGATATGCCGTGCTTAATATGTATATTTGACGCATTTTGCTCAGCAACGGTCGTCATGTACTCAAGCTCACGTCCGTTAGGCTGGTAGTCATGACACATAAAAAGCCGCGTTTTTGGCGGTAAACTCAATACCTTCTGAATAGATTGATAAAGTGTGCTCGCATCCCCACCAGGAAAATCTGCTCTGGCAGTACCTGCATCAGGCATAAATAAAGTGTCACCGACAAATGCAGCATCGCCAATCAAATGGGTCATACAAGCAGGCGTATGCCCTGGGGTGTGAATAGCTCGGCCCTCAAGAGCGCCAATTTGGTAGCTATCATCATCGTCGAACAACAAATCAAATTGCGACCCATCTCGCTCAAACTCAGGACCCTCATTGAACTTTTCCCCGAAAGTTTCTTGAACTTCTACAATATGCTTACTTATTGCAATCTTGCCTCCTAGTAGCGACTGAATATGGGGTGCTGCCGATAGGTGGTCAGCGTGGACATGAGTCTCAAGAAGATACTTGACATCTAAGCCTTTTTTCCTGATGCAACCTATAATTTTGTCAGCGCCATTGTAATGAACCTCGCCTGATGCATAGTCAAAATCTAAAACAGAATCAATAACTGCACATGAGCTGGATGTTGGGTCTTTGACAATATAGGAAAATGTCTTAGAGTCGTCGTCGAAAAACGCCAGTACTTCTGGATTCAATTGTTTGGTACTAGATATTTTTTGATTAACCTCTGATAGTGACTTATTCATAACTTAACTCCGTTGATTTCCCAGAGAATGCACGATAGATAAAAACTGTGTATACAAATATTGACGGGACAGCAATCACAGTACCGTAGAAGGAAAATTGTAATGATTCTGTAGATGCAGCCGCTTCCCAAATAGTCATTTGACCAATCACTACATCCGGAAAAATGCTGTAAGCCAAGCCCAGTGTGCACATCACACACAAAATTATTAGAGCAACAAACACGATCCAGCCATAGTCGGCATCTAGAATTTTTGGGGTCCATAACACCCAAACGACAATGGCATACGCGACAAGCGACGCTAATGGTATGGGGAGCAGGCCTATCGCTTCAGGCAAGGAAAACCATTTTGCAGCAATAGATGCACTAGCAAGCGGTGTTGCGATTGAGATCAGGAAAAGACCCAAGCCAAGCGGCAGCACAAACCATCTCGCCCATTTTGCAGCGAGCTTGTACAAGTCACCTTCGGTCTTAACCAATAACCAGCCAGCACCAAGCATGATGTAGAGAACAGGCAAAAGGATCGCGATTGCTATCGAAAATGCCGTTGCGATAGGTGTCTCTGCCAGACCCATAACATATCGGCCTAACATATAGCCTTGAGCCGAAGCGGCAGTAAGCGAACCCACAAAAAAAAGACGGTTCCAGCTCTGCTTGTATTGGGTTTTCGCCTTTACGCGGAAATCGAATGCAACGCCCCGGAGTGTTAAACCAATCAACATGATAGTTACCGGTGCATACAAAGCCGTTAAAACGATTCCATGAGCCTGAGGAAATGCCATAAGTAACACACCAATGCCAAGCACAATCCACGTTTCATTTGCATCCCAGAATGGCCCGATTGTTGAGATCATTAGGTCTTTATAATCGTCACTAGCGAGCGGTAACAGAATACCAATCCCTAGGTCATAACCATCTAGAATGGTATAAACGAGTAAAGCGAAACCCATCACTCCTACAAAAAATATTGGCAGCCATTCCATTTTTATGCTTCCCGATTTAAATCAAGCTTCATTTTTTCTTCTTGTTCCATCAAAGACCGAGCTTTCTTAGTTGACATATATCTTAAAGTAGAAATATACGATGCCATCAGGCCAATATATAAAACACTATATGCGGCTAATGAAATCAATAACGTTTCTGGAGGATGATCAGCAACGACATCCTTCGATTTTATTAAACCAGTTACAATCCAAGGCTGCCGACCAATCTCAGTCACATACCATCCAGCTAACACTGCCACCCATCCTGAAAATGTCATTAACGAAAGAGCTCGCTGGCCAAATTCAGGGAGCCTTTCTCTGCTAAACAATAAGAAGGCGCAAACCCATGAGATTAGAAGCATCAGCATTCCGATACCAACCATTACCCTAAATGACCAGAACACCATACCAACTGGCGGATGCTCGCCCTCGAAGTCATTGAGACCTATGATTTCCCCGTTTATGTCATGTGTGAGTATCAGGCTCGCTAACTTCGGGATCTTGACTGCATAGTGCGTAGTTCGTTCCTGCTCATCTGGAATACCAAACAAAGTTAGCGGTGCACCTTTCTCAGTTTCCCAAACACCTTCCATCGCCGCTATTTTTGCAGGCTGGTGCTCTAAGGTATTGAGGCCATGTAAATCACCGATAAAAATTTGGATTGGAGATAGAATTGCGGCTAGGAAGACTCCAGTACGAATGACTTTCCACGTTGCCGGCCCGTCTACTTTTTGGCGAGCCCTCCAAGAACTAACGCCGGCAACAAAAAATGCGCTAGTTAATAGAGACGCTACAAGCATGTGCGATAGTCGGTATGGCATAGAGGGATTAAAGATGATTTCAGACCAACTTTCGATCTGGATAATACCGTCTTGCATACTATGCCCGGTAGGCGTCTGCATCCAGGAATTTAGACTAATGATCCAAAAAGCTGACATGGTTGTGCCAATCGCCACCATAAAAGTAGAAAAGAGATGGACGCGATTCGAGACTCTGTTTTTGCCAAATAGCATAATCGCTAGAAACGACGCTTCCAGAAAGAAAGCAGTCATGACTTCATAGCCTAGCAAGGGCCCAGCCACATTGCCCGCCTTCTCCATAAACCCTGGCCAATTCGTACCGAATTGAAAGCTCATGGTTATTCCCGAAACAACGCCTATAGCAAAGGTGAGCGCAAAAATCTTTACCCAAAAGAAATACGCATATTCCCAGTCATTATCTTGAGTGAACGTAAATCGCATCCGAAAAAAGAGTAATATCCAACATAAACCAATCGTAATAGTTGGAAATAAAATATGAAAACTGATGTTCAGCGCGAACTGAATTCTAGACAGAGTGAACGGATCAAGTTCCATAATAGTTATTTCTAGGTTGCGTTATATTGGTTACTGTATTCGGTGTAAACGGGCGTGTAAACGGGGACAGACCACGGTTTTTTTGAGAAGCCTGAGCTCCGACAAACCCAATCTTTTAAACGTGGTCTGTCCCCGATTTTCCGTCCCCGATTTTCCCGATTTTAGTCCGCACTTAAATGAAATAGGCCCAAACGATCCAGCAAGCAAGTGCTGTAACTATAGGGACTAACATCAGCCAAACCATGTGTCTTATATGTATCATTTGCGTTTTCCTTTTCCTTTTCCTTTTCCTTTTCGGTTTTCGTTTTCGTTTTCGTTTTCGTTTTCGTTTTCGTTTTCGTTTTCGTTTTCAGATAATTCGATTCTATGTACTTGGTATATAGCATAAGTCATGCCAGAGTTTTAAATCAGTGAAATCTCTTTGAAATTCAAGAATTTACAAGTGCAGCAGGAAAATGTTTCATATTTTGTAGTTGACAAATATACCAATAACGGCAAAAATTATGTCAATTATGGCAAAATATCTATGAATCTAATCGCATCCAGTAGAGATACACCACTAAGCGGAATGCTTGAGGGCTACGACTGCCCTGCTATCCTGGTTTCCGCTGACTACCAAATCCTCGCCTTCAATACAAAATACAGGGACAACTTTGGAGAGATTGATATAGATTTGGAACCGCGATGCTATGCCGTATCCCATGGTTACACTGCTCCCTGTGACCAATCAGGTGAAGATTGCCCTCTGGGAGCGGCGCTCAAGTCAGGGCATAAGGAGCGAGTACTACATATCCACCAAACGCCAAGGGGCAAAGAGCATGTCGATGTAGAATTGCTGCCTATACATAATGATTCTGGAGAGCTGATTTACTTCGTTGAGTTACTACGTCTGGTGCCTCTGGCTAGCGGTGGCATTGCAGCTAAAGAACTTATAGGCAATAGCCCAGCTTTCAATAAAATGCTGAGTAAAGTTGCTAGAGTAGGCGCAACAGAAGCATCAGTATTATTGCTTGGCGAGTCCGGTACGGGCAAAGAATTAGCTGCACGAGCTATTCATTTAGCAAGTATTCGAAAGGACAATCCTCTTGTAACGCTTGAATGCTCGGGGCTATCTGATGCCTTATTTGAAAGCGAGATGTTTGGACATGTTAAAGGCGCATTTACTGGCGCAAACTACAATAAGAAGGGCCTGGTCGAACTTGCTGATGGCGGAACTCTGTTTCTAGATGAGTTAGGGGACATCCCCATGTCAATGCAAGTTAAATTATTGCGCCTACTAGAGACAGGGACATTTCGACCGGTTGGCAGTGTCGAAGTGCGGACATCCAGCTTCAGGCTCATCTGCGCTACCCATAAAAACCTCTACCAGATGGTATTAGATGACCTATTTCGTAAAGACCTATATTACAGAATCAATGTATATCCAATTATCATCCCATCACTGAGAGAGCGAGTTAGTGACATACCTCTACTTGCCAAAGCCCTCATGCACCGCCTCGCTCCGAATGAAAAATATCGATTTACGGCATCCGCAATCAAGGTTTTTTCAAAGTACGAATTTAACGGTAATATTAGGGAGCTTCGCAATTTACTAAGCCGGGCAATAGTGATTGCTGACACCAATATCATAGATCATCACGTCGTTCTCCAGTGTATTGACGAAGATATCCTCGCAGATCTCAGACCAAGTAAACCTGCAGTACCTGGGGAGAAAGCTACACCGAATTCTCTTGAAAGCCTAAACTGTGTATCGTTGAAGACCAACGAATTAGACTATATAAGAACAGTGATTTCAGCGCACAATGGCAATAAAGAAGAAGCTGCTAAGACTTTGGGGATTAGTGTGAGGTCTCTCTACAGGAAAATCTCAGCATGAATGTCAAAGTTTCAAAGGTTACAACGAAATCAAAGAACGGAAATTCTGAATTCTCGAAGTCCGCTTCTGGCACAAAGCCGACCTTTGCTTGACGGCCAAAAAGTGGGGAATAGATATATTTGTAAACGGGGACAGACCACGGTTTTTTTGAGAAGCCTGAGCTCCGGCAAACCCAATCGTTTAAACGTGGTCTGTCCCCGATTTTCATCCGATTTTCACGCGATTTTCACGATTTTCACAAAGTTATACAATACAGAGGCTTATCTTTTGTAGGTAGTTGTGGAGTATTGGGATAATTAGTGAGCGTAGGACTCATAATCCGTTTGTCCGGGGTTCGAGCCCCTGAGGGCCCACCAATTAAATCAATTAGTTAGAGCTTGCCACTCTGCTCAACATCGAATCGATACGATGTAACTGCGGATGTAATCAGTGATTTACCATATAGGCTATGTAACCGATACTAGCTTTGCGGTTCGAGCACTACAATCTCCCTCTCTGTTTAGTCTTTTGTAATTCTTACCATTGTGGCTACATCCTCAAGAAGTTGCTTAGCATCAAAGACGATACCATCTTTAATGGTGTAGCTCACACCACCAACTCGTTCTAACTCGCCACTGTCTAGATTCAGTTTCATGCACAATACTAGGGGACACTAACAATTTAACAACTTAAAGACACCAGGCGGGTTATTTGAATATCACGATGGGATCCCAAGAGTTAGACTTAAGTTGTCAAATTGTTAGTGTCCCCAAAAAGCAAAAAGTCCCACAGCGAACGAGCAGTGTATGGCGTTCTTTGAGCAGTTGGCGTAGGTATCCGAAATTTTTGGGCTCTAAGCTCTACCGGGGCCTACGCCTATTCAGTGCCTGCTCGAATGGCGAGACACTGCAATGTTTCTAGCCAATTACTGACCCATTGCCAGGCGTTCAACAACAAAAGTCACACTAGCATCCATGGTTTCAAGCAGTGGCCCTGGATAGACACCAATACCCACTACGACTATTGCCAGCGGAATCACAGCTAACATTTCCCGCGCATTGATATCAGTGATTTTTCTCGCTGCATCAGTACGCGCTTCGCCGAAAGCAACACGTTGCAACATCCACAGCATGTAGGCAGCACCCAGTACGATGCCCCCCATAGCCAATACTACGAAGATAAAATTTTCATAAGAAACGCCAACCAGAATTAAAAACTCGCCGATAAAGTTCGATGTTGTCGGCAGACCGAAGGAAGCAACGGCGAATAAACTCAATATCGCAACGAATCTAGGCATGCGCTGTTGAAGGCCACCATAGTCGGCAATTTCGCGACTGTGTGTGCGATCGTAAAGGTGGCCTACTAGCAAGAACATCGCGCCCGTTGTAACACCGTGAGTCACCATCTGTAATGTGGCACCCTCAATACCTTCGTTGTTAAACGAGAATATACCCAAAGTCACAAAGCCCATATGTGAGACGGAGGAATAAGCCACCAGTCTTTTTAGGTCTGTCTGCGCGAGAGCCATATATCCGCCGTACAAAATTCCGATAACTGACAGCCAGAGCACTGTTGGAGCAAATGCGTGGGCCATTTCAGGAAAGATTGGCAGGCAGAATCGAATCAAACCGTAGCCGCCCATTTTGAGAAGCACGCCAGCTAAGAGCACACTACCTGCGGTTGGAGCCTCGGAGTGCGCGTCGGGAAGCCAAGTGTGAAATGGCAACATGGGTAGCTTGATCGCAAAGCCCAAAAACAAGGCTAGAAATATCCAGAACTCGGAATTTTCTGAATAGGTGAAACCCGCCAGTGATTGAATGTCGAAGGTGCCAGCCTGAAGAGACAGCGCCAATATGCCAACCAACAACAGCAGACTTCCTGAGAGACTGTATAGCACGTACTTCAATCCAGCCGCGATGCGATTTGGTCCGCCCCACAGCACGATCATAAAATACATCGGCACCATGGTGACTTCCCACATCATGAAAAACAGAAAGGCATCAAGTGCGGTAAAGACAACCAACATGGCGCCTTCGACCAACAGGATCAACATCATGAAGGCTTTCAACCGCGACGTTATAGACTCCCATGACCCCAGCACACAAAGCGGTGGCAGTATGGTTGTCAGTAACACCAGCAATAAACTAATGCCATCAACGCCAACAGCGTACTCAATGCCGAAAGTCGGCATCCATTCCATACGTTCAACGAACTGCATGCCTGGCTCCACCAGGCTGAACTGGTTCCACAGATAAAAGGCGAGCGCAGCATTAAGAAGTGTAATAGCAAGCGTTACTGAGAGCACCCATTTACGCTCGCTCAAAAAGGCGAGGACAATCATGCCGATAAATGGCACGGCGATGATCAAGCTCAGTAGGTGGTCTGTTAATAGTGAAATCATAGCGCTGTTTATCCCGCGATCCAGTAGAAAAAACCCAGTGCTGCAACCAACCATAGTACTACGATCAACAAGTTGTGTTGCAATGTGTGCGGCTCATAATGTCTTGCCACGCGCCCAGTAGCGTCGGCGCCTTGCCCTATTCCATCAACCGTTCTTGAAATCCCAGCCGTGTCGACGAACTTGCCAAGCCAGTGCGCTACAGTGACGCTGCCTGTGCCCACTGCAGTAACACGATTATCAACAGCCGAATCAAGGTAACCGAGCCGCTTTGCGATGCCAATACTGGCAGAACCCAGTGAGAGTACCAGACGGTCAACAATGCCTTGGTCTATCTTTCTCCACATCCAGCCGGAGAACTTAATTGTCGGTTGCACCAGAAATACATCGTAAATCTCATCGAAGTACCCCTTATTAAGAAAGAACACATAAAGCCGTTTCTTCCATATGCCCGTGTGCGGCGGCCCTGGATGAGAGAACCTGTAATAGGCAAGGATCCAACCAGCCAGAGCTGCAAATAACGGCAGCAATAGCCAGGCAGAGAATTCTGATGCTGGTTGTGCCTGCATACCACCCACTACCGGTGACAGGAAACCTGCAAACCAGCGCCATACTCCAATTAACAAGGCAATCATAACGGCGACTACCACGGTAATACCAAAAACATGCCGAGGTGAAAATAGCGACGGTATGACTACAGGCTCACTGTCACTGGCTCCCGTGGGGCCACGCTGAAAAACAGTAGTAACACAATTGAATAGATACATGGCGGTAAAAAAGATTGTGCCAAGCCCTACAATCCACAGAGCGATATTTGCTGCGGCAGAACTTTGCGAAATCCACAAAAATTGATAAGAACCTGAGAAAATTACCAGCGCAGGTATCAAGGACATGATCAATGCGCCAATAAACAGGCCGCTGCTTGAAAGTGCCGGCTTCTCCTGGGAGCTTTCGAGATGACGATGCGTACCAGCAAGAGAATTGCCTGTAGACAAAAACAGGAATGCTTTGAAGCAACCGTGGGCGATGAGATGAAAAATCGCAGCAACGAATGCCCCCACACCACAGAGCATTATCATAAACCCAAGCTGGCTAATAGTTGAATAAGCAAGAACTCGCTTGATATCAGTTTGGGTCAACGACACTACGGCAGCAAACAGCGCCGTGATGGCGCCAACTGTTGCGATCACCATCATCGCGTTGGGCGCTAGTACTAAAATCGGGCTCAATCGTACCAGCAAAAATGGCCCGGCATTTACCATAGTCGCTGCATGGATAAGCGCAGACACCGGTGTCGGAGCCTCCATGGCAAATGGTAGCCACACATGGGCGGGCATCTGTGCTGACTTGCCAACGGCGCCGCAAAACAAACAGAGGGTTATCAGGGTTAGTGACTGAGTAGGAATATCGTTTGCTGATTGCGCAATGGCGAGTATCTCAGGAATATCGAGAGTTTCAAAAGATAGATAGGTGAGAATTATACCTACCAACAGTCCGGCATCGGCGATTGAGTTAACTAAAAATACTTTCGTCGCAGCCCGTGCAGCTGAAGGTCGCTCAGAGTAGTGGGAGATCAGCAAATAGGAACAGATGCCCATGAGCTCCCAGAAAATAAACGTTACCATTAGATTGCTGCTCATCACTAGCAACGTCATGGCGGCGGTGAACAAGGCTGTCAGCGCGAAGAAGCGGCTATGCCTAGGGTCGCTGACCATATAACGGGAGGAATAGACCTGCACAACCGTGCTGACTCCGGTAACCAAAAGCAACAGCAGTACGGTTAGCTGGTCCAAGTAAAAACCAAAATCGATTTTTAGTTGGCCCACATTCAATAATTGGAAAACCTGTACCCGAATAGCACCATTTGCAGAAACATCTAGAAAAGCGAGGAATGAAACCCCAAATGAAACTGCCACTGCTGGGATGACAAGTCGCTGCCCTTTCCCTTGTAGTTGTTCACCAAAAATCGCAAGGACAAATGCCGCTGCCAGAGGCAAAAGTGGAATTAGTACATAGATCATCATAGCGCTTTCAAATGCCTCCTCTGCTAACAGATTCAAGTAAATACTGAACAACAGTGTCACTCATTAACCCCAGCGCGATTATTGCGAATGAAGCCATGCCAAGACTGAACCGCAACTCACGGGCGACTTCAATTGTTTTCACTTCAACAGCTTGAGGTTGATGAAACCAGTTGGCAAAAACTTTAAGAAAATAACCAAACGTTAATAGTGTTGATGCAACCACGGCAAAGACAGCGACGTAGTGTTCTGCTTCCAAAGCACCGAGAATGATATTCCACTTCCCGAAGAAACCTCCGGTGGGAGGCAGCCCTACCATGGCTATGGCAACCACAATTAGCGACGCGGTCAGCCACGGTGAGGTAATGTGACCAAGACCGCGCACGTCATTAAGTGTGCTGGCATTGTGGTAATGCAGTATGGCACCGGCAATCATGAACAGTGCGGCCTGCATGATGGCGTCATTTATCAGGTAGAACATGCCACCGGCAAAACCTGTGTCGTTGCCTAGACTCACGCCAATGAGAATCAAACCAATGTGGCTAACTCCTCCGTACGCAAACATTCGTTTCAAGTCAGTTTGAATTAGCGCCAGCGCACCCCCTACAAGTGCCGCGATGACACCCAACTCCTCCAGCAACACCAGCACAGGCACGGCGCTGACCTCAACAGTTGGTGTAATAAGTGAATACTCTATGCGAACCCATGCGACTAAAGCGACTTTGGTTACAGTAGATGCAAGGAACGGCGTCACTGAAGACGGCGCATTGGCATAGGCATCAGGTAGCCAACTATGCAGTGGTATCAAAGCCATTTTGATTGAGAGACCAAGGAAAATGTAGATAAGACCAGCAGCGACTGCCGTTGACGTCATCAACTCGGGAAGTCGATCTGACAGGTCCGCCATATTCAGAGTGCCAGTGGCAACATAGAGATGGCTCAGGCCGAGCAGGTAAAGCGTTGCACCAAAAGAGCCCAGCAGTAGATATCGAAACGCATAAACCAAAGCTTTTCCGCCACTAGCAGCAACTAAGGCATAGCCTGTTAAGGCAGCTACTTCGAGAAACACGAAGACATTGAATAGATCGGCGGCAAATATAAGACCAACGAGGCCTGACATCATTATCAGAATCAAAGTGTAATAAGGAACACTCTTTTCCAGCCCTGTTGTAACAACCACACGTCCATAAACGATTGTAATCAGCGAGACCACACTGATAGTCAAAGCAATAAGGGCAGCAATTGAATCATTCAGCCAAGCAATACCCAGCGGAGCAGTCCACCCGCCGAGAGCGTATTCTATTGGCCCCTGGGTAAGAACAAAACGCAGGTTTAGTATCGCCACTATAACCATCACGATAACTGTGCCCAAAGTTATATCCGGGCATAGTTCGCGCCGCTTGGCTGTAAGAATGGGCATCGATACACCCATAAAGAACGGCACAAGAAAAAGCAGAATAGGCAGGTGGCTGCTCATTTCAACTTCTCCATCAATTCATCTTCATCCAGCGTACCAAACTTGCGATAAATCGCAGAAACTAGCGCCA
>Ga0307985_10001143_pt1 | contig 15049 bp, 19 predicted proteins | sample EllFjometageno80_FD_203155 | JGI IMG/M metagenome (GOLD analysis project Ga0307985, IMG submission 203155) | Marine microbial communities from Ellis Fjord, Antarctic Ocean - #80 | ecosystem: Environmental > Aquatic > Marine > Unclassified | place: Southern Ocean | collected 2014-10-09 | reverse complement strand
GAGGAGGTAGCGACATGACGAGCGCGACCAGCGTATTTGTGATGGTATCTAGAGGGAGGAAGTCGGGGGGCGTGGGGTCGGCGGGGTCCGGGAAGTCGCAGTGGGAGAGAATCTTGAAGTAGCTTGCAATGAGCGAGGCTGAGGGGGGGGGAAACTGTGTGAACAAGGGCCAAAGATGAAGTGGGTGCGTGTGTGTGCTTGCAAAGTGTGTGTCTTGCGTTGCTGTCATGGGTGCAGGACTCACCAGAGAGCTCTAGGAGAGCGTGTAGGTGAGCAGTGACGGGCTCTTGGGGTCCGTTCGGTGGCGGGAGGTGGGCGGTGAGAGTCTGGAGGGAGGCGGCGGCGGGGAGGAGGATGAAGGCGGACATTTTGGATAGGCAGAGGGCGGTGGTTGGGTCGCCGGTTGAGAGGAAGATGGCGAGGGCGCTGTTGAGTGTATTGAGGCGAGAGCGGTGGGTCTGGAGATTTTGAATGAAGAGCACATGCGCGTAGTTCGTTGAGGCCACAATGGACTTGGGGCTGTTGGCGATAGCATCCTGCTCCTTCTTCACATTTGAGAGAGATATCATTGAGGCGTCCAGCATTGGCTTCAGCTGGGTATATATGGCCTCCATCAGATGATCGAGGAGCTCAGTGGAATAGTCCATGCTGATTACAGTGATTCTGATTGCAGTGATGCTGATTTCAGTGAGTGGATGTTGCCGTCGATGAGAGGGACACAATAGGATTGCCGTTCAGGGGGATGGAAGGAGAAGCGCGTTGTAGGCAACTAGGGTCGGATAACCGTTAGATCGGGGAGGTCTGGATGAAACGGATGAGCGGATGGGATAGTGAGTAGCGGCCGTCGCAGGTTTTGATGATTGGCGAAAATCGCCATCTCGCCGACAAAGCGACGCTCAACAAGCACCTCTAAGCAACGAGTGAGGCATCTACGCGAGAGCTACCAATCCTCGCCAACCACACGCTACTCGACCACCACCTACCACTCCCCTTGCAAACCAACTGGAGCTGGTGTGGTCGCCCCCTGTCCCCGTTTCAGTGATACTGCAAACCTTCAAACGAGCGACAAGCAATATCTCCACTCCTCACGCTCACACGCGCTCCTCGCGCTCACCCTCGCCACTCCTCAAGCTCACCCTCGCCGATCAGCAAACAGCAAACAGCAAACGGCAAACAGCGCCGCTCCTCGCGCTCAACTTGATGGACGACCTTCAAGCCCTGAAGGTTGACCTTTCTGCGAAGCGGGAGATCCTGGCGAAGGCCCAAGCGCAGTTCAACTTGGCCGCGGTGGACGTCGCGCTCGGAGCAGGCCGTTCAAGACAAGGAGAGACAGCTTTTCAGGCATCATGTACCCATTCCCATCCGCGACTTCGTAGGAATCTTCTGTCGAGCTGGGGTCGCGGTGCTCGAGGACGTCGAGCTTCTTGACGATCTAGCTCGCGGCCTGATAGCTCTCATTAGCGAGGATCGCCGCCGCGACCTTGACTACGAGGAGAACCGGGATTGGTGGGATTGCTGGTGCTTCGATGATTACCCCTGCGACATTTGCCCCTTCGTCACCGACGTGCTCAACGCCCTCAACACCTAGTCCGACACCACCGCCGGCCGCGACATGCTCGCCGAGCACCCCCTCCTCGTTCCCGCCGTGATGGACTTGCAGTCGATCCGTTAAAATCTCGAACGCAACAGCTTGCAACACGCTGTCCGCTGAAGACTGCATGCGCCGCCCCGCAAGAGGGAAGAACGCGGAATAACCAGTGTACACGACAGTGGCGCGATGCGGCTCGATGCCCAGTTCTTCGACCAACTGGTGGTGGAACCATCCGCAGACGGACTACAACAGTCGAGTGCACTACCGATCTGAGTAGTAGGCGTGTTGTTAGTGAAGTTCCGGCATCGGTGAACGCCTTGAACACCACCCGCCCGTAAATCGCGACAATGAACGCTGAGATCACTTCATATAGTAAGAACAGAAGAAAGCAGCGGCACGCGCTACCTTTCTGCGAGGAGGAGAAGAACCGAGCGACCACCGTGATCACGGCATTGCCAACTACGAAACAAAGAAGAGCCGTGAATGTCAGCAAGTTGTCCTCGTCTGTCGGCGCGCAAAACTAGACTGCCCTAATTCGAATCCATCTTTAAACGCATAACGAAACTGGCCTTAAACGCCTCCGATGTCACAGTAATTAAAGTCCTGGAAGGGGGCGGAATGAAGGAGACTTCGCTGCCGATGTTTGCCTTATTGCATTGTTAACAGCATGCCGCTGCGACATTGTACAGTGGTGCACTGGTCTGTGTCCATGCGAGTCCAATCTCCAATCCTATTTGCGATATCTTCCTCTTCCGTATCTTCTCCCAGTTTGTTGGTGAGAGGTCGTGTCTGGTTTTCTTGCGACGTATTGGCTCAACGCGCCAGCCCCGCCCCTTGTTCACACAATGCGTGTGCCCCCCCCCAGCAAGCTCATCCTCCATCCCTCCAGAACACATGGACTCATTTATTTTCCCACCCACTCCCTTGGACAGCACGGACCTCACTGTGACCGTAGTCCTGGCCATTGTCATTGTAACCATGGGCCTCGGCAACAAGCTTAACATTCCACTAATGGGCAGGAGCCAGGGCATGATGACCTACTCCAAATTTGCGCAGGAAGCTGGCCAGATCGTCCCCTCCTTCAACGTTCCATCTCGCCTGGGAATGTTCCTGCTATACGCACCGTCTGTGATCGTGGCATTTTTCACGCCGACGTCCACTCCCCGTGCAATCCTCGTCATGCAGCTCATGGTCGTGCATTTCGGCAAGCGCTCCTTGGAGTGCCTCTTTCTCCACCGCTATTCCGGCACAATGCCCATCCTGTCCTCCGTAAACATCCTCGTCGCGTACGCTGGGTTCTCGTGGATGAACATCTACTATGCCGGGCTCACCCCCCCCCTGCAGACCATCGACTCAGTGTACCCCGGCCTCGCCCTGTTCGCAGTCGGCGAACTCGGCAACTTGTACGTAGCAAGAGCGAAGCGAGCGCATGTTCATGTTATTTCAAATATGTTGCCAAGGTTATACGCTGAACGACAGGAGAACAGACGACGGGCGAGTTTTCATTCGCGCCGCGCCGCTCTTTCTGCGAGACACGCGCTGAACGACTGGCCCTGAGCGACTGGCGAACAAACGACCGGCTCTGCGCAATACTCTGATCGCAAATCGCTTGCGAAGCCGCGAATGAGAACAGACGGACGTACAATTATCGCCCCGCCCGCCTCGCCTCGCGTTCACACCTGCTCACTCTGGCTTCGCTCGCAGGTACCACCACTACTGCCTGCGCGTGCTGCGCAAGCCCGGCGAGAAGGGTTACAAGGTCCCCGCGGGCGGCCTGTTCGGTTTCGTCGCCGCGCCGCACTACCTCTTCGAGCTCGTCGCGTGGCTGGGCGTCGCGTTTTGCACGCAGCATGTCTTCTCGCTCGTGCTGTGGGGGGGAATGTGCGCGTACTTATTCGAGAGGGCGGGGGCGCAGGATGCGTGGAACAGGGAGAAGTTGAAGGACAAGTACCCCAAGGAGAGGAAATGCATCATTCCGTTCGTTTGGTAGGCACTTTGTGAAGGCAATCAGGGGACACGTAGAGGGAACACGTAGTTTGGTAATCAGGAAAGTTGTTGTAGAACTGACGCAATCTTTCTCTCAAACGAAGCTCCGCATCATATTAAATCGATAGAATGTTTGTCACGTTTTCCCTCCCCCCTCCCCTTTCGCTCCTGAGTCCGGCTAGCTCCATGTATTTACACTTGCACGACCACCTTGCCCATCTTCTTGCCGGTGAACAGCGACGCGAAACCCGCCGGCCACTGCTCAATCCCAGTGAAGACGGTGTCCTCGGGCAGCTGGATTTCTCCCGCCTTGAACAGCTTGTCAATGTCCTCAAAGAACTTCAGCTTCTTGCCACTCAAGTAGTCGCCGCAGAGAAAGCCCTGAATGCGCTGCTGCGTGTAGATCATCGCGGAGATGTTCACGACGTTGCCAACTTGAGCACCGGGAGCGGTGTTGTAGTTCGAGATGCTGCCGCACACAGCGATGCGCCCCTTGGTCCGCAGGGACGCGAACGCGGCGTCGAAGTGGATGCCGCCCACGTTCTCGAAGTACATGTCGATGCCGTCGGGCGCCGCCTCCTTGAGGGCTGCCGTGAGAGACTCCGCCGTCTCGTGAGTCTTGTAGTCAATGGCGTGATCGAAGTATCCGAGTTCCATAAGCACCTTGCACTTCGCAGGCCCTCCGGCGCTGCCGATAACCGTGCAATTGTAAAGCTTCTTCGCGAGGAGCCCGACGAGAGATCCAACAGCGCCCGACGCCGCGGAAATGAAGATCGTCTCGTTCGCCAACGGCGCGAGAACGTCGATCAGGCCGCCGTAGGCAGTGGACCCCGGCATGCCGTAGAGGCCGACGCCCAGGTTGATGTTGTCCGCAGTGAGGTACTGGGTGAGGTCCCACAGACCGAACGGGGCCTTGGCGGGGTTCACGAGCTGGTAAGTTGTGAAGGGAAGGTGTCCGCCCACAAGGTCGCCGACCTGAGAGAGAGAGAGAGAGAGAGAGAAATGGTGAGAGTTAGTGGACATAACGTATGGATGGCTACCGCGTCTCGCCGAGTCGCTATCCGCTGTTGCCGTGACGTGTAAACACTGTTAGGGTTAATTTGTCAGGGTGCTTACCTTGTACTTGTCGTTGCGGCTGTACAGGATGGTGGCAGTCACAAAGCCACCGATGGGCGAGCCGACGGGCTGGGTCTTAACGCCCGAGCGCATGTACGGATCGGCGCTGAGAGTAGTGAGCTTGAGAAACACTGAGCCGTCCTGAACTGTTGTATCGGAAGGAACAATGGGTTGGCCGGTGGTGAGTTTGAAGTCAGCTTCGGCAGGCAGGCCAGCGGGAATCTGGCGAGCGAGGGTGAGAGTTTGCGGTGTGACGGAAGACATTGTTATTGGTTTGGTGATGCCGGAGTGTAAGAGAGGATGTGGATTGGAGATCGCAAAGCAATCGGTCTTGCTTTTGTCAGCCTTTTGTCCTTTTGTCAGCCGTTTCGTCAGGGCTCAGGCTGGCTGACGTCCTCGCATACAATATAGAGTACAGTTATAATGATATCAAGACAGATATCAAGACAGGTATCAAGACAGGCTTCAAGACAGGCTTGCCTCTCTCCCTCCACAACCCCCCAAAAGGACATGATTCCCAGATTCCCAGGGGAGGAGGAACATCTCGAGAGAATGCCGTTGGCAGATTGCGCACGTCGTGTGCGCTGATCATAGCGAACGGCTCATGCGTGATAACATGATGCGATTTGGAACGCAGACCAGTGCACGCTTTACAAATAACGCTTTCAGTTTCCTTATTCTGTTTCCTTATCACTTCATGAACTTGTCCATAAAACGCTTGTGGAAGTCGTTCCTGACGGTGTCGTTGATGAAGCGCTTGGTGTTCTGGTCAGGCTCCTTCTTCGCCTGGTTCCTGAACACCACATCATCGTTCCACTTGCGCTTCATTTGCTTGCCCCCGGAACCTCCGCTCTGCAGCAACGGGTTGCCGAGCATGGCGGCCTCGGTGAGCTTGGCGTCCTCCTCCTCCTTCACCTTCTCCTCGGCGAGCCTCTTCGATTCCTCCTTCTCCTTGCGAATCTGGGACGAGCGTGAGTTATAAGGGGGGGAAGAGGGGTCTGACGGCGCTCTGGCGGCGCTCTGACGGCGCGGTTTGAGCCGGCTAGTTTGACGCGATCTGTTTGAGCAGGTCTGTTTTCGCAGCGCTGCTCTCGGTGCGCGCTTTTCGTAGCGGGTTCTTCGCCGGTCGGTTTGAGCAGCGATGCTTGCGATGAGCAGATTAAGCAGCGCGTTTCGAGCAGCACTATTCGAGCAGCGCTGTTTGTGCGCGGGTTGAGCGGCGGGTTCTTCGCCGCGTCTTCGCCACGTATTGGTCGTTCTTCCCGCGAATTGGTCGTGTTTCCCATCAGCATGCAACCAGCTCCCTCCTCTCTGTCTCGCTTACCTTCGCGAGCTCGGCAGCGAGCGCAGCCTCTTCGTCCTCGTCGTCGCTCTCGTCGTCACTATCACTGTCCTCCTCGTCACTCCCGTCCAGATCACTCTCTTCCTCTTCCTCCTTCTCCTCCTCCTCCTTGTCGCCAAAGTCCACCCCGTCCTCGTCGTCACTCCCGTCGTCGTACTTGCTCAGAACTTTCACGTCCACCTCCTTCTTCTGTGTCGCTTTAACAATCGCTTCCCGCTCAAGCTGCTCATCAACCCCCCTCCTCCCCACTCCCCCCTTCGTTTCAGCGTCAGACAACGCCTTCAAAGACCTTTCAATCACCTCAGCCTTACTCAACGTCTGAGCCCCCCCGCGGAACTTGAGCTTCGTGTGCGCCGTGGCGTCCTTCGACGAGCGCATGGTGCTCAGAGCGCCGCCACTATCAAACCCTCCTTCCGAGGACTTGCCGACGGCTGCTTTCCATGTGGGGCGATGGGCGGTAGTCATGGAAGGGAGAGGTTTGGTGGAGAAGGGGGAGAGGTTGTTGGTGTTGAAGTGGTGACTGTGACTGGTGGGTGTTGCGAGTGGTGTGGTTGTGAGTATCGTGAGAGAGAAGAAGAAGGGGCTGGACGACCCTGTCCAGCTGTCCAGCCCTGCAGGCAGCAGCCCTTGGCCTTCGCCCCCCCTTCTTCACTTTCCATAAGAACACACATCCATATTTCATATTTCTAATGATTGCATCCTGGCGTACGCGGCATCGGTCTCGCCTTCGACGTTGGTGTTCGCTTACAGGAGGCGCTGGAACGACATGTCCGTGCGTAGTTCATTAATTTCACAAACGTGGGGTTCGTGGCGGGAATACTCTTCGGTAATGGGAGAAGCCGACAAGTCACGGCTCGCCCCCTTCTAGCAGCTCCACCTTACGCAGCACAACTTTAGTTAGTATCATCTTTACCTTAGTCAATAAACAGCACTTCAGTAAATTGTGCACACTACAGTGTACTGTGCGTCTGTGCGTGTCGTGCAAACGAGACTCTGCAAACGACTTCGTTGACTCCAAAACAGAAGATTACCATATCGCAGACAATCACACCTACACAACAAGAACCACAGCTATAATAACCACACATACAACAGTGCCCCCGCGGCCTACCCTCACCCCGCCATCATGTTCAAGACCATACTCCATAGATCCCCCCGCAGTACTAGATCCACCCACCTCACTCCCAACCTCTTCAAACATCCCCTCCTCACCAACCCCCTCCTACCAACCTCCATCCGCGTACGCCTCCTCACCACAAAGCCCCCCTCATCCAGCAAACCCAACCGTCCCCTCAGCGGCACCGGTCCGTCGAACCCTAAACCCAATCAGACACACACAACGACCAACAACCAACCCCTCGATCCCACTGCAGGTGAGTTTACAGTACAGGTGTACTAGCGAAGCGCGAGGCGCGCATAGCGAAGTATATGCGCGAAACACTGCCTCGGCACCGTTCTTTTCCCGCTGTTGAGAGTGCAGCACGACACGGAGAGCAAACAGCTCTGCCCACTGTGAACATTCTTTTCCCGCTGTTGAGAGTGCAGCACGACACGGAGAGCAAACAGCGCTGCCCACTGTGAACATTCTTTTCCCGCTGTTGAGAGTGCAGCACGACACGGAGAGCAAACAGCGCCCCTTTGTTCACACACATGTGTGTGTGACGTGTCACCCTCCTCACACCTCCACAACACAACCGCAGACCCTTCTTACCTCGCGGCTGTCCGCCTCGCCGCCGAGTCCACCGTGATGACTTTGAACGCCCGCACGGCGGACATTTCCGCCGAGCGCAAGCGCAACCTCCTCGCCCTGACCTTCTCCACAATAACGATCACCCTTATCCTGTTCGGGCGGCAGTTCTACAACCGCGTCCGCGACACTACCGCTGAGGTCGCCGCCGATGTCATTAGCCACGAGAGGACGCAGATTAAAACCTCGGAGCTCGCGGCCGCTGTGGTCAGCCACGTGCTCAACGACGCGACCGTCAGCGAGAAAGTGGGCGTGTTCTTAACCAAAGCGAGCACCAACGTTGAAACCACGGAGGCGCTCATGAAGGTCGTCACTGACGTGCTGCAGAGTCCCAAGGTTTACAAGGAGTGCAACGTGCTCATCAAGAACCTTCTTAAGGACCTGGTCAACGATCCGAACACTACCAAGCAAGTCAGCTCGCTCATGCAGGTACGTCCACCCCCCCCGTGGGTGAAGAATGGGAGAGCGCGGAGCACAAAGCGCAAAGCGCGGAGCGCGCATGGCGAAGCTTATGCGCGAAGTGCGGCACGCAGAATGTGTGCTCAGAGCGAGCGGCTCGCGAGCGGTTTGCGCTGAATGACCGACTCGCGGGCGTGCTACTCGAGGGCTTCTGCTCCCGCTTCTGCTTCGTCTTCTTCGCCCCGGTGGCACGCAGAATGTGTGTTCAGAGCGAGCGGCTCAAGCGCGCCGTGCGCGGCCCAACGCGCGCCAATGCGCACTATTTCGTCCCTACCGCTCCTGAACGTCTCCGCTAACCCCCCGCCTCACAGAGCGCCCTCAACGACCCCGTGTTCATCGCCGCCGCGTCCAAGCTGGTGATTGCCCTCACTCAGAACCCCGAAGTGATTGCGGCGTGCTCTACGCTCGCGGCAGAGGTGCAGAAAGAGCCGGTCGTGAACGACGCCCTGACCAAGCTGCTCACCGAGAGCAGCCATAACGTCATGAACAACGGGGACATCCTCGACCACACCAAGGACTTCGTCTCGGATGTCATCACGGACTCGAGCATTCAGCGAACGTCCGGCGCGTTCTTGTACAATACCATGCTGTACACGTTCGTCCCTTCTGCCATCACACTGGTCGTGTCACTCGGCGTGGGCTTTGTCGGGATCGGCGCCATCGCAGCTGTGCGGGGCGGGTACGTTGGTGGCGACAAAACTATGGACGATCTCGTGGAGCGGGTGGTCACGGATAGTACCAAGCTTTGGGACGTTACGGCGAGTATCGCGGGGAGGCTTTTGAGCTCCACTGTGGTGACTCTAGGGGAGTATAGCAAGGAGGGCATTGATCGGATTGGAGCGAAGGAGAATTGGCTGGTGAAGGCCAGTTGGGAAGGATTGAAGGTGGCAGGGAGGTGGAGCGTGAAAGGGGGGGCATGGGTCGGAGGGTGGGTGGGGCGGGGGCTAGGAAGACCGCCGCCAGCACCAGCGGGGGGCAGTGCAGACGTATAACGCTCATATCGCAGCGCATTTGCAATTGAGGCTTGAGTAACACGAGGTCGACGCTGATACTGAACCTGCAGTGTTTAAACGACGGTCCTCTCCCTCAAGCACATTTGCGTGAAGGGGTTGAACGCGCTGCTTGGGTAAGAAACGAAGTAATCTAGACTGTTAGCCTTGGGCTCATTGGCCCTCTCGAGGCGTGTCCCTCTGTCTGATATGTGACTCGTAGTCGTAGAAAGCGAGGACTCGCGTACCGGGGCTTTGCCTTGTGCACGCCGCGCCTCGTCTCCCCTCGTTCGCATCGCGCTGTAGCGCTCTCTATACTATAACCGCTGGTGCACGTGCACCCGTGCGGGTTGGGCGCATTGTCCTTTCCGCAACACACAGCTGGCCGCCGCTGGCCGTTCAAACAGAAGCTTGTTAGATCGACAGTACAGTAGAGGTTCAGGATTGATGGCTCAATTCTCTCTGGCCTGCTCCTTGATCTCGCCATGTACCGCCTCGTCTCCCCCCTCCGCTTGGAGGTCGACGGGGAGACTGTTGCCGAGGCTGCGGTGGATAACGAGGCGAGCTTCTCTACAGAGTGCTCGACCTCTGCGGAGTGGGCGAGCAGCCGAACGCCAACGACGATGGGTGCGAGGTCTGCCCGACTGCCTGGTACAGTGACACGGAGGGCGGTGAGCTCTGCTGTGCCTGCAGCGCGAACATGGGCACGGTTGGAGAAGGCAGCGTGTCGGCCTCTGACTGCGTGTGTGCGGCTGGGTAATACATGGGCGCAAGCGAGTGCGTGGCGTGCGAGGTGAACACGTACAACCCGAGTGCTGGGGGGGTGGGGGGTGGGGCTTGTGTGACGTGCCCGGTGGAGATGCCGCTGTCGGCGGAGGGGAGTGGGAGTGAAGAGGTACGAGCGACGCTGCATTTTTTCATTGTGTTCCTCTAACACCCACTTTCCTCGCGAGCAGGACTGCCAGGAGAGCTGTGGGTTGGGCGAGAGGGCTGTGATGGAGGATCCGTGTGCGTGTGACATGGACGGCATTGTGGACGGCATCGACACGGGGAGGGCGGCGTGCAAGGATCATGATGGTGGCGGGTCGATGCAGTGCTACGTCTCAATGGACTGCGAGAGTGCTTCTGGATCTGGCACTGTCCTCGTTCCGTCCTCTGTTACGTGGATTGATATCAAGTGGAGTACCTGCGATCCCTCTGTCGACAACTTAATGCAAGTTTATCACTGCGAGCCGTGCCCGCCAAACTCGTACAGCGACACGGAGGGCAGCGAGATCTGCTCAGCCTTCAGCGCGAACTGGGTGGTGACGAACATGGTCGCGAACTGGGTGGTCACGAACGTCGTCACTGTTGGAGAAGGGGCCTCCGACTGCGAGTGTGCGGTTGGGTATTACATGGGCGCAAGCGAGTGCGTGGCGTGTGAGATGAACAGGTACAACCCGAGCGCGGGCGCAACGAGCGCGGGCGCAACGAGCGCGGGTCAGTGCATAGAGTGCGCAGAAGGGCAGAACTCGAACGAGGGGGAGTCGAACTGCAGGTGAGTCGAGCTTAGCGAAGCGAAACGAGCTGGGTTTGTGCGGCAAGATTGGTCCAGTGTGCATTGGTTCGTTCCTCTTCTCCCCTTTTAACACTCACGTCGCTCGTGTAAAGACCAGCGAGTGTCCCTCTCCCGACTGCAGAGATCAGACAGGTGGTCGACGCGGTCTGGGAGGGCGGCGTTGTTGTCTGGCAGAGTGGCACGGGAATTCTTGAGCAGACTTGGTCGGGTGAGGATGGGTGGAAGCTGACCACTGCATTCACATCGAAGTGCACGAGCATTGTTGAGAAGTGTGTTATTGACGCCAAAGCTAGTTACAGTTCTACGAGGAGGGTGCTGGGTGTGGAGCACGACAGGGATGTGTTCAGTTACTTTGTTGGGTTGGTTATTAGAGGGGCGTATTACTATTACGTGAGTAGGCATTCAACGCAATATTTTAACGCGATCAACACTAACACACCTTCCGCAGGCGGTAAGCAGAGCTGAGAGTTGAAATAGAGCGAGCCACAACACTTGTCATATTTCATAACTAACCAGCATGCGCGGGGGGGGGAGAGAGATCAAGGGGAGGGTCAAAGGTGAAAATCGTTAGCTGCGATATCTCGTCCAACACTGCGAATGAAAGTACCATTCTCGTCAACATTTCCACCACATTCACTTACCCTCCCTCTTCCACAGCACGTGAGTAACAAAGGAAATCGACAATGTCCCCACCACACTCTCACCCTTCTCCTCATATTTCAAGGGAGGTGGCATTTATGTTCATGTTGACGACGGCATTGTGAATCTGCACGCTACTTAATTCTTGGACAACACGGCAAACTACGATGGAGCCGAGCCGACATCTATGCGCAGACTGGGTTAGGGTTATCCCTGTTTCTTCGTGAACTCGGACCTGATCGCCAGTATCTCCGCATCGATCAGCGCGTTGCCCTGAACCTTCACCGAGGATGTGAGCGCCGTTAGTGTGAACCTGCAGAGGTCCGTCTCCGTCAACTCGCCCGATCGTCCCTTCTTTGCAATCAGCTTTAGCGCCGTCGCAATCATGCTTCGGTAGTCAATTGCCTGCATCACCCTCGGGTTGGACCCGAGCTCCTTGGCGAGCATCGCGACGTCCTTCCGCGACCCCCCGCGGAGGCACTTGACTAGGATGTCAGCCTCCTTCTTCTGGTCTGCCTTGGATTGGTAGACGGCCACCAAATGGTCAAAGAGCCCCCCACCGGTGAGCTTCCCGTCCCTATCCGAGGCGTTGCAATGCTCGATCCACTGCTCGTCGGGCCTCCCCTCATCGTCGGTAGTCCCCGCGAAGATCATTGCCCTGTCGGCGTGTTCGTTCTCCGACGTCGTCGCCTTCGAGGTGAGAGCGTTCGGGGCGCTGTTGATGCGGGCCCAAACCTTCGCTTCTTCCACGTCGTCATGTTCTCCCTCGGCCCCCTTCCTGTCGACGCCTTCGTTCCCGCCCCGATCTTCGGCACAGGCTTGAAGTCGGGCGCCCTTGTGCTCCCCGCGCTCGACCGATCTCTTTCCTTAGCCCGGTCCTTCACACCTCTCTCGTGAAGCCCTCGGATCTGCCCCCTGACTCCGAGCCGTAGCTCCTGGGTGGCCTCGGCGACGCTGCCGCTGTCCAGCCCGAAGAAAGTGTCTGGATACTAGCCTTAAGCCCGTCCCAACAGCTGTCCTCTCTAAAGCCAGAAACCGCCCTATAGAACCTTACGACTGAGCACCGCCACGCTGCATACCCCGATATGCCCTGCACCACCAGCAAGTGGTGCGGCCCGTGAACACGATGCTCGTCCTACAACTCACAAATTCTATAAATAAATGTTGTATATACCAATTACTTCTAATAAAATGTACATAGAGGCTTAATACGTGAGATATGATATTAATTTCAAAATGGTTGTTCATCAGTCTCAAATACTGTTTTCTGGATTAATTGAGTAACCAAGCACATATTTAGTGAGAAAATCTCTCTAAATGCCCACTTTACCAATTTTCATTTAAACGCGTTTTTGTCAACATATACCGGTATGTGACTTACGTTGGAACAAACAGAACCGGTCCTGCATCGTAGCGTCTTTCCCGGTACCAGAACCCCCACCGCCGCCACCACCGCCACCGCGAGAGACACCGAAGACACCGAAGACACCGAAGACACCGAAGACACCGAAGACTCAGAAGAAACAATCAAAGAAACAGAAACAATCAAAGAGGGTACACACGGCCGCGTGCTCTCTCCACTCTCTCACATAAAGACATGTCACCGACTTATTCAACAATCTTCTCGGGCACCACCTCCCGCTCTCCGACCTTGTCTCTCGAGATGCCTTTCACGATCTCACCGTAGGTATCCACATCAAACGTCTCGTCGGTGACAGCAACGACAACTCCCTTGGTCCCGTTGGCTTCACACTTGGTGCCCACGATGGGCTCATACGTCTTGTCGAGCGGCGTGCCTTAAACGCGTCCATCGAGACCTTGACGTTGTCGTTGATCACGGTATCCTCCGCGAGCTTCTCGCACTCTGCGAAGGTGTCCTTGGGGATTGCCTTGAGGGCCAAGTGCAGGTGGACTAACACAAGTTCAGAGCAGTCCATGAGCGCCTCCTGTTCGATGTTGACGAGGGTTTCGGGAGGGTTGAACGTGATCATGGACGTGCAGCCCTTGAACCGCCTCCTTGACGGTCGTGACAAAGGAAGGGGAACCCTAACCCTAACAGGTTCACGCACGCCATTAGGGCTTTGGTTGCGATCTCGGTGACTATGGAGGCGACCTCGACCGTGACAATGTCTTCCTTGTTGATGCTGTCCGGGAGCGAGCCGCCAGTGTACACGAGGTGACCGCCGACGACCTTCATCTAATCTGTTTGTTCAGCCATTTAATTTTCTATTAAGAGGGTGAGTAGTGTATTGGATGTAATTGTTATTGTTTTGTGTGGCGACGAGACCGTATCAAGTTCAGACATAGGCACGGCACCATTGGCATAGCAGCGAGCACGCAAGTCCTCGACGGAGACGTGCTGGCGAGAATGCGCCGTGTTTCACCTGGTCAAGTATTATCCAGATGGACGGCCAAGATCTTCTCCACGCCACGAAGAGGAGGGGCAGTGCAGGCTACACTGGGGCAAGCGCATAGTTCGCAAAATGTTTCGATTATTATCGCAGCCTATGCCTTTTTCATCGTGTCCTGCACGAAGCTAAACGCGTCGCTGCTGCCGGTGCTGGTAGTTGCGCCGCTGCCGCCGCCGCCGCCGCCGCCGCCGCCGCCGCCCATGAACCCGAATCCAGCCTGTTGGCCCTGCGCCTGCGCCGGCATAGCCGCGCCCATGTTCATACCTGCCAAAACACACGGTGTGAACAAGGGGAGAAGGCGTGCGAAGGGCAAGCGGCACTGGTCACGGCGTTAAGGAGGCTCTGACAAGTCGCTTTAGCTCTGCGGATATTTGTGGGGAGTGGCCGCGGCCAGGGGGCTTGAAGAGTGAGGCGCGAGGCGTTCGGGAAACTCGCGACTCGCGCAGTTCCACTCACCTGGAAACATCATCCCCTGCAGCCCCCCCCTTTGCCCCCCCCCCCCCTGCATCTGCATGACAGCCATCTGCTGCTGCATCATAATCATTTGCTGCTGTTGCTGCTGGTATGCCATCTGCAAGAGCGAATCGAGTGTTAAAGAGGAGGCGCGTCGATTGGCGGAAAGTCAATTCAGAACGCGCGGCTCGCGCGTTATTCGCGAGTGAGTCGTCACGCTTTCTGCAACGACCGGGTTGAAACGCGCAGTTGCGAGAAGTTTGCGCAGAGTGACCAGCTCGTTTCGCGTCGCTCGCCTCACCTGCATCATTTGCATTTGCTGCTGCTGCGGGTTCACGCCCCCCCCCCCCCCCGCCGCCACCGGCGCCGAGTTCGCCTTGGAGAGCGGGTCGAGGGAGAGAGGGTCGAAGGCCGGCTTTCTTTCGGGGGAGGGGAGAATGTCCAGCACCGGCGCGGGAGGGGGCGCTTCCTCACCCCCCCCCATGAACGAGAACCCGCTGCCGGCGGCGGCGGTGGGGGAGGGCTGCGCGGAGAGGCCGGCGAACAAATCGGTGCCCTGGAGCGGGGGCTCAGGCAAATCCTCCGATTTGCGGGTGGCGAAGGGCGACATGCCCGTGTCGTAGCTAGGCCGCCTCTCTACCGAAGCGTCGTCCTGGGCGAAGACGTCGATGGGGGGTGGAGGAGGGGGCGCGGCGGCGGCGGGGGGAGCAGCGGCGGGGGCATTCGTGTTGAGGCCGCCGAAGAGATCAGCGGAGGGG
>Ga0307985_10001142_pt1 | contig 15059 bp, 1 predicted proteins | sample EllFjometageno80_FD_203155 | JGI IMG/M metagenome (GOLD analysis project Ga0307985, IMG submission 203155) | Marine microbial communities from Ellis Fjord, Antarctic Ocean - #80 | ecosystem: Environmental > Aquatic > Marine > Unclassified | place: Southern Ocean | collected 2014-10-09 | reverse complement strand
TCATCTCTATCATCTCTATCATCTCTATCATCTCTATCATCTCTATCATCTCTATCATCTCTATCATCTCTATCATCTCTATCATCTCTATCATCTCTATCATCTCTATCATCTCTATCATCTCTATCATCTCTATCATCTCTATCATCTCTATCATCTCTATTACCTTCTCCATCCCCTCCAGCGGTCCTCTCCATCGCCTTAACAACCGCCTTCATGGAGTAAATAACCGTCGCATTATTCCCCCAAGTCACAGCATACCCATACGATCCCTTCCTCTCGCAAACCGTGACCTTCTGATTCGCCCTCTTGTCCAGATGCGGCGCCTCCACAACCGCCCCCGTCTTCGGGTTGCAGTACCGCAGCGCCGCAGCCGGCACGAGCGTCTCCGTCGCGCCGTCCGCTAAGAAGACCCGGACCACGAACGCGCCCCGTTCCGCGGAGTACGCCATGTGCAGGTTGTTAAGATCTACGCCGACACCAGAGTTGTCAGCTGCGTCGAGGTTCTCGGGGGTCGCGCTCTCACTCGCATCGTCATCCCCTGCCGGTTTGCCCTCCATTTTAAACTTGCCCATATGAACATCAAAAAGCTGCGCCTTCACAAGTTCCGCCAGGTCCCTATAAGCTTCGAACACCTCGCTGTCCGTCGCCGCAGGGTCCAGCGTCAACGGCAACCCCGCGTCGTTCCCCGCCGACACCTACCAGGATATTTGAGGGTTAGTGGGGAGGCAAGACGCAAGACACAACATTGTGAAGCGCCATGCTGCGTGCTGAACTGAACGCGTGCGTGCGAGACTGATCACACAGACGCTTGCACACAGACGCTTGCACTTACCTTCTCGGACATGGGCACGCGGATCACGGCGTCGCGGGTCGATTGGTTCGGAATGAGCTCGCTGGAGTCAATGCTCCGCCCTAGCAGGTAATGTTTCTCCTTGGACACGGGATTGGTGAAGTACGCCATGTTCTCGACCGCCGCGATGGTCGGAATGCCCAGCGTCTCGAACATCTTCACGCCCTTCACGACGTCCGCCTTCGCCAGCTCCCCAGGCGTCGTCACCGCCACCGCAGCGTCCGCCACAATCTCCTGGCAAATCGTCAGCTGCACGTCCCCCGTTCCAGGCGGTAGATCCAGGAGCAGCACGTCGAGCGAGCCCCACTCGGTGCCCTTGAGCAGCTGCGTGACGACCCGGCTCGCCATCGGTCCCCTAATCACCGCCGGTTCCACCCCCTCCCCCGCCCCCCCCGCGCCAGGCACGCCCGACTTGGGCGACACGTACCCCAGCGACAGAACCTTGACGGGATTCGCAACCGTTCCGTGACTTAACGGCCTCACCATGCCCTTCCCCAGCTCGGACCGACGCACATTCATATCCTCCGGCCTAATGAGCGTCGGCAGCGACGGTCCGTACACGTCGCAGTCCAGCAACCCAACCCTCAAGGTTGGGTCAGAAGCGGCGAGGGCGAAGGCGAGGTTGGTGGCGACGGTGGACTTGCCGACGCCGCCTTTGCAGGAGTAGATGGGGAGGATGGCGCGGGTGTGTGCGAGGCCCGGGCCGGTGAGGTTGCCGGTGTTGTGCTGTTTGGAGAGGTGGTTTTTGAAGGACGTAGTTAGGGTCGGTGAGGGGATCGACTGGGGGAGGGTGGCAATTGCGGATTCGACGGCGGCGACGATGGCGGAACGAGAGGGGTGGAAGTTGGACGGGAGGGTCACGTTGAGAGTTGTCGAGTCGTCGTCGTCGTCTGTCGAGATAGAAAGGTACCCAAGTGACCGGAGAGACTTGGGCGGTGTCGTTGTTGGGTCTGTAATGGCGGCGCACGACTGCAAGATGCTTTCCTCGAGAGCGACGATAGCGCGAGTGGACAGGAGGCGCTGCGTGGACAGGAGGCGCGGCGTGCCCCCAAAACGGCGCCGCGCGAAAAGCATTATGGCGAGGTGTCGGGAGAGGATCGTGAGTTTGGACCTGGAGGAGGGGGTGGGTTAGGGAGAAAAAGGTGCCAGGTTACGATTTGGGTCCAGCAATATTGCGCCCGAACGATGCCAAAAAAGCGCAGATGTCGGGGCCGGTCGGGCTACTACTGGTCGGAGCGGGGAAAGATGAGTGTGCTCAAGGAGTTAGGGTCGCTTCCAGTTGTCGCGTTGTAGCTCCCAAAAAAGCCACAGCCAGCCAGCGGTAGTAAGACGTAAGACGTAAGACGTGAGCGATGCATGTACGAATACACAGTTATGGCCTTACAAGCAGGAGGAAGTGCTCTAATTATCATTTAGCTGATTTGGTCTCGACGCGCTCGCGCATTGTTTCCAAACTCGTCTCTTCGTAAATTATCAATTCTCTCCCCCGCTGCCATTTGTTCGCCTACTGAGTGACCTCGCCCGTGACGTTATTGTACCAGCACCACGCCTGGTACGACTCGTCCCAGTACTGCTCCCACTCCTCCCCCCCCCCCGCAGCCGCCCCAACGTACTCCTCCCCACTCCTCAGCCACAAGTCCGCCTTGATCCTCTCCAGCTCTTCTTCGTTGCACTTGACAATCGCCTTCTCCTCCTCGATGGCCTTCACGCTGAACTTGAGCCTCTCGTTGTGCAAGCTGATACTCTTCTCTAGCTCGATCATCGCCTCGCTCGGTCTGATCTTGTCCGGTACAGTCAAATACTCCTTGTCTCTCTCCAAGAACTCCCGCTTCTCCTCGAACATGCTCAGCCTCTTCGAATTATAAACGACGCGCTCGCTGCACAGATCGGCGATCTTCTTCCGAGCCTTGGTAATATTCGCCTCCAAGGTCAAGCACCCCTCATCCTTCACCACGTCGCCCGCAGCCGCCGCATCCGCCTCGTCCTCCTCCGTCCGCTGCTTGTTCTTCTCCTTCAATCTCGTCCTCTCCGCCTTGGCCTCGTCCTTCTTCCTTTTCTCGTCCTCCAGCTTCTCCTTCTCGCCCTTCTTCTTGCCCTTGGGGTCCTTCTTCTTCTTCTTCTCGTCCTCCTCCATGATCTTCGCCTTGGCATCCGCCTCAGCCGCATCCTCTGCCTCCCTCTTCTTCCTCTTCGCCTCGTCTGCCTCCTCCCTTTTCTTTCGCTCTTCGTCCTTGATCGCGTCCGTCTTCAAGCCCAGCCGCTTCCTCCTCGTCTCCAAGCTGGTGTGCCAAACCTTGATATCTTGCAACAAACCCTTAACATTCGTGGCCTTGACCAGATCATCGTGGAACTCGTCCTTGTTCCTCTTGCTGATTTGCTGCGTGAAATCATCCTTGTTCTCCTCTCTCGCCGCCCACGCCCTGGCCTCCTTGAGCTCGTCAACGCCGCCCGCGCCGCCCCCGCTCGTGACCCGGACGCACTCCACCACTGTCGTGTACGTGCTCTCGATATCCTGCCCAGTGCTCTGGCTAACCTCCTCCATGTCCTCCTCCGACGGATATCTCTCGACGAACAACTTCGCCAGCCTCGCGCCCTCCTTGTCCTCCTCTTCGATCATGAGCCCCAAGTTGAGCCCGATCCAGCTCTCGGCCTCCGCCAGCTCACCCTCCTCCACCGCCACCCTCTCGTCGCCCGTCATGGCCTTGAAAGCCAAGGCCACCTTCGCCACATCGTCGGGATGCGCCTCCAGGAACTTCTGCGCCCTCTCCTTGTTTTGCCGATCCAACTCCTCCAGCACCAGGTTCCGGTTCATTCTGCACCAAACATCGCTGGCGGCCATCATCTCCACCCCCATCTTCAGATCTCCCTTCATGTCGAGAGCCACCCTCGCGGTCTCCTCGTGGTTCTCCTCTCCAAACTCCTGGGCCATGAACGTCTCGGTTAAGTACACGTCCTCCTTGTGCCTCGACATCCAGATTTCCGCCTCCTTCTTGGCGTTCTCCTTCATGATGGGATTAGTCCTGCTCTGAACGGCATAGTAACTCGCGTCCTTGCCGAACTTGGTGTCCCACATCTGCACGGCCTTGTTCAGCGCCTCGTCGATGTCCAGCTGAGTCCACCTGTTTCTTATAACGTCCCCGATTGTATCGAGCCGAACCTTCTCCCCGTCAGGCATCGTCCACGTCATCACTTCAGGGTACTCGTTGAGCACGAAGTTGATCTGGCTCATGGCCTCCTTCGTGATCTTCTCCTGGATCTCGACGATGTTGACCCCCCTCTCGCACACCAAATTGCCGCCGCTGTACTTGTAGCTCCCCAGCCTGAACATGCGCTTCCTCCCAATAGTGACAGCATCGTCGATAATCCTGAACAGAGCGTTCTCGCCACCAGCTTCGTCGACGTCCGGATCCTCGTTCTCGTCCTCGACATCCTGAAGCATTAGTTCAATAACGGTCTCGCACGTCGCCTTGGCCTCTCCGTCGGCCAGCAGCATCTGCTCGTACTCGTCCAGCTCGCGTTCGTCGTCGCTAGTGTACTCGGTCACCATCTCCTGGCACTTCATCAACAGTTCTTCGAGCTTGTCGTACTTCATCTGCCAGCGGTCCTTCCTTCGGTTCGTCAAGCGCACTCGCTCCCTCAGCGCACTCGCCCTACTCTCGTACTTGTCCACCTTCTCCTGCAGCTGATCCATGCCGGCCCTGAACCTCTTGATGGCGCCGTTGACCTGCATCAGTGTTATGTACTTGGGATGAATTTCCTTACTCTTCTTGATGTACGCGTACGTAGCCCAGATCCACTCGACCAGCTTGACCGCGGCGGGACCGAAGCTCCCCAAAAAGTAGTTGTCAGCCTTGAACCTGGGGTCGACCAAATAATGCCCAACGTACGCCATCAGCCCCGGCGCGTTGGTTCGCTCGAACACGTCAAACTTCTCCAACAAGAACAGCATCTTCACGTCGTACTCCTGCCACACCGCCTCGGCATCGCCGTCGTCCTTGTTCTGGACGGAGCTTCCGAGCACGTTCTGGGCGCCCTTCCAGTTGTCCTTCTCCAGCATGAGCATACAAACGGCGCTCATGACGTTCTCGATGAGTCCGGGCGGTTCGTGGTAGTGCCTGATCTGGAACCACTCGTTCCGCTCAAGAGGCTTGAGATTGTTGCAAGCCTGGTCGAAGCCCTCTCTGCTCAAGCTGTGGTCCTCGAGCCAGAAGCTCTCGATGGCGGTCTCCAACGTCAGCACCTGGCCGTCCAGGGCGCTAATCTTGCGCTGGATGTCGTTCATCTGCCTAGTCAGTCCAGCGATCACCTCGTCGACATGCTCCTCATTTTTCCTGTAGTGCCTGTACTCGATCTTGCTCGCGTTCAGACTCGGTTCCATCTCCTTGAGGGCGTTCTTCGTCTCGCTGTATGAGTCAAATGCCACCAGCTGTCCGCCCTCCCGAGCGATGCGCTGAATGATAACCTGGACATCGGGATGGCTCTCCTGAATGCCATGCGGAACAATTGGAAGCTTCCTCGCGATGAGCATCGCGTAAACGCCGTCGTACTCGTCCGGATGCTCTTTGAAGAGCTGGATGAACTCGGACGTGGCCTTGGGGTTAACGGGAGGCGCGACCCACTCCTCGAACTCGCCTTCGTCCCAAATGCCGTGTTGCGTCTCGTCGTCCCACCTGATTCCCTGGATCGAGTCGGCAGCGTCGGCGTATACGGGTCTCCTAACCACGAACTCGCCATCCCTGCGATCGTTCCGCCACTCGCCGATCTCCTTGACGCCGTTGGGGTAGCTGAAGACGGCGTCGCCCTCGCGCAGGTTGTTGCGGAACTTGCCCTCGTAAATCGTGCCGTCGTTGTACGTGAAAGTTCCCATGCCGTGAATGTGGTTACCGCCGAACTCGCCAACGTACACGTCGCCGTGCGAAGTGATGTAGACACCTCTGCCCGTCCTTTCGCCGTCGATGTTGTCGCCCATGAAAGAGCTGCCGTCAGCCCAGCGCCAGATGCCCTCGCCGTGGATGTAGTCCCGGTCCCACTCGCCCTCGTAGATGCTGCCGTCGGAGACGCTGAAGACGCCGAAGCCCTGGCGCTTGTTCTTGAACCACTCGCCCTCGTAAATGCTGCCGTCCAAGTAGTGGTATTCGCCCACACCGTGCCTCCTCTCGTCCACATACTGGCCCTCGTAGACCTCGCCGTTCTGGTACGTGACTCTGAACTCGCCCTGCACGTTGGTCACGTCGAAGTGATTGTCGACACTGGGACCCTCGAACACGACATCGTCCGGTGTGAGCCAGACTCCCCAGTGGTCGCTCTCGAAGGCTTCGTGCACAGTGTTGCCCATGTAGTCGAGCCACCTCTCATCGACGTACGGACCGTCGTAGACGGAACCCTCGTGGTACCGGACGATGGCGTCGCCGCAAATGTTACCGTCGACGAACCACCCGTAAATACTCAAGTACTTGGGCCACCAGCGCCTCCTCAGTCTGCCATTAGCGTGGTACTCCTCGCGCACCTTGATGAGCTGCGGAGACGGATCGTCCACGAAGATGATGGCGGGCCGAGTCTTGTTGTGCCGAATGGTGCCCCGCGCATAAATGACATCGCGATCCACCGGCTTGGCGCCTCCTCTGAGGTTGCTCACGACGCACTGGTAGACGCCTTCGCCGTCGTACTGAACCTTGCACGGATCGTGCTCGCCCGCGGCGAGCCTCTTTCTCAGCAACCAGCGCTCCTTCTTCTCGAGAGTCTCGATCTTGTGATTGATCTCCTTTATGTCCTTCTCGAGCTCTTCAATCTTGAGCACGTCAGGGTTGATTACTTCGACTTCTTCTTCCTCCAAGTTCTCCATGAAGTTTCCGATGAGATGCCCGATGGAAAGGTCGTCCATGTCGACAGGCTGCTGCCGATCTGAATGTCGGCTGTCATCGTCATCGTCGTCGTCGAGACTGTGGTGACTCGCATCGTCCTTGGCCTCGGCCACGACGAGAGCGGCGACGGCTTCTGAACCCTCGGCGTTCGGAGCGAATGAGATGGACACCGGCAAACCGTCCTTGGTCTCACCGCTAATGCCAACCTGCGTCACCTCTTTAGCTTCGCCCGCTGTCTTCGCCTCGCCAACGTTGCCGCCAATCTCGCCCTTCGCCTCGGCCACATCCATCGTCGCAGCTCCGTCCTTCACCACGCTCATAGTGGCAAAGCTGCTTCCGATGCTGCCGTCGTCACCATCATCAATGACCTCTAGAGTGGTGAACTCCTTCATCATGGCCTTGTACTTCTGGATAGTCAGTCCGTGCTTCATGGCGTCGTCCTCAAGACTGCTCTTGGTAGTGACGATGCTGCTCATCTGCTCCAGCTCCACGCTCTTCTCCATCATCATGAGCCCGGATATGTGCGCCGCTTCCTCCACGGCCTCCTCTTCGGCCTTGACCTCCTCTCCACGATCCTTGGCAAACTTGTCGCGCTTGATCTTGTTAGTCAGCGCCCTCACGTCGTCCTGGAAGTCGTTCTTCTGGTTCTGCAGTGTTTTGAGTTTGAGCTCCAGCTCGCCGATCTCGAGCTCCAGAGGCTTCCTCAAGAAGGCGGCCATTGCGACTTCGTCGAAGTCGAACGGGTACTTGCAGTTGCTGCAGATGACGCGGTAAATGTTCATCGGAAGCTCCGTGTTGATCTTCTTGCAGTGAACGCACCGAAACCGCTTGAAGATCGAGTGCTTCGTGGAGCCTACGACGAGAGTCAGAGTGGGAGACGTCTCACCCTCAATAGGGCGCCCGTTCTTCGTCCACTGGTAGTCGGGGGGCGGCCAGCCGTGCGACGAGCACTTGAGTACAATCTCGCCTCCGATTCTGCCCACGGGAGGACCGGGGCTGATCATGACGGAGTCGGGCTGCTCGTCGACGGTGGCCGTGATTTCTGTCGCAACGAAGAAGCCAGCACCGATGATACTGACGGCCTGGACGTTTCCATAGTTCTTCTTGATGCTCAGCCTCCAGTATCTTGCAACAGTTTCGGGAATGTCGACGGACTGCCACCCGCCCTTCTTGGTGCCCTGCGTGAAGGTGCACAGCTTCACCGGCGTCCAGGGGCCGACGACCTTGTTGGCGCACTCCACCAAGACCTCCTTCGGCGAGCTCGTGTTGTTCGGAGTCTTAAGCTTCACGCGCCCGATGTCGATCTTGGACTGCAAGTCGAAGGACAGCCATTGTGTGCTCACAGGATTAGTCGGGTCGCTGCACCAGAAGGTGTCAGGGTTTCCGTCAAGGACCCTAGAAGCGTCGAACATCTCGTTGAGGTCGCCGCTCGAGTCCAAGATCTTACACGCGGAGACTCTTCTTCTCTCTTGGAGCTCGAGTCGCCCGAGGTGCACCTTGAAGTTGCCCTGGATCTTCCTCGCGCAGATCACCTCTTTCTTCTTGAACTGGAGCTCCATGAACGCCCCGTACCTTCTCCAGCAGCACTGCACCATGAGCCCGAGCGCCGCCTTCTTCTCCCAGCGCCACCGGTACCTGCGCTGCACAAGCACGCAGGCGTTGAAGATCTTCCGCTTCTCCTTCACGATCCCGGTCGCGAGTGCGAAGCGGAACATGCACTGAATCTCAATGATGCGCAGGCCCACCGTTTTAGCGATGGAAATGTCCTTCAGACTGATGGCCGTGAAGTACATGGGCGATATTTTCTTCATCAGCTGCCGCTCGGCCTTGGGCAGGTTGAGCTTGCGGTGGCCGAACAACAGCACCGTCGCGAACTCCTCGCCTTCGCGGGACTCGAGGTAGGGAGCGGGGAACGCATCCAGGCCGGCCTCTCCGTAGGGCGTGACAACGATGGAGCCCTTCTTCGAGAGGCAGCGGGCGAACGTCTTGACGCAGATGCGTCGGAGACGCTTCGTCCTGTAGGTGGGGTCCCAGCCGTACGTAGGCAGCCACTCCTCGATCGTGGCCAGATTGTCCGCCTTTTTGGGGTTGTCGGGCAGCTTCGCGCGCTGTTTCTTCATCATGGCGAAGGCCACGCCGACGCGGGCCACGCGCTGGATGAGACACGCGCACTCGGACATGTAGAGACCGTAGATGCGAGCCAGTTCCGTCTTGATCATAATGGAGTATGTCTTGCGCATGCAGCACTGGATGGAGCGCGCCGCCAAGTACTCGAGACGAGCCTTCGTCGACCTTCTGTACGCGCGCCAGATTCTAGAGCAGCACTGCATCTTCGTCACGCACTTCCTTTGCTGCTTCATCGTTTTCAGCAGCTTGCGAGCGTACCTGCAGCGGTAGCCACACTGTAACACCATGGCGGACGCAGCCAAGGTCCTGATCTGGTTCTGAATGCGCTCCTTCATCTTGCGCACGTTCTTGCGCGCGAAGAACTGTCGAGCCCAAGACTGGACCCTGATGACGTTCTTGTGCTGCAAGCGGCGGCGGTCGATGTCGTCACTATCCTCGCGCTCGGTCCACTGCATCTCGATCTCAATGTCTCCGAGATCGTTCTCGTCGTCCAGCTGCTTCTTTGTCTTCTTGGAGTTGTCCGTCTTCTTGGTGTCCTGGTTGATGAGCTTGTACCACTTCTTGATCTTCTTGCCGTCGGCGAGGTCTGAAATGGGGAAGATGATCTGGCCGAGGAAGTCGTTGGAACTCCACTGATCCCAATCGTACACAACGATCTTGACGACGTGGAACGGGTCGGAGACGTCAATCGTGAAGTGTTCGTTCCAAACTGGGTCGAGGGTCTTGAGGATCGTCTTGGTCTTGGTGTGCTTGCGATTGCACTCGATGTCAGTGAAAGGATCAGAGTTGTTGAAGTCGGCAGCGCGCAGATCGCGGGCCTGAAGGATGCTGATGTGGAGAGTCTTCTCTTCGCGACCGACGCCGAACCCCTGCAGAAACTCTGCGTAGCCCTCGCCGTGAGGGACCACGGGGTGCTTCTTCTTGGAGAGAGGGTTGCCCTTCATGACGCCATGGTAGAGCACGAGCCCCTTCATGCGAGCATGGGGCGACTGCTCCATCTGCAGGAGGGTGCAGCGCTTCATCCAGGCGTGCCGCTCGTCGTCGTTGCGGCGCCACTCGGCTCCACCGAAGAACATCGCGACCTTTTCCACAAAGCCGCCTCCGCTGCCGCGGTCGGCCACCTGCTGGGCGATCACGGACGTCGAGTGCTGCTTGACGTAAGCGACAGCATTCTGCGTTGCCATCCGCTTCACTCCAAACTTGCGGAGTCGCTTGCGGTACGTGCCGGTTTGCATGCTTTCCTCGTTGACCTCGCAGAAAGCCTGGCGGCGCACGAGCCGGGCGTTGAACTCGTTGTTGAGCATGTTGCGAAGGGTGCGCATAGCCAGAGCCTCCTCGATGCGAGGCGGGAACTCGGGCTTCTCGTACAAGATGGGCACGGCGGATGACTTCACGAAGCCCGTCGTGAGGAGCACGCGGGCAGACTGAATGCTGGCAGAGTTGTAGACGTTGAGCGCGTGCAGCACCGCCATACGATTGGCCTTGAGGCGCGACCAGTGGCGGTAACGAAGCTTCGCCACCCTAACCTTGCTCGTGTACGAGCGAGCGAGCTGCTGAATCGTCCGCGAGGCGACGTACTCCTTGCGCTTAATGCGCTCCTCGGCGGCCCAGGTGAGCATGAACTCCTTGCAGCGCACTGCGGCCTCGAACGGCACGCCCTTGCTGTGGAGAGGCTCGATGCGGTACATTGACGGCGCGGCAGGATCGTACATGGTCGGCTCAGTAATGAACTGGTAGTAAACGACCTTGCCGTCTACGTCCATGCGCACTTCGGCGATGGCCTTGTTCGGGAAAGAGCGATCGATCTGGATGACCTGGCCCGTCATGCCGGTGTACGGGTTGTTGTTCTGGATGATGCGCACAGCAGCGCTCGTCACCGGAGTGACGCCTTCCTCGTGCTCGGCAAGCATGCGGCGGCGCGTCTTGTCACGCAGGTACTTGTCGAACTTGCCCTCCTTCCATCCTTGGATGTACCGCCGACCGTGCGCTTTGATGTCGTTGTAATCAGTCGCGATCTCGCCGAACTGCTGCCCCCAAAGCTGCGTGAAGGACATGGACTCGAGACCCATGGCGCGGAAGACCTTGATGGCCGTACGCTGAGAGGAGCGCTGCTTGAACCCCATTGACCGAAGGCCCTTGGCCTGAATCATGCGGGCCTCCTTGAGCCTCTCCTTGTTCGCGAGGAAACGTCTGCGCGCGTCCGAGCGACGGCGGCCCTGCTTGCCGCGGAACGCCGACTGAACCTTGGACGCGATCTCGCGCTCCTTCTTGTCCTGCAGAATCTCGTCGTAGCGGCGGCGGCCAAGTAGGCCTCGGTACATCTTCTGAATGTTGACGGAAGCGTAGAGGCGCAGGACCTTCTGCCGCTCCCTGAGCTGGACCTGATCCTTGTAGTACTTTAAGCCCTTAACCTTGTCCACCTGGAAGTCCGTGCCGGTGTCCCGGAAGCGCTGCTGGCGACGAACGTAGGCGAGGACTCGGCCGCGGTGGCCGAGCAGGATGCGTTTGATGGTGATCGCGTGCGCCTCCATCTTCATCCACCACCGCATGTACTTTTCCTCTCGGTCCATCTCCTCCTCCACCTTCTCCTCGACCAAGTTCTCTTGCAGGTAGTGCCACCGGCGCTTCCTGAGGATAACCTTCTTCGCGTGCCACACGCGGAACTGCGCCTGGCACCGCAGAACGGCCCAGTCGCGGAACGCGCGATCGCGGTCGACTTGGGTTCTGGAAACCCAGCCTCTGAAGAGTCTCTGCAGGCCGGTGGCCGCGTCGAAGATCCCCTGCGCGTTCTCCTCCGCCTGCTTCTCGATATCCTCCGACATGCGCTTCGCGGCGGACACCTCCCTCCACCAAGTCTTCCACACGGCGAACGACTGCGCTTTCAGGAGCGCCGCTGCCTTCGCCTCGAGCATCGCCCGATCGTCACCCGCGTGCTTCGTGAAATCCCTCCAGTTAACGAAATGCTTCCGCGCGTGCTTGCTGTTGAAGTGGGAGCGCGCAACAACCGACTTCTTCTTCATGACGACGAGGTACTCGGCGCGGTCCTGCCACCTCGCCGTGAACCGGGCGAGGAGGCGGAACGAAAAGTGCAAGATGCCGCGGTCGCGCCGCTGGTCTTGGCGGTGGCGGTGCAGGCGGTACAGCGCGAGCTGCTTGAAGCTGTTGGACTTGATCGCGCCTCTGAAGAGGGCCACGGCCTTCTCGAGGTCGGCGCGGTACTTGATCTGCTCCTTCGCGTTGGCAGTGAGCTTCTTCCCAGCCTCTCGCTTGAGTCTCTTGAGGTACCAGTACTCTCCCTTGCGCCGCATGACTCGCTTGTAAATGCGCTCCTTCGCGTACTTGCGCAGCGCCTTGTACACGACCGTGAGCATCTTCGCCTTAAACTTCGCGCGCGCGTGCTCTCCCGCCTTCTTCGCCTTCTGCAAAGTCTCCGAAAACTCCTCGAAGAACTTGCGGAAACCGTACCAGGCGGTGCAGAGGAGGATCATCCGGTGGTAGCTCGTGGCGAGCGCCGTCTTTGTCTTCTGCCTCGTCGAGTTGAGCGTATCGATGTGGGCGACATAGATGAACACCTCGGCGTTGTTGGTTCGGAGTTGCTTGCGGATCGCAATCTTTCCGCGCCAGATGTTGAACAGATCCGGAATCACGTGCTTCCCCCAATGCGCCTTCGCAAAGTCGTCCTTGAGGCGTTCATGGCGGGCCTTCTTGAACTCGATCGCCCAGAGCGCGAAGTGCTTGGCGGTGAACGTCTTGAGGTAGTGCACGCACGCCTGCTCCTGCTGCTTAATGTACAGCAGGCGAGCTTTCTCGGCGACCTCGTACTCGTGGTTGTGCACGAGGCCTCGCATCGCACGACGGAGTATCCGCTTGTCGTCGAACCGCATCGCTTTCATATTCGACGCCAGCAGATGTCGGTACATGAACCGAGACTGCAGCATGACCGCAACCTTCGTCTTAGCAGCGCGGATGGTCACGACGAACTTGGCCGCAGTGCGCCGCCGGACGGTGGACTGGATAACCACCGCCCTCATCATCTTGTACATATTCCTCGTCTTCACGTCGCTGATCTCGACCCTGTAAACCAAAAGCTCCCGCCACGCGCGCTGCACCGTCTTGGCGGAATGCAGCAGGCAGAACAGATGCTTGTTGTGCGTCTCCTGGATCATCCTGTGTCGGTTCGGCGTCTTGGGAATCGTGAACACGTGCGCGTCGTCCACGGCCAGGTACTGATGTTTGGGGTATTTACTCGCGAGGGTTATCAGCGCCTCGGTAGACTCGAGGGGGGGGGTGAAGATCTTGCTCACGTCGAAGTGAGAGATATGTGTGCCTTGTAGGATGACGTCAACGCCCGAGTAAGTGACCATCTTGCACCCCTTCGCCTTCAACGTCCTCAACTTCATCAACCACTTGACAATGGATTTCAGCCCCTCGTCCGTAATCTTCCCGCAGTAACTAACGTCCAAGTCGGTGAGACAGTTCCCGGGAATGAGCCTGAACACGTTGTCCGTCACCATGTTGTTGTTCGACAGATCTACGGACGTCAACGCCTTCAAGCTAGACACCGTCTTGTACCCCTTGTTCGTGATCAGCCGACACCCCCCCACCTCCATCACCTTCAACCTCAGGCATTTCCGGCTCGCCTTGAACAGTACATCGTCCGTGATTTTGCTGCACTTGGTCAGGGACAAGTCGAGGAGTTTCCCGACAGACCCGAGCAAGGACGCGACGGCGTCGCCGGTAATGAACGCGTTGTTAGAGATCGAGAGAGTCGTAACGCGCGAGCAATGCAGCGCAATCGCCGCAACCACTTCGTCCGTGATGTTCTCCAAGTCGAGCGTAAGACTAATGAGCTTCTTACACTTCTCCTTGTGCTCAAGAAAGTGCACCAGCGACTCGTCGGTCGCCTTCGGCATCCCCTGCATGGTCAGGTTGATCAGCGGTCCATTAATCCTCCCCACCGCGCCCCCGCACAGTACCAAGTTAGTCAGGGTAACGTCCTTCAACTTGGCGCACGCGTTCCAGATTGTCGTGAGGCCGGCGTCGGTTAATACGGGGAGGTTTGCGAGGGTTAGGATCGTCATGGAAGCCATGTTAGCGTGCGGCTTGGTGCCGTAGACGACGGGGTAGTTTGCGAAGTTCTCGAGGACGGTGTCGTGGAGAGTTGGGAGTTCCAGGTTGGTGGTTGTTAGTAAGCGGAGGGATTGGAGGAGGGGGGTTAGGGAGGTGGGGGTTAGCTTGGGGAGGTTTTGGAGGGTTAGGTGGTGGAGGCTGGCGCCGGTGTACTCCGATAGTTTGATGATTGAGTGATCGGTGGGGTTGGGGAGGTTGATGAGGGAGAGTGTGTGCAGTTTGGTGGGCGATTTCGTGAGGTAGATGAGGCCGGCGTCGGTTAGTTTGGGGAGGGTGTCGAGGGTAAGATGTTTGAGAGGAAGGTCGGGGAGGTGTTTGAGGGTGGCGTTGGTGGCGGGGATGGCGTGAAGGGTGAGGGTGTGTAGTCGTGGGGTGTTGTAGGGTAGGTCGTGGGTGCAGGTGGGGTCAAGGGAGGGTATGTGGGAGAGGGTTAGGGTGGTGAGGAGGGGGAATAGGGTTGTTAGGTTGCGAAGTTGGTCGGTTGTTAAGTTGTTGGTGAAGGAGAGATGGAGGGTGTGGCAGTTCGGCGTCGTGGCGGCGATTGTGCGGAGGAGATGGACGCTGTTAACGGGTGTATTCCGTGGTGTTACGTCAGTGGAGTCTTCTTGTGGGTCCTCTTCGAGGTCGTCATGGTCCCAGTCAACGGCCCCGTCAACAATGTAGTTCGCGTACGCGCTAACGTCGAGAGTCTTGCGTGGCTTGTGGGAGTGTTTCTCGTACAGTATGTCGATGGGGAAGGCCGTGGTGGGGGCAGCTAGGGTGGTGATGGGTGTGGTGGAAGGGTTGGGGCGGTCGGGGGAGATGGGAGGAGATGGCGTCTGGTTGTTAGATTCCGCCGTCTTCTTCTCTTCGTCGCCACTACCGCCGTCGTCATTGCCGGCATTGTCATTGGCGTCATTGGTGGCAGTTGTCGCAAAGGTGTTTGGGTCGGCAACTGAGGTAGTGACTGACAGTTTGACGGTGGTTGGCGGCTTCGTCGGCGCCTTTTTCTTCTTCTTCACCCGGACGGGATCGCCGTGGTATGAGAGGCCTGCGATTTTGGAGAGGAGGTTGTCGACGGTTGCTGTGGCTGAGGGGTTTGTTGAGGG
>Ga0307985_10001141_pt1 | contig 15063 bp, 9 predicted proteins | sample EllFjometageno80_FD_203155 | JGI IMG/M metagenome (GOLD analysis project Ga0307985, IMG submission 203155) | Marine microbial communities from Ellis Fjord, Antarctic Ocean - #80 | ecosystem: Environmental > Aquatic > Marine > Unclassified | place: Southern Ocean | collected 2014-10-09 | reverse complement strand
CCCACACGCCAACGTTGACCTTGACGCTGCCCCCGATCTTGTCTCCCTGGTTCGCCCCGTCCTGCAGAGTCTCGAGATTGTCGGGGTCTGCGAAGCTACTGGTCAGGAAGTCCTCGACGTCGTCCTCGACCATTTCCAGCGTGTTGACGTTGACGCCGTTCTTCAGGTTCTTCAAGCTCTTCAACGCATCGCTCTGCGCCATGGCCATTCCGGCGGTTTGAGCCTGGAAAGCCACATCGCCCGCCCCCCTCGCCAGAATGTCCTTGAAATTGTTAGACTGTTCTGGCTCCAGCCCCTCCGCCTTCCTCCGCTCTGCCTTCTCCTTCTTGATCTTCGCCATAATCTCATCAGAGGCCTTCTTCTTCGCCATCGCCACCTTGCCAGCCCACCCCAGGACAGCCAACAACAAACAGCAGCATGCAAACAGCGGCAGATAGATGGTCACCGGGTTGATCCCTTCGGTGCACTCCTCGCAGAAGCCATCCGGACCCTTGTACCCCCCGGGGGCGCACACCGCGCACAGCGGCCCGTCGTGCCACGGGCGACAGTCTCCCCAGATAACCGTCGTGTCCTCAAGCAGCGCCGTGCTCGCATTGAAGTCGGCGTCGAAACCCTCGCTCCCAACGCAGTGGTTCTCGTCGTTGCACGGGTAAAGCCAGGCCGAGTCGAGCCCGTGGCGCCAGAAGCCAGGCAACACGTACAGGTCCTTCTTGTCTACGCCAAACGTGACGTTCAACTCGATGTTCTTCATCCTGCACACGCCTCCAAGAGGGCACTGCGAGCGAGGGTTAGGGTGCGAGCAAAAAGAATGGCGGCGCGCACGTTATTACTCACCTCCTCGCAGACGCCCACGTTCTCTTCCTCCACGACCCAAGTGTCCCTTCCGTTCCCTTCGAAGAAGTCGCTGAAGAACCCAGCAGGGCACACGCAATCGTCGAAGCTAGTGCTGCCCGTTGTCTTGGTGCTGGCGCCGGCCTCGCCGCCCAAATACCTCTCGCACGCCCAGCAGTCGTTCACGGACGAAGCGCCCAACGTGTCCCTGAAGCGCCCGACGGGACAGACCTTGCACTTGCCAGTGGCGTCGTCGTAGTACGAGCCAGCCGCACACACGCACCTGTGGCCGACATCGTCCAGAATGAACTCGTCCGAGCACCCGACGTCAACCGTCATCGTCGCGAGCTCAGTCTCCTCCTGCCTCAAGTAAAAGTTCATCTTGTGCTCGCCGGCCGCGCGGTCCCTCAGCAGACAGTCCACCTCGTAGTGATCGACGATGCTGTTGTAGTACACGTCGCAGATGGTCTCCTGCAGATCCCCAGTAAAGACCCTCATCCCCTCCCCCTTGATCTTCGCCTTGAACAAATCGGAGCCGCTGCCCTTGATCCACATGCCGTCGACAGCCACCGGCTTAATGATCGAGAAGAAGTGAGCGCCGGCAATCGGCACAACCTCCTTGGCCATGTCAGAGGCGCGAACGCCCATCTCAATAGTGCTGTCGGACACGCTCATCGCCGTGATGTACGAGTTAACCCTCAGCGGCACCGTGCCAGCGCCCCACACCTCGTCCGTGACAACCGACGTTCCCCAGAGCGGGCTCGTGGGGTTAACGCTGTTCGTCAGCAGCTCGAACGTGCTGTCCGCGAAGTTGTGCGCCTCGAGATTCTCGGGACTGAGGGACACCGTGACGTACGTCATTGTGCTACCTGCAAGCGATTGCGCGCCCGGAGGGTTGATGGTGTAGCGGGCCGGGCCACTGTCCGTCTGCTTCAGCTCCCACTGCAAGTTGTCGTCGCCCCTGTTGTTGAGAAAGATCCTCTGCACCAAGCTGATCATGCCGTCGGCGTTCTTCTGCGCGATGCCCATGAACTCGGTAATGGGTATGTCCACGATCGGTGGATTCTCGCAACCCTCCTTCACGGGGTCCTGAACGCCGTAGTACGTCACGCACTCGCACTTAACGCCCAAGTTGGGGAGCACCAAGTTCGTGCAGTAGTCAGCGGGACACATAATGTCGATGGCGTCGTCCGTAGCGTACGAGCAGTCGGCGACTATGGCCGCGTTGGTAAGTTCAACCCCGCTCTGTTGGAGCGTCGCGGTGTTGCGAACGACAACGTGCCCGTCACTCTTCACGTGGATCACCGCCGCGTTGGGGCTCGAGAACTCGCACGTGTCGATCGTGGTGGCCGTCGGCGAGTCGAAGTACAGCACGTGCAACGCGTTCGTCGCGCTGTGTCCCTCGAAGCTCGTCTCGTCAATCACGACGGTGGACGCGGTGGCGTACAACGCCTCGCCTTCATCCCCGCATGCGCCGTCGCCGCACGAGTTCACGTTGTCGCTGAAAGAGGACTTGGCGATGTCGAGCACAGTCTCGTAGCCGTGCACAGCCGCGCCGCCGGTGGCCGTGTTGGAGGAGACCGTGATCTCGTTCGCGTTGAGGGACCCAGACTGGATGAAGATGGCGCTGCCGACAGAGACGTCGGTGGCTGCGCTGTTGGGCTTGGAAGCAGTGTTGCCAGAGAATGTCGTCTTGGTGGCCGCGATCGAGCTCTCCATGGAGTAAATAGCGCCGCCAACCTCGGCGGCGCCGTTGGCGAGAGTGACGTCGGTGAGCGTGACGGCCGAGGAGGTGGCAAAGACAGCCCCGCCCTTCCCCTTGGCCGCGTTGTCCACGAACCTGGATCCGTCAACGTTAAGCGTGGTCTGGGTCATGGAACCCGCGACGTAGATCGCCCCCCCGTTAATCTCGGCGTAGTTGTCCTTGAAGATGGAGTTCGTGATGGTGACCACACCGTCGCTGTACGTGTAAATCGCTCCGCCGTACCCCTTCGCCGCAGTGTTCCCGAGAAACATGCACCCGTTGACGTTCACCGTGGCGCCAACGTGGTTGCTGATGGATCCGCCCCCGCCCCCCATCCCGCTGTAGCTGTGCGAAACGCCATACGCCAGGGTGAGGTGGGACAGGGTGAGGGTCGACTCGAACTCGGTGACGAAGTGCGTCGTCGCGTTGTTCCCGGAGATCATGACGGCCGGGGGGGCGTCAAGGGCCAGGCGACGGCCGCTCGCGGACCCCGACAGGGACAGCGAGACCCCCTTGACGATAGTAATCGGCGCCACCAGCGTGACGTCAACGCTGACGCTAACAGCGACCATCTCCCCGTCGTCCGCCAGCACCGCGGCGTTGAGCACCGCCGCGATGTCCGCCTCCGGCGCGCTCGAGCCGCACGTCGCCGCCCCCATCGCAATCTTAACCGGAGCCGAAGTGAACGGGTAGTTGCCAATGGTGATCGCCGCGTTCATGACCTTGTCTTGGGACTGCAGCGACCACGAGATCGCGTCGGTCTCAGCGGACGGGAGGGTGGTCCACGTCGCGGTGTAGCAGTCGTCGAACAAACACACAGCCGGATACCCGGCTTGGTTCCAGGTCCATGTGTAAGTCCCCGCCCAACCCTGCAACGTCTGCACAGTGTCACCGTCCGAGTTCGTGATCGTGAGGATCCCGTCGTTCCACCCGTTCGCGCTCGTGGTGCGGGAGGTGAACTCGAACAAGTTGTGACATGAGGTCGGCGCCATGGTCGGCGCCGGGCTCAGCGTTGGCGCAGCCGACAGCGTCGGCGGGGAAGACCCGGCAGTAGTCGGCGCCGGACTCGGCCGGTTAGTCTGGGCGTTGCACGGGCACGTGCACGCGCCGTCGTCGTCGTACCACGTGGACGGGTCCGCGAGAATGTCGGCGGGGGAGGTCAGGTCGTAGTAGTAGTCGTCGTTGTCGCCGCCGGCGGCGGTCGTCTTAAAGACCCACTCCTCGCACGTGGAACCGGAGCAGGAGGCGGGGACCTCGCCACAAAGCCCACACCCGACGCCTCCCGTCCAGAACTCCGGGCACTCCGCCGTCGGCGCACTAGTAGGAGAGACGGTGGGGGCTCCGGTGGGCGCCGGCGTTGGGCTCACCGTCTGCGCAACACACGGGCACGTACACGCTCCGTCGTCGTCGTACCACGTGGACGGGTCCGCGATAATGTCGGCGGGGGAGGTCAGGTCGTAGTAGTAGTCGTCGTTGTCGCCGCCGGCGGCGGTCGTCTTGAAGACCCACTCCTCGCACGTGGAACCGGAGCAGGAGGAGGGGACCTCGCCGCACGCGCCGCAACCCAACCCGCCCGCCGTCCAGAACTCCGGGCATGCTTGCGTGGGACTCGGCGTGGGCGCAGTGGTCTCAGCAACGCACGGGCAGTCGCACGCTCCGTCGTCGTCGTACCATGTGGATGGGTCCGCGAGAATGTCGGCGGGGGAGGTCAGATCGTAGTAGTAGTCGTCGTTGTCGCCGCCGGCGGCGGTCGTCTTGTACACCCATTGCTCGCTGGAGGGGGAGGGGAGGGGTGAGAAAGGGGAGGGTTCACACACATGTGTGAACAAAGCACACACACACGCACGGGGACTAACGCACACAAACACTGTGAACAACGCACACACACGGGGCGGGAGGTAAGAAGGGAGGGTATATATATCATGGCCGCGCGTATTTCGCCGGTCGCTTTTCGCAGCGCTTTTTTCGCAGGCTATTCCTCGCCGGCTGTTTTGTCGCAGGTCGTTCCTCGCCGGTCATTATTCGCAGCTTGTAAATCGCCTGTCGTTTGTTCGCAGATCGTTCGTCTCGCGCGGTCGTTTTTCGCGGAGCGTTTTGAGCCGGGAACGTTTTGAGCCGGTCGTTCTGAGCAGCCTGCAAGCAACGCCTTCTTCGGGCCAGTCGCTCTTAGCAGGTCGTGAGCCGAAGCCGGTCGTTCGCCCCACCCGGTCTGGTCTTTAGTTCTAGCGCTCGCTCTCGTTCGTTCGCCTCGCCTTCCTTCGCTCTTCCATCTTCGCTCTCAGCCGTTCACTTCATGCATCCTCCCACCCTCCTCCCAGTCGTCTTGTCACGTCGTCACTCACCATGTAAATCCCGAACAGGACGCGCTCACCTCCCCGCATTCCCCGCAGCCGCCATCGGCTTGCCAGTGGGTGGGACAGAGGGAGGTTGTGGAGGGGAGGAGGAGGGGGAGGAGGAGGAGGGAGCGCATGGGAGGAGGGAGGGGGGGCTGGTTGGGGGAGGGGGCTGGTTGGGGGAGGGGGGGGAAGGGGTGTTAGTGGGGCGAAGGGGTGTTAGTGGGACGAAGGGGGGCGAAGGGGGGAGGATGGCGGGACATGGAAAGGGATAGGAGTGAAGCGGCGCGGGTGATTGAGAGTGACGCTTTGGCGGTGGGCGTGGGGGTGGCTTTGATTGGTCGATATCATAAATTTGACAAGAAGATGTATGCATAAGCTGTGTTGCATGTTTGTTGGAGAGAGGGTGGGACGGTCACCGATCAGTAATGTGACAATGGCTTGACGTGATGACACGTATTGATATCAAGATTCGTACTCTCCATATTCTGCCAGACAGGGTCTTGTGTGTGGTCGTATATTGTTGGATTAGTTGCTGCTAAGGTTTGGATCCATGTGTATGGTTGTTTGGTCGCTGTGGTGGGGTACTTTCGTAGGCGAGGCTTTATCCTGAAGGGGGTTGGGTCACGAGTAGCCAGGAAACGATCTTACGTGTAAAGGCAAGGTAAGGTGGCCTGTGTTAGCGCGGGTTGTGGCTTGTGTGTTTTGGGGCTGTTAAACCCTGAAACCCTGAAGAGCGAACTGCTGAAGAGCCTTCTAGCTTCTGACTTTGAGATATCTGTAGAATTATCTGTTCTCGCTGGTTCTCGCAGCAAATCGATCGCAAAAATGAAAACTATTTTTTTATTTTTTTTCCCCCAGAGAGAGTCTGCTTTCTGCTTTCAGAAGTATTAGCTCGTGCCTGTCTTGCTGAAATTTGTTACCACAGTTCTGCCATTCCAAGCTTGATCGCTTCAGCCAAACGCCTTGCTGTTCATTTCTTCCCACTTGTTCTCCTCTCTACTTCCGCCATCCCCCAACTACCGACCAACACAACAGACTCAACACAACACCATTAGGTTCTATAACGAACCAACCCAGTTAATATGTCGCGGGCCTTCACACCACCATCGTCGATGTCTAAGTCAGACATTCTTGCGGTCGCCGACGTGAGAAGGGCGGTGTGGACGGGTGGCTTCACGGGTCTCGCCACTGGCCTCTGCTTTGGCACTTCGGCACATCTGGCACTGGTTCCCCTCTCCAAGTTCCTAAACATTGACCTCACGCGGAAGCCGCGCACTGGCGAAATAAGCATTGTAGAGGACCTGATCCGTAGTTCCAAACCCCTCTGTAAAAACCACCGCATCTTGTATGCGCTGTTTGCCGGTGCAGTAGTATCGTATCTAGGAGCTGTCACTGCTGGCACCAACAATAGGTTCCGAATGCAGCACGTGTACGGCATCGGCGCTCACGAGAAGCTGACGCCGTACGAGCAGGTCAGAAAGGGCAAAACGGCTAGGGTTAACTTTGGAGAGGAGGAGGAGTTCGAGCGACAATTGCACGATGAAAACGTGAGGGAGCGTGCTGGGCAATCTTCTTGAGAACGTGCGTGCTGAAGTTTCAGTTTCACGGAGCTAGGCATAGTTTTGTTATCATTGCTAGCAGTTCTCTCTAGATTTCCCCAAAAGTGTGCGTTGTAGCAGGTCGTTTGCACCTTGATGATTGCTGTGGCGTTGCTCTTACTGGAGACCCCCAGCGCGAACTTAGATTTCTTCTGGAAGGATGCGAGGGAATGGTTTCACCCGACTGGTGGCAACGGAGTCGAGCATCTTAGGAGGATCGCGGCACTGAAGCAGCTGAATGCGACGGAGTTTTTGATTCCGGAAGCTCTGTTCAGCATCATCAATAACAAGAGCGTGTTCACGGATACAATATGTCAGGCGATTATTAACGTGGAGAAGGGAGTCTGGGATGTCAGTCAGCCGGACATGTACGGCAAGCGGTTCAGGTGAGCAAAAATGAGCGACCTTTGTCCCCCAAAATCCTGTCTTCACGCTCGCTCACCCTCGTACATATATCAGGTTCGAGTGCTTCATCACGAAGGAGCTCTCTCACCCCAACTGCGTCTCGCTCATCGGCGTCTGCTGGGACGACAACAAGGAAATACCCGCCGAAATACCCCCTCGTTTAAGCCGAAGGGTATACCTGTACAACAAACTGACAGTTTCGATCGATCTAATCTGTTGGGTTAGGGTTTGTGTCGAATGCCGCCGGCACCGATACCGGCGTGTCAACTCGACAGCACCGCGGCCTCAGTTACGACCACGCCCAGCATCTTTGTCCAACATTTGAGCCAGAACCTCCCCGCCTCCCCCACTCATGACCATGATAGAATCATCCTCTCAGCTGCCTCGATTGTACACACCAATCCCGCGACAATCGCTGCCTCAGTTGTTACAAGGGTGTCCGAGTTGCTCAACGCAAACGACCCCCCCAATTCCAGGCTGTCACACGACAGGTCACACTACGGGTCACACGACGGGTCACACGACTTGTCACACGACTGCCAGATCACCCTCTCAAGAACACTTAAAACTGGCACCACTGCCTCCGGTAAAATTCTCAAACAAACGTTCACTATTACCGGCGACCTCGCGCAGCACGATACTCAGCACGATACGCAGCACGATATGCAGCACGATACGCTCATTGAGTTCTACCCCAAATCCCCCAAATCCCCTGCCTTCTCGATTGTTCTCTCCCCCGCCCCCCACGGCTGCACATATCTGACTATGTGCTCCAAAATAGCAGTCTCCTCCACTACTGGAATGAATCGTACCCTCACCTTGGCCCGAGGCGCCTCGCCATCCCTCCTCCTCCCTCACGCCCACGCCACCGCCCTCCTCGCCGACCTCTCCTCCCTCGTGACTAACTGCCACAGAAACTACGCCCGGTACGCCGAAATCGACGCCGCCAGCGCCAACGCGCTCATCACGTCCATGGCCACCGCCCCCGATCTCACGCCGACTGAAACCGATGCGCTCGACCGGCCCGTCGTGGACGCCGATTGGCGGCGCATCAAGGGAACCGTTCAGGAGCCGGTCGCGTACTTCCAGCGACTAACAGATACGGCGGCGGCTTGGGGGAAGGCGGAGTGCGTAGTCGACGCGTCCGCCGCGTCTGTGTTCGGGTACCTGTGGAACTACAATAGCTACGAGCGGCTACGACAGCACGAGGTGAAGGAGAAGGGACTGCTTCATGAAGAGCTGCAGGTGAGCGCTAATCTCCCCCCGCTCTCCCCCCCCATATACCCCCCTCCACAACTAACACCGTAACGCACTGCAGCCCTCGGCGCACTCCAAGATCATGATAGGCGCCAAGAAGTTCCCAGGCAACCTCGAAGACAGAGTATGGGCCGTCTATCATGTGTGGCAGCTCCACCCCGACTCCTCGATCACCATCGCGTTCGGCGACATCACCGACCCCGCAGACGCCATGCGGGCCACCGCCATCATCGAGGCCGACCCGCGCGCTTCCAGAGCCATCAGGGGAGCAACTAGAGGCACGTGGCGACTGACACCTATCGCATCCAAGTTGTGCAGAGCGACTCTTATCCAGCAGGGGGAGTTAGGTGGTAGCATCCCGCTGTGGGTGCTTAACTCCCGCATCAAATCAACTCTCTCGTTGGTGGACAACATCCGCAGCAGGTCGCAGAGAAACGGCCACCTCGTTGATGCCGAGGTGCGAGCTGCGTTCCCCCTCCCGCCCCGTCTCGACCAACTCGACGAAGAACAGACGCTCGTGGTCGCCCTCTGCGTCGCTCTCGAGCAGAACGAATGTGGCGAATTTGATGACTGGACCCCCTTAGTCTCCACTTCGCCTTTCGTGAAGATGTCGCTGCGGCGACCAGCCAAGAAGAAGGGGGACCGGCAACTCGCCATCGGGCGCGCGTCAACCACCCTCGACAGCTGTCCACTCGAGGCTCTCGCGTGGTGGTTCGATTACGCGAGCAGGTCGCGGGCGAAGATCAGTGACGAGGAGGGCAATTCCGTTCGCTTGGTTTGGACTACGAACGGGCTGCACGACAACGTCGTGGCGACCATTAAGAGGCCCCCATTTCCGCTCCACCGAAGGGAGTTCGTAGCACGACAATTCTGTACGGTCGACGACGGGGTGCTCTCTTCGTTCACGTCGTCCGTGGACGAGACAGTGGACTACGGAGAGAAGAAGTTCCCGAGTAGGAGTGGGGCTGTCCGGGCATTGACGACTTCGCTGGTGCGCTTTAAGCCAGTTGAGGGGAGAGCGGACCAGGTGAGAAGATGGGGAGGAACGAGCGACACGAGTGGAGTGCTGAGCGAAACGCGATCCCAACCCTCACTCCGTTTGTTGTTCGCCCTCTCCACCTTCCCCTAACTCTCGCTTCGCTCTCTCACAGTGTGAATTTCACTTCGTCCAGCGGTTCGACTTCGCTGGAAGCGTTCCGGCATGGGTCTTAAATGCGACTCTTCCGCGAGTGCTGTCGGTTGCTATCGCAATCCGAAAAGGGTTCCAGAAGGACGACGAATTTGATCAAATGGAGCGGGACGAGATGGCGAGGGTCGTGAAGGAGGAACAGCAAGTTTACTCCTCGGACGAAGACTCGCTCATCCAACGAGCCCTGAACAAACTTGGTGCGCTCAAGGAGGAAGACTTTGAGGGGATTGAGTCACCCGACCACCTCGTGAAGATGGAGCTGAACATGCTGGGAGCAGCGGCAGGTGTGGGAAGGGCAACCACCGTCGTCGACGCGTCCATTGAAGTGTGCGCGGCATGGGAGATGGCCAAGATGAGCAGAGAGCAGCAAAAGAAACCCAGCTTGCTGAAGACACTCACGGCTGTGAACAGCCACAACTACGTGTACCACACGGTCAACGACAACGTGAAAGTTCCGGGCTTCCTGCCTCGCGAGTTCGTTACGCGCCAAGTGTGGAAAAAACAAGACGTCGATACCCTCCTCGTCATCTACGAGAGCTTCAAGCACGCCGACTATCCGATGAGATCAGAGTACGTGCGCGGATCTTCGAGAACTATGTTTGCGTACGTCAAGCTACCGCCAGTCTCTGGCGTGCCACAGACGCGTGTCACGTTCACAACCGAGATCAGCATGGGAGGATATATTCCGAAAGTCGCGCAGAAAATCGGGACTTCGAGGGTCCTCAGAAGTTTGAGCTTGATGAGAGAGCGGCTTGACAAGAGCTTGGAGATCGACGGGGGGGCGAGGACGAGGAACGTCGAGATGGTCATGAGCCACGACGACGAGTACTCGGCCGAGGAGACGAAGCTCTTGGAGGACGGCGAGAAGCAGTTTGCGATGTTCAACGGGATGAAGGCTAAGGCGCTCAAGATGGCGTCGCCGCTCGCGACGGGGAAGATTGCGTACAAGAGGGGGGACAGGCACGCGTGGGGGTGGGCGACGACAACAGTGCGGGCCAGCCCGGAGGAGGTGCTGGCGTACATGTGGGACACAATGAGGCGTTCGGCGCGGCGAGAGGACGACTTGGAGAAGACAATAGAAGAGAAGCCAAACGGGCACAACCAGCTCATTTATCTGTTGAGCAAGACTCCCAATATCGTAGCTAACCGAGACTTCTTGGGAAGAAAGCTGTGGAGAAGAGATGATGAGGGCGCGTACGTCCTTGTGACCACTTTTGAGGAGAGTGCAAATAGGCCAGTTAGGAGCGATGTCGTGCGAGCGAAGTTCCCGAGCGCCATGAGAATAAAGAGGTTGGGCGACAAGGAGACGACTCTTGAGTACGTGATTCACCCTCATTCTGGAGGAGCCGTACCGAGCTTTTTGATGAATCGATATACGATTAAAAACCTCGCTAACGTGACCGTGATTCAGGAGTACTTCCAGGCGCTGAGGGGGCTCGAGGTGTGGGATGGAGATGATGGGCGAGCGGTGGGCGAGGCCATGTGCATCGAGAGCAAGGCCGAGAAACATAAGGAGAAGGGGGAGAGTAAAGTGGGAGCGCGGATGCGGGGGCTGTTTAAGAAGCACAAGGCGCTGAATCAGATTGCGGAGAAGCACGAGTTCTTCCAGCCCATGCTGACGCGGGTGGTCGAAAACAAGCTGCGGCCGGCGGGGGTCATGGACACCCCGTTGTGCGATGTGAGCAAGAAGGAAGGCGGGATGATGGCCAGGGGGTTGGCGATTGCCATGGCGAGCAATCTGACGGCCGAGGCGGGGATAGATCTATGGATTTTGCAGCACGTGGCGCTGGTTCAATTCGATAAGGAGGAGGCGTGGTTCAGGCCGATGATGAACGTCATGGGGAAACGGCTGTTGGGGGAGGTGTCGTGGGGACTCAAGATGCGCCTGATTATGGGCGCCGGGCTGAGCATATTGGACTTGGCGACGGACGTCTTCGTGATCGTGGGGTACATGGGGAAGGAGACGACGAGGGGGTACGGGTGGAGCCTGCTCGGTATGATCGTTGTATGTATGGCGTTCCAGCTGATTACAGTGTTTGCGCAGAATAAGAAGAAGCCGACGAAGATGCTTGGGGAGATGATGATCGTGTTGACGGGGTTTAAACCTGGATTTGATGCCGCTCGCGTCATTATAGGGAAGGAGATGGACGAGCACAGCGTGCTGGATGCGAAAACGGAAATGGTTTGCACTAAGGGGATTGAGATGGCGTGTGAGAGTATTCCCGGGTGTGTTTTACAGGTTTTTGCGATCTTGAAGAGCGGAGATAGATCGCGACGGGCGATTCTGAGCGTGACAGTCTCGGCTTTCACGACAGGTTTCAGTAGTGGCTCAATCTCGTTCGATATGGACGTCGATCCAGCTAAGAGGAACGAGGCGCCTCACTTTTACGGCTACATTCCCGACGGAAAGAGGACAGTGATCTTCGGTTGCATGATATTGAACAGCGCGCTGTTGTTGCTGGTGCGGAGCTTGAGTGCGGCGATGCTGATGCTTGCGAAGAAGAGGTACTTTGTGCTGTATATGGTGGGAGATATGGGGCTGTATTTGCTGCAGAAGGTATTGAGGGGGGACTTCCATTATTGGGTGCCTATTGACGGGGTGTTTGGTCTGTTTGTGAGCTTGTTGATGAGGGTGTTAGTGAAGACGACGGTTGATTTCACGGGCGTGATCCATATGCGCAGTCCACAGGAGCTGGGCGGTTTGTACTGGACGGTGAACATGTTCTTGGCGCTGCTGGCGAGCCTCTCGTCGGTGTGGATCTACACACACACAAGCGACGGCGAGGAGGTGACCGGGAGAGAAGCGTGGACGTTAGTTGGGTGCATGAGCGGCGCCTGGTTAACAACGTTCGGGCTGTTCTTTCTGCTGATGAAGAAGGAGTATCGAGGTACGTTCTTCGATAACACGACGGGTAAGAAGCAGATCATGAACAGGTTTAAAGTCGACGACGACGCTATCAAGGCGAGCGTGCTGAAGAAGAACAAGAAGATGTGGCGGGTGATAAGGGGGGAGGTGAAGGCGTGGGTGCTGACCAACTGGTATCGATGGGTCGACGAGAAGCCCTTGTGGTTCACAGAGGCGTGGCTAGCCAAGTTGCCGAAAGATTTCATTCCCGAAGATGAAGATCAAGCAAAGCTAGAGGAGATCAGAAAGAAGGGGAGGCGGAGAAGCAGCTCTGCAGAGGCGTTGGACGTCGCTAGAATCCACCCAGCAAATTAGACAGGAGTTTCGTGAACGGACAACAGCATTGCATTCTAAATTTCGAGTTTGTAGCTTGCAGTACAAGGGCAATCGAAGCAGAATAACGAAGCGCATGCACACGACCAAATGAGATGACTACCGCCGAAAGTTGTGTTTTTGAGGCCGCCGATTCTTATCCGAGCGCACAATTCAATATCGTGCGGAAAACGACTTAAGGGTCCAGATTTTCTGGGGAGCAACCATCATGTGCAGATCATGTGTGATTTGGGGCTCATGTGTGATTTGGCTGGGCCGGAAGGTCGTCCACAAAAGAGCACGATTCTGCCATTCATCTCGCTCAAGTTGGCACTCCACAAGCCCCCGGCAACCACCCCCTCTCAGCATGAGTATCTCAGCATTCCCTCCATCATCCTCATTCATAAAATGCGATCTATCCAGCATCAAGCATCACAAAGCCGACGTAGATGAGATTAACCCTAACCCTCACATGTCATGCTAACACATAGCTGTCATCTGCTCGGAATTGCTAGGGTTAAACCCTAACATAATGTAGGAGGGGATAGGCGGCAGAGAGAAGTAGTAACCCTAAGGGGGGACTGGGGGAGGAGTTGGGCTTGGTGATGCGGTGAGATCCGCGGCAACAAGCGGCATGACGTCGTCATCACCCTCGCCGACGACTCCGCCAACCCCCCTCTCGACCTTTCCCTCAAGAAGCAACTCTTTGGCGACCTCAAGACAATCGGATTCACCCAAGACTACCGCACGAACGTTTACGACCTGATCTATGAGATGGATCACGGGTCGAGGTCATCCACGCGATCATCCACGCGGTCATCCACGCCCGCGTCCTGAACAACAGACGACACTATGTCGGGGCAATGAAGGACCACGACCGTCTTTACTACAACCGTCTGAGAGACAACGCCCATCTCCCTCCCGTTCTGTTGCATGGATCCAAATGGGGGACAGCTTGGCTGCGACTGAGCCGGATCCTGCCGAAGTTGTCATTGACTACGGCACGAGCACTAACACAGTCTGCGGAGTGTCGCTAGTGCTCATGAGGTTCACCCCGGTGAGTCTCTCACGGTGCAAAGTTGCGTATTACCAATACCTCGACGCTTGTGGAATCGTTCCCGCCTCAGTCGTGTCTTCAAAGATCCCACAAGCGATAATGATTGTAGCTGATCTGCATTAAAAATTCTTGCGACCACGCGATCGACAAGGTGGAGCGGGACGAGCTGGCTAGAATTTTCAGGGATGGCGGGCCGCAAACTTACACCCCCGAGGAAGACATTCCTCGAAGCATTTTATGTAGCTCGAGTCGCCCGACCACCTCGTCAAGATGGGCAAGATTTACGTTGATGGGAGCAGCTTGGTGTAGGTCGGGCGAGCGTGACAGTCGACGCTGAGACCGAGCAGTGCGCGGCGTGGGATATGTCCGTGATGATCCGAGAACGAGTCAAGATTGCTGAGAGTTCGAGAGGTTCTGAGAGATCTCTCACGAGAACTGACGGCTTTATCGGGCAGTTCCGCATTGTCATGGACCTCGAAATACCAGGACTCGAAACGAGGGAGGTGAGGCGAGCGAGCAGAGCGAAGCGAAGAGAGCAGTGCGATGAAAGTTTGAACGACCGGCGAGGAATAGACGGCGAAAACCGCGCTGCGAAAAGACACCGCCAAAGAGCCGCTCGTTCCTCCCCTTTGTTCGCACATGTTCGTGGCGAAAAGCTACCGCTAAAGAGCCGCTCGTCCCGCCCCTTTGTTCGCACATGTGTGTGGGCGACAACTTGCGCACTAAGACGCTGTTCGCTTGCCAATATTCTCCTCTTTTAACACTCGTTTCGCTCGCGCAGTTCATACAGTCGATCGTCTAGAAATGGCGGCAAGGAGGAAGGTTCGCGGTGGTTTACGACACGGAAGTCGAGCACGCGGACTTCCCCCCGAATCCGGCGTACGTCCAGGCGAAGGCTACGGAGTACTATGAGTATGAGAAGCTCGCTCCGGTTGGTGGCTGCCCTCAGACACGAGTGACGTGGACGCAGCAAGTCGACCTCGGAGGTCTAATTTCCAAGGCTTTGGTAAACGCCCAAGCGTAGCAACAAAACACCTGCTAAGCAAAACCACAAGCCGTTCCACGGAGAAATTGCCGGAACCACGCACGTCTATTTCATTTTTGCGATCAAAAGGATTTGCTGCGAGGACATACTTTTCAAAGTCAGACCTTCTCCTGGTTCAGGCTGGTACAGTACAGTACTGTACAGTGTATGAGAGAGAGGGTGAGTGAATAATTTTTTTCCGCCATATTCCCTGCTTGCCGATGCTGCTTGGCTGGCCCACGCGAGCTGCCGTCGTAGCTGCAATAGTTCTGGTCCTGGTGGCCGCTGAATACTTTCGAAACGCCTTACCCCTCGCCCCCCTCGCCCCCCTCGCCCCCCTCGCCCCCCTCTCCTCCACCCCAGCTTCCATCCCTCCTTTTACCCCTGCTTCTACCCTTCCTTCCT
>Ga0307985_10001137_pt1 | contig 15086 bp, 15 predicted proteins | sample EllFjometageno80_FD_203155 | JGI IMG/M metagenome (GOLD analysis project Ga0307985, IMG submission 203155) | Marine microbial communities from Ellis Fjord, Antarctic Ocean - #80 | ecosystem: Environmental > Aquatic > Marine > Unclassified | place: Southern Ocean | collected 2014-10-09 | reverse complement strand
GGGAACTGAAGAAGTTCATGAGGACGGTGTGTGTTGGTGTGTGTTGGTGTGTGGTGTGTGTGGTGTATGTGGTGTGCTGTGTGTACGGTGTGGTGTGTGTACGGTGTGGTGTGTGTACAGTGTGGTGTGTGTACGGTGTTGTGGATGTGGGAGACGGGGAACTCAAGAGACTGGACAGACAGACGAGACTGGGGGGGAGGGTTAGTGGCAGTTAAGGTGATCAAATTTTTTTGCTGAAGAGGGTGGAACGTGACGTGGCAAAAAAAAGTTGATTTGAGGGGAGGGGCGGCCGCGGCTCAGCCTCACCTCAGTTTTTTAGTCTTGCCTCGTCTTCCAGGTGACAGGTTGCACACGTAGTCGCTTTCTGCGCGCGGCCAGCTGGCCGCGCGGCCAGGAGCCAGATGCCCAGATCGGTTGCTCTGCGCTCAGGATTTGACCAATACCTGCTATGTACGGTTACTTTGCGCAGCCGACGCTGACTTAAGGCACGATTACAAGGCACCATTGTGTTCCCCCCCCTCCTGCTTCATCATAGACCTTCGTCTAAACTCGCGCTAACCCCCACCAACAGCCATGGCCCGTCTATTCCTTGCCCTCTTCATGGCTGCCTTCTCTGCTGCCTTCTCGGCTGCCCTCTCATCCACAATCCCCGATCACAAGTACGAGAGTATCGACACCGACGCACCCGCAATCATCGCCGACCTCCTCTCCCATGGCGCCATCTTGATATCCAACATCCCCAACTACGCTGAGCAACGGTCACAGCTCTTGGATCTCAAGCTGATTGACCCCACACACACTGTCCTTGATGAGGACACGGCACTCGAGCGCACAACACTGACAAACAACGTCCACGCCGGCAGCCTCTCATCCACGGACACCACCGACCCCCTATCGCCCCTGCAACCTCTCCGCGAGACTGTAGACAAGGTTGTGAGCAGGCTTCTCGCCTCCCTGGCTGCCACTGTCCCCAAGTCCCTGGCTGGAGTCGTGTACGAGAATGGAGTCACTGAGGGCCTTGACTCGCTCGTCAAGGGCGAGGGCATCGAGCACTACCACTACTACACGAAGCCCACCACCACCACCACCACCACCACCACCACCACCACCTCCTCTTCCAATGTCATGGACCTGCACACTGACGCTGGCGTGCTCATTGCCATGACCGTCGGCGGCTCGTCCAACGAACACTCCAAGGACCCCTTCACTCTCATGATCCACCCGCCCACGTCAAACCAACCCGTCGCCGCCGACGTCAACCCCAACTCCCTCATCATCATGCTGGGCTCGGGCGTGTCCAACTACCTCACCTCAACGCTCCCCTTCCCGGCCCTCCCCCACTCCCTCTCCGTAACTACCTCCTCCGCGCCATTCACCGACCGCACCTGGTACGGCCGCATGTACTTCCCGCCCTTATCCACCGTCCTCCCCTCCGGCGAAACCTTCGGCAGCGCCTACCGCCGCTTGACGGCCGACACGAACACCCCCAGCAACGGCGTGGGCGGCGGCTCTGACTGCGGCGATGAGGAGGTGTAAGTGCGCGACGCGATGAGAGGGAGAAACTAAGCGGCACGACAAGACCATCCCGTTTACGAGACGCGAGCCGCGAGCCGCTCATTCCCTCGCTCACTGTTCATCTACTCAAGCCTTGTTCCCCTCCAATCAACCCTCGCTCACGCTCGCTTCGCGCGCAGGTACTGCTGGAAGCAGTGCATGGACGCGTCGACGCTGGCGTGCGACGCGACGAGCGCGCTGTGCTACGACCCCGGAGCGAGCTCCGGAGCGGGCGGCGTCGTGCCGTTCCCGGCGAGCAGGGATAGCATGTGCGTGGACATGGGCGGATGCAAGCTTGTTTGCGGCGCCGACTATGCCGCGACTATTAATGGCTTGAACGGAACGAGCGGCGGAGGCGGCCAGGGAGGCGACTTCTGCAATGGGCCCGGCACGGACATGTTCATGGACGGGTTCCAGTTCGTGCTCGGGAGCGATAGCAGTCTGTGCTTGAACATGCTCAGCCCGGACTGGACCTTGAACTCCTCGGGCAAGTTCGTGGCCGGGCTGGCTTTCCAGTTTCTTTTGGCGATCTTTGTCGAGTTTCTGAGTGCTCACAGGCGCAATACGTTCAAGATGTACAATCTGGTGCCCGGCGCCCGGCAGTACTACAAGTGCGTGCTGACTCTGCTGCACATGCTCCAAGCCGCGTTGGGTTATTTTGTCATGCTCGCCGCGATGAGCTACAGCGTCGAGATGTTTTTGAGTATCATCGTCGGGCTGGGCGTCGGGCACTTCGCGTTCAATGTGCAGCAGCCGCCGTCAGGGAAGGCCGAGCCGTGCTGCGTCGAGGAGCAGTTCCGGTACAGCGCGATAGGCGAGAGCGAGGCTAAGCCGTTGGTAGACCAGCTTAATATCTGACTACAGGATAAGAAGGGAACGAAGGCGGAATAGACGGGGCTCTAAGGGGGTTCCCGCAACTAGCCATCTCGCCCAGCACGGTGCTATAACCGAAGATTTCTCGTCTAAAATGAGATCGATTGGGTTGCACACACTGTACAACTGTTGGTAAATACTTGTTTAATTAGAACGTGAAATGACTTCTGCTGGTAGTAGATCGCGCAGATCAGAGGACCACGACAGACCAGCATGTTGAGAGGCTGGTAAGCTCCACGAAGAAGCACCAAGCTACAAGTAGAAGCTCTACACGCACATTAGTCGATGCCTGCCGCGCGTCAATCACCGCAACAATCCAATAATCCATCCTCAGCAACTTCCCTTCCCTCACTTCATGGACCAGTACAACCCAATGTCCAACCCGAAGAGCGCCGACGACGTGCCGAATGCGACCGCTTCCTTCGTCTTCTCGAGCCTCCTGACTTTGCACAAGAGCGGCTCGGGCAAACCGGTTAAGAAACGCTTCTCCTTCTCTCTCCTACAGTAGTGTTCTCCAACGTGTCCTCCAACGTGTCATCCAACGTGTCCTCCAACGTGTCCTCCAACCAACTATGCACAGAACTTGCCTTTGACACCATCCCCGGCTCCCCCCACGATGACTCAACGTTCCCCGCCGTCGTCGAAGGCACCATCATCCTCAACCCACAGTCCCCTGGCGGCGGTCGTGTTGCTCAACGAGCTGCGCAAGTAATTAGTCCAATGTCTGGACTGGGGTTTCTAACTATTATTTCTAGGACTGCCGAGGTCTCTCAAGCTGCTCCACATGTCGTCATTCCACTCCACGCTCGCCGCTCTCCCCTTCTTGGCCTTGTCGCGGGCTGTCTCTAGCAAACCTTTGATCGTGTAGTTCTCTACGAACGTCAGATCGTCGCATACTTCGCCCGTACAGGGGCTTCTCGCCTTCAGCACGGAATTCCCGACGAATGGCCGCAGGTAATTCTCTAGCGCATGCTTCTCGTACGTCAGCTCGTCTCCGTAGAATAGCACGGGGACCTTGAACAGTGAGTTTGTGAGCGGACAGGTACACAGTGCCTTCACTTTCTGCTCGTCGCTGCCGGCAGAGAGAAGCTTCTTGACCAGCAGATTTTTCTTCATCTTCGTCCCCTGGTACTTAAAGTCAGCGCCCGTCATCGGGGACGTCTTGCGAGTTTTGAGCCACTCCACGATGTGCAATTCCTCGTACGTGTAGCCGTCGCTCATGATGATGGGCTCCTCGAACGTATCCAGCGACACAGGCCCCACGAGGAACTCGGCCCTGGGATTGTAGCGTTAGCCCACGCACATGTGTGAAGGGGGGGCGGTGTGGCGGTGTGTGTGTGTGTGGACTCACCTGAACTCCGCCGACATGATGATGTGCTGATTTGGCGAAGGCGGCTGGAACGGTAGCACGTCCTCCTCCACCCTGTCCGGGTACGGGAACGTCTCCACTGTGATTTGCTTCGGCGCCGGGGGTGGTAGCGTCAGGGAGCTCGCCGCGCCGTCACCCTCCTTGTCGTCGTACTCGCCAGTGGCTGCGTTCACGCGGCGGCGGTTCTGCCGCTCGCGCGCCCTCCGCTGTTCCTCCTTCTGCGCTGCTGTCAAGTGCGTGACCGAGACGGCCTGAGGGTTGACGTAGAACGATGGGACCTGGCGAGTAAGTAAGTCAGCGGAGGGCACGTCGCATGAGGTCGCGTCAGAGAGCTCGGCGACGGGGAAGACGATTGGCAGCAAGTTGGTGATGCCGCTGCTCGTCTCGAGCCGCTTGAAACCAACCGACAGACCCATGATGGCGCAATTTTCAGTCCTCAGCAACTGTTGTGTTGCCCTCGGGTCGCTGTCCTGAGTCATTGGCAACGACCCGTTGCGGTCACGCACTTCTAATCCTTTTGGATCGGAGGGCGCGTCGTAGCGGCCAGGGCGGTCCATGTTCTTCGGGGCATTCGTCGTGCACTCGAGCTTTCTGTTGGTGTTCGTGATGAACGTGATCGACGTGAAGTAGTGAGTGATGCTGGAGACGGTGAAATTGTAGCCCGCAATGTACTCCTCTTCGGACAGCTCCATGCGGAATCTCTTTCGCGGGTGGGGGAAGCCAATACCCGGCGAGGACTCTACCTCCATCTCGTGCTTGAAGAACTGGGAGGACTGTTGGAAGAGGCACTCGTAGGCGAAGGTGATCTTCATGACTGTGGTGTGGACTATGGGTTAGGGTAATACACTGCGTGAACAAGGGGGCGGCGTGTTTGATCGCGAATAGCGCGCCACACACACACACAGCTCTGGCCCAGAACTTATAAGGAGGTGTGTCATACACATGTGTGAACAAGGGGACAGCGAGTTTGATCGCGAATGGCGCGTTTTGAGCCGCTCGTACAGCCGCCGCGTTTTGAGAGTGAACGATGAACGGGGAGCTGCGCATTTCTGGACCACACACCTGTGTACAAGGAGGTTTTCACCTCGACAGAAGAGACTCGCCAGGTCATCGAGTTCTCGACGACGGAGTCTTGAACAATGACATCGTTGCAGACAGGGAAGAGCGACTTGGCGACGCCAATTGCATCCTGAACGCGGCTTTTGTAGGACTTATTCCTTCGGAAGACCTGATCAATGGTGCTGTCTTGTGCATCCAGCACGTCGTTGAGAGTCAAGACGTTTAGCGCGCGAAGCTCGCGCTCGTAATCGCGCTGCACGTCCCTGAGAGCCGAGTGCTCGGGGAAGCGCAAGGCCACGTTCAGGAACTCATGAAGGCTGTTCCGAGTGATAAGTCCAGGGAGTGGGGGGGAAAGGGTGGCCTTGGAAATGGTGGCGTCAAAGGCTCGGCGATTGATCGCGCTAAAGGGGTGGGGGCGGGCCATAGGGCTGTGCTGGCTCTGATTTCCCCCCATGGCGTGTACAGGCGTTCCCAAATATTGACGGAGATCAAGCCCGTCCTTCTCGCTTGTTTGCACGACCTCACGAGGAATCACTGGTACACTCACTGAACGAGAGGGCGATCACGAGGCCCGAGTAGAGCCAGATGCCTCGAGGCACGTTGAACAGTAGAACGTCGTTTGCGATAGCGACCTTGCTCGCGTCGTCGGACTGCGCGGCGACCGATACAGGATAACATGCGGGTTTGGCGTGGGCCGTGCGCTAGAGACGCAAGCCGATGGGCGAGAGTATGAGAGTATGAGAGGAGAAGCGAGCGAAGTAGCCCGAGGTGAGCGGCGTCGTAAGATATTGTAAGGGTGTTCAGGAGTTTAGAAGTTGTTCAGGAGTTTCAGATCCCACCTCACTAGTGTCCCCAAAACAGTGTCTCAATCCAATCTCAATTAGGGGATTTCCCCATTCTTGAACATCATGGCCCGTAGCTTAGATTGTGATTAGATGGAGTTGAGATTGCATTGACTGCGGACACCCTATTTTGTCGGGTTGCTTTGATCAAACCTCAAGTTCGGATTCAGGAAGACCTCAAGTCCGTTTGTAGCTGCAACGAGTGCCAAAGAAAGTCACGTTCTAGCCAACCTATCACTCCGCAACAGTCGTCGAATGGGGAGAACCCATGAGACGTGCGGTAGACGGTGGCTTTACCAGCACTGCACGACCGCTTTGTGTCCAGGTCGTTTCGCCTTGGATTTTCACGTTTTCAACTCGAGCACATCTTTATTGTAATTCATACCTTCTCCTCCCATGGAACCTCCTCCGCCCCCGCCCGCCCGCCCGCCCTCCCCCGCGCTCAAGCGCGCCACATCAGACACGCGAACGCTCCCCCTGGACTTATTCAACGATGCCTCGAACTTCCAATCTGAGCGGCAGGAGCAAGCAGCGGAAACCCTGCAGCAATGGTGCCACAAGCTGGCCAAGTACAAGCGGATCCAGGCGAAGCACGAGCAGACTGAGTTCGTTGAGCACCTCAAGCACCTAGTTCAGGGCTTTGAGAGGGTGACCGGGCTGTCATTCGCCGAGGCCTCCTACGAACTTTCTGACCCAGCTTTCCTTGATTCTGCCAAGCATGTGCTCTCTTGCTGGCCCAAGGACGAACTGCTGTTCTCGCTGCCGCGCGACTCAAGGTCTCCTCGCGCGTTCATCTCCGTTGCCATGATCGCCCACCACACCGCCAACGTCCTCAACGACGACCCTGACGAAGACCAACTATCAACTGTGCCGAGACAGCTGCTCATTGCGTCAAGCCGCCTCATGCTCTCGTCCCTCGAATCGCTCCTAACTGCCATCACGACACAATCTGGGCACACGTTCTGCTGTAATCTCTTCATCTTCTCCCGCCGCTTCCTCGCCGCCGCGCTAACCACCTATCGCCAGGTGGATAGCGAGAAACTCGCAGCCTCCATCGTCGCGCCGTACTCCCAGACGTACGCGATGCTCGTCGTCGCCCAGAAATCCGGCGACGCCGACGTCGAGACCAGCGCGATTGTGCAACTCGCCAAGATGAAGCAGGCGATGGTGACGTTGATCGGCAGCGATCGCACCGCCCAAACCCTGAGTGAAGTCGAGGCGAGTGTTGCGAGTACTGTTACGGATAAGATGAAGGAGGAGGAAGCCAAGGAGAAGGAGAGGAAGCAGAACGAGGAGTTTACCGAGAGGTTGATGAGCAACATGAGCGTCACTAACGAGCGGCTGTGCCACGAGATTATTCTCAACCCCAAGTACCAGATCCCGGGAAGTTCGCAGGAAGAAGAGACGAAGACTGGCGCTGAGGACCCCGAGCCCGGGGAGCACCCGCAGGTCGCTCACATGAAGATGATTGAGGATAAAATGAAGAAGGTGTTCTGGGACGGTTTGACGACCTCCCTCACGCCCCCCGCTCAGGCCACAGACGCAGACTTTGTGCTCGACGCCGTCGTTCAGTGCCGGTACGGCGCTGAGGGGAGCTATTACTTGGCCAAGATCGTCAAGTGCCACGAGGCGAAGGGCGCGAATCTCGACAGGACGTTCGACGTGCAGGTAAGGAACGGAGAGGGCGACGACGCGAAGCGCGAACAAGCTGGTGACGGTTTGCGCGTTGTTGAGAGGAAGCAGCACCGAACACGCCGATCGAAGCACGCCGCGACTGACTCGAGCGAGTAAACACTCTAACCCTCAGATCAAAGCACGCTGCTCCTAACCCTGAACCCTCCTTCCCCTCCCCCGCAGTTCCAGGACGACACTGTTATCCAGACTGGCGTGTCCATCTCCATGTTCAAGAAGGCGGGGGACCCGATCTCGTACGACAAGCTGCTCGCGCTGCTCGACGAGGTGAGGCAGAAGCTGCTCGGCATTGCGCCGAAGAGGGGCGGGTTTGTGGAGCAGATCAACGCGAACATTGACGTGGAGCTGCTGAAGCAGATCTTGGAGAACGGGCGAGGCTTCGACATACCGTCCTTCCAGAAGCTGACGGCGTTCGTTTGCCACCTGATCACAGAGTTCCAGGCGCCGGTGAGGAATCTCAAGACGAGGCAGTGGATCCAGCAGTACTTGGGCAAGGTGAGGACCCCCCCCCCCCGCACGCAGCGAGAACAAAGGACACGCTATTATTGTCGCACCCTCTCGGCGCTTCGCTCGTTCCGCCCCCACACGCAGCGTGAACAAAGGAGGCGCTATTATTGTCGCGCCCTCTCGGCGCTTCGCTCGTTCCGCCCACACACGCAGCGTGAACAAAGGAGGCGCTATTATTGTGTCGCGCTCTCTCAGCGCTTCGCTGGTTCCGTATATTGTTACGCCTCTCAGCGCTTCGCTCGCTTCTTATGTCATCTCAGCACGTCGCTCGTTCTATTCCGCCTCTAACACTATCTATCGAAGGTCACCACCATCACCACCACTCCGATCGCGCTCCTTCCCGAGCTCCTTGAGTGGGTCTTCGCCCGGTGCGACGAGACGGCCAAGGACATTGCCAACAGCCACATCGAGATGCTGCGGCCGCAGCTGCTCACCAACGGCGTCGAGTACGAGCGGAAGGCGTTCAAGCGGAGGTTGGACGGCAAGGTTCTGACGCTTCACAACACGAAACAGCTAATGAAGGAGACCGTTGCGTACGTGCAGGAGCAGAAGATCAACAGCGGCGTGAACAAGGAGACGGTGCTGGACAAGTGCGTCCGCAGAGAGCAGGCTGGATTCATTTCGTTCGTGGCGAGCAGGTGAGGTTGACACTCACGCACACGCACACACACTGTTTGAACCGCACACACTGGAGGGAAGGCGGTGACGGTGATGCATGTATAGAAGGCGACCAGCCCTGTTCACACAAGGTGTATGGCACGCACACACACACACTTGGTGTTGACCGGCGTGGTTTGATCGCGTTTTCACTCTTGTTAGGGGCAGCGTCCTTTCCATTCCCTGTTCGCACACCTCCTTGCTCACACGGCTTCGCAGTTTCGTGTGCCTGCTGCGGCGCGGCGTGCGTCTCGACACGCCGGGCTACGAGAGCTTGGACGGCGGCCTTCCGGAGACGCTGCTGTGGGACGCGGCCAAGTTTGCGAAAGTTCGGGACGTGCTCGACACCGTTACGTTGATATCGACCATGGTTGTGCTGCTGAGGCAGGTGTTGGCGAGGAATGGTTGCATGGGCACGGAGGAAGTTTGGGTGAAGGTGCAGCGCGAGCTCCTCGTGCTCGTCGAGAGTGGTGGAGTGCGCATGCCCGATCTGATCGCGTACATCGAGGGCAAGGCGAGAGAGCTCGCCCAATTGAACGACGGCGAGGTGGAGAGTCTCAAGAATATCATCGGCAACGCGGCCAAGGCCGAGAACGCCGTGTTCAAGCTGTACGCCAAGCGGTGCGACAAGCTGGTGTTCGACGCTCTGAAAGTGGGCATCCGGAAGGAAGTGTGGGGCAAGGAGGGCGAGCGGATGAAGGAGCTCGTGGTCGGCGGCGGCTTCAGTGTGTTTGAGGCCGAGCTGACCGCATGCTTGGTGAACCTCGCCAGTGTCTTCAAGCACACGGTGAGCGTGCATAACGAGTATTACACCGAGCTGAGCATCGAGGCCATCCAGGAGAATGTTGCGCAGGAGAATGTTGCGCGGGAGAATGTTGCGTAACTAGCGTGAGGAGGCCATCCAGGAGAATGTCGCGCAGGAGAATGTTGCGTAACTAGCGTGAGGTTTGAAGAAGTTTTGTGCTAATTTGTTGTGCGCGCAAAAGGTCATGGCGCGCGACATCGCCCCACTCTCAATTTACCGACCTCGCAGCCACTCTACTACCTCTCCGCCAGCTGCCCCCCCCCCCCCTCCTCCTCTCTCTCTCTCTCTCCCCCCCTCTTCCTCGCCCCCCCCCACCCCCCCAATCTTCCCTCCCCCCTCCCCCCCCCATCTCAAGAAGAACTCATTAATGAGCTTATCAAACGAAGCTGATGCAGGGTCTGGGTGGCGGGCACACGCACGAACGAGCTCGAAGCCTCACGCGGGCCCTTACACAGAGCCAGCAATGCACGCCCCGCTACTTCCCTCCACCCAGGAAGGGTCTACCGAAGTGAGGGGCACCTCCTCAGCTCAGAGGGGAAGGAGCTCGGGGGGGAATTCTGAGAAGGCTTCGAAGACCACGATAGGCCTTGTCTTCACGGCGTTCTGCGTCATACGAGCGCTTGACAGGGTCTTCAACAAGCGAGTTCAGGACCGCATGGTGAACTATCAACTAATGTACATCAATGTTTTCTGGCCCGTCGGTGTGCAATTGATGACAATAATTCTCTGTATGTGCTACGTCCTTCAGCAGAATCGCGCGCACCCTGGAACGTACGACTACACGTTCTTCCTCCCCAACAGCAAGTTCGTGAGCAAAAACGGGGCTTATCCGCAGTGGCGCCTGGGCTTATTTTCCTTTTGGGATGAATTAAATGCGGTCGGCACATCCCTCCCTGGGCCGTACATCAGCCTGACCCTGCAGGTAAGATAGCGCGACTTGCGAGCTAGCCAACGGCGCACGCAGCGCTAGCAAGAGGCAAGGGACGCTCTAAAAAACTGACGGTGCCGCCCTTCACTCCGGCGCCCCTTTTGTTCGCACCTGTGTGGCCTTTGTTCCCACCTGTGTGTGGCCTTTGTTCCCACCTGTGTGTGGCCTTCACACCTGTGTGTGGCCTTTGTTCACACATGTGTTGTGTGCCCCCGGCGTGCCCCCTAACTCTTCCCTGCAGTCCATCATGACTAACTTCAACGTCGTGTGGACGGTGGTGATCAGCATGTTTTACCTCAAGGCCCGGTACTCCCAAATTCATTTTATCGGCTGCTTCCTGATCATCTTGAGTGGCTTGGTGTCGATCACGGTGGAGCTTCAGACCGGCAAGGGCCTGAACGAGTACAAGAGCGCGAGCGGCAATATGCTCGAAACTTCGTCCCTGTGGTACATCATCTACATCGTCGGCACTATCCCGGCGGGAATATCGAATTGTTACAAGGAGAAGGTACTCAAGTCGCAGAAGCTGGACATCATGTACGCCTCTCTGTGGTCGGGGTACTGGCAGATCTTCTGGGGGTTGCTCATGTTTCCCATCAACTGGATTCGCATGCCGACGCCCGCCGTGTACAACGCGCCTGGGGACACACTCGGCTACGTGAGCGACACGTGGACTTGCTTCTGGGGCGTGGCGCCGGACCCCACGAACGAGCAAGACATGGCGTGCGAGAGCGCGGGGGGGAGCGCCGCGGTGTGGTTCGGCGTCTATTTGTTGTTCAACGTTGCGTTCAATGTTCTGATGCTCTGGCTCACTAAGGAGATGAGTGCCACGTGGGCGACCATTGGCACCGTGCTGTGCTTGGATTTGACCGCGCTGTTCAGCATGAGCAAGACCTTGATGGGCGACGAGGCGGAGCCGGTGACGCTGGAGCAGTACTTCGGGCTGATCTTAGCAGGCGTGGGCATGTACATCTATTCCATCGTGGACGAGGACGACAGCCACTGGGAGAAGCACAACAGGGGCGAAGAGGGGGAGGAAGATGAGGGTGCGGAGGAGGGGGGGGAAGGAAGGAGCTCGATGCAGATCGCCGACATCAGCATGGGCAGCGAGCGGTCATCGAGTTTCGCAGCTATGTGGCGAGCAAACTCGGTCAACAACCAGAGGTTCAGGGTTTCCGGCGAAGGACTCGGCGTGAGGGTGAGCAGAAGCAGCAGGAGCAGGAGCAGCAGGGCGAGGGAACAAAGCGCACAATTTTAAGGGCAAGCCGTTGTCTATGCTTTAACCAGAAACAGTGGCAAAGAGTTCATGTATAGCTTGTCTACCGGGCCTTGTCTACAACTGCAACTGTACCCTCGTGCAACGTTCGCTCGCTCCTCTCATACTCTCATACTCTCGCCCATCGGCTTGCGTATCTAGCGCAGCCCACACCGAACCCGCATGTTATCACGTTCGTTTTGATCGAGAGGACGGTGCTGGAGATGTGGGCGAGATGACTGTGTTGACGAGAGAGTAGAGAAAGGACGAGTTCATTAGAATGCTATCCTTTTACCGACTCTGGATTAGCCAAGGACGAAACCACGCTCTGTCCGTCCTCGTCGTCGTCCGATTGTTTGTCCCAGCCAGGATGCATCAAGTCGTTGAGCATCCGAATCAATGTGCCGTCGTCGAAACACTTGTGCTTCTTGTAGCTCTTGCTTGTGTCCTCAAGCCGGTTGTACCGGTCAATGAACTGCAGCATCTCCTGCTCGATGGGATCCGTATCGTCAAAAATGTTGTCGAACTTGGTGAAGAACTCGTCGCATAAAGTCGCGAGCTCCTTCGCGATCGCCATGCGCTTGCGGCACCGCCTGACGTCGGCCTCAAGTGGGTCCACCTCGTGCCGCTCCGTCGTCCTCGCCCGGTCTTCCACTATATTCCAAGTTTTAAGCAGGCCAGTCCACTCCTCAGGCGAGAACACGTCCTTGTACAGCATCACCTGCTCCTGTGACACGTCCTCCATTGACTTCTTGCCGCCAGACGACAGCCACTTCCAGGAAGTATCGTCGATCCGCTTGCTGACACCTGCGGGTTAGGGTGCGTGCGAGCGTTAGCGAGAGTTGATGAGAGGGGAAAAAGGCAAGCGCGAGCCAGGGTTGATGGAGGGGGATTTGGCTCGTGTGATGAATGGGCGGCGAGGGGGATTTGGCTCGTGTGATGAATGGGCGGTGAGGAGGATTTGGCTCGTGTGATGATGGATGTCTCGTGATGAATGGGCGGCGCGCGTGTGATGAATGGACGGCTCGGTGTGAATAAATGAAAGGCTCAGCTCGGGAATTCGCTCGCGCCTCGCAAAATCGTTATGATGGTCATGATCGCCAGGGTTGATGCTCTTATGTCTCGTCTCCCCTCGCTTCGCTCATGCACTTACTTGTGAGCTCAGTCTGTGTAAACTCAATAACCTCCTTCAGTTCAGTCTGCACCTCTCTAGACTCGTATCCTATGGCCTGAATTGTTCTCTTGAACACGTCGACGCGCGCCGCGAACGTCTTCTCGGCCGTTGCCTTCTCGCGAGTCGTCATGCGCTTGCTCTTGTCCTTTTTTCTTTGCTCGTCAGCAGTGAGTGCAGGCTCATCTTCAAAGCCGGCAGAGGCCGCGGAGGGGAGCATGGAGGGGGATGAGGGGTGGGGGGGGCGGTGGGGGGTGGGGGAGGTTAGAAAAAAAGCGCGAGGAGGAGACCGATAACGGAAGTTCTTTGAGGCAACGGCTCGGCTTACATTTCGAGTTCAGAAACTCAACGCCGCCGTGCCGCGTGTGTGTGTCCAGTGTGTGTGAGTTTCAGTGTGTGTGCGTGTCGCCTCTATTTACTCGTTGAACCTCTTCCGGTCGAGTTCCGCCGAGGTCCACCGTCCTTCCGCGAACGCGCGCCTTACAAAGTCCTCCTTGTTCTCGAGTTTGTCCCACTCATCCACAGTGATAAACGTAACGTCGTACTTCATCTTCCTCAGCATCCGATCCTTCATCGTCGCGAGCCCGTCCTTCGAAGCGATTCCCGTGCCGGGGTCCACGCAGTGCCGCGTCTCGGGGACGACCTCCATCCCGAGCCTGAACTTGGGGCACGCCAGGTCCAGCATGAGGAAGCCGGGGCTGTCGTAAAACTCCTCGGGGTGGCGTCGCTGGTACCGGATGCCGCGCCGGTTTCGTTTGCGCTTCTTTTTGGGCGCCCCCTCCACCCCCCCACTCACAGCATCCTCGGTAGCCTCAGCAGGTGCCCTAGCAGTCGCCTGTATCTCCCACTTGCTCGCGTCCTCGATAGCAATGTTGGCCCTCGGGTCCACATCGCGCTCACAAACCACTCCCGCTTTCTTCATGACCTCCTCGACCTCTCTCCTCACCCTCACGAACCCCTCGCCCTCGTCCCTCGTCGTCCTATACGCGCTCTCGCTCTCGACGCTCGTGTGCTTGGCCCGAAGCAGCAGCCAAGCGGGCGGCGACTCTAGCCCGAAGTTCTCCACTGCGTCCACGAGGAGAACTTGCGACAGTCTCAACAACGTCTGCTCGACCTGGGGGTTGGACTGATCCATCAGCAACTTCTGAAGCCCCGACGACGAGGAAGCGGGCTCGTCGTCCTTAAGGATGGCCAGAAGCCTACTCCAAATGACCGCAACGTTGGAGTCGCTGGGGGGAATCCTCTCGCAACTCATCGCCATCGCCCAGCACAGTTTTGTCATGTCGTGGAAGGATGAGGGAGAGCCCTCCAACCTCTCCAGCATCCACACGCACTTGTTGTTGATCCTTTCAATGAGAAACTTCGGCCTTCGTCTGCGAAAGAGTGTCGCGAGTGAGCAACGAGCGAGGCGAGTTGAGGGCGAAGCGAGTAGAGTGTGAAGCTCGTGTCGTGCTTCGCTCGGCTTGTAGAGCGCTCAGCTCATGTCGTGCTTCGCTCGGCGCGCAGAGCGCTCAGTTCGTGTCGTGCTTCGCTTGGCTCGTCTCGCTCCTTCTCGCCGCTCCTCTCGCCGCTTCGCTCGCCCCGTCTCGCCTCGTCTCACCTAGCCATCGGCAACTCATCCTCCCTCTCGTCGCCCACCGTCGCCACGAACACCGCCGCGTCCACTAACCCTTCAACGTCCCTGCGCTGCCAGCACGAGTGAACGTACCAGTACCCGCCTTTGGCAGTCTCGTGGTTCAGCCACCGGAGGAGCTGGAGGGGACGGTACTTGAGCAGAACGCTGGACGACATGATCGTCGCGAGGGACTTGTGCGTGGTTCCCCAGTCGTCCAGCCACTCGCCATTCTGCTCCAGATTCGTAAACAAGGTAAGGACAGGGGGACCGAGTGGAGTGTTCGGGTGTACTTGGACGCGGGCGGTCGCTAGAGCACTCGCTATTTTGGAGACGCAGGTCGGCCGATGCGTGTCGATGATGTGCTCGCTTTGGTAGTCCAGCGCGGCAAGCCAGGCGGGGAAGGGGGTCGCGGGGGGGGGGGCGTTGGGGCGATCCGCTTTGCTCAGAACGTCAACAATGTTGCCCAGCCTGCTATTGTCAAAGAAGCTCAAATCGCTGACCATGAAATCCTCCAGCGTGAGCACGAGGCTGTCGGCCAACGTCGTGGCCTTGTCAATGTCGTCGACGGGGAAGTTGTGCTGCGTGAGCGGCACGTGGAGAAGGGGGGCGAGGAGCTTGAGGGTTAGGTTGTAGTGGACGGCGTTGTAGTCTGTGTGGAAACGGTCCCATGTCAGGAGAGCGTTAAGGTGGGCTTGTGTGGGGCTGTAGAGGGATTTGTCTTTGAGAGAGGAGAGGTGGGTCGCCAGGAGCAGAGCGAAG
>Ga0307985_10001136_pt1 | contig 15086 bp, 16 predicted proteins | sample EllFjometageno80_FD_203155 | JGI IMG/M metagenome (GOLD analysis project Ga0307985, IMG submission 203155) | Marine microbial communities from Ellis Fjord, Antarctic Ocean - #80 | ecosystem: Environmental > Aquatic > Marine > Unclassified | place: Southern Ocean | collected 2014-10-09 | reverse complement strand
CATTTGAAGAGAATGTTAATCTGTTATAATTAAAGTTAAACCCAATATCAGCAGAAACTCCATATGTTGTTGTATTAGTATAATCAAAGATACTGCCTTGCTCGAAGCCAAATAGTAGATTATAGCCACCAATGATATCTGTCTTAAAGTATGTATCACCGGTGCCTGTCAAGCCAGCATAAAAGCCATCTGTATCATTTGCATCAGTATATACAATCTCATTACTACTCAGCTTAATATAGATAGGAGTATCTTCAGTTGTAATTGTATCAACTTGAACTGTCTCTGATATACCATTTGATGTTAATATCTGAACAAAAGATGAGCTAGGTTTGAGGTGACCATATGTTTCATCAGCCAATCCAGTTCTAAAGTAGTCATTATCCGCCCCAGCAGAGGAATATGCTACAATTGAAGGCATGCCACTCTCAAGAGTTCTATAAGAGTTATACCTCTCAATTGTTATAGGATTAAGTACCTGCCCTGTTTCGTGTGTTATATCTGAAACAGCACTAATAGTAAGCTTATCAGTAATAAAGTCTGTAATGTCTACTTTGGCAGAGTATGTGTCAAAGTAACCTACACCCTTCGAATCATATAAGTAGCAGTTTACTGTATATCTACCAGGCACTTCATATGCGTGTGTAGCCGTGACACTCTCTGTTGTAGTACCATCACCAAAATCCCATACAATTCTCTTATTAGAGACAAAGTCAGCTATACCATCCTCAAGATTAGGTGCAAATGTTAGTGGTGTGAAAGGAAGTGCATAGCTCTCATATGTTTCAACACCCTTATAATTCCTAACATGGAAGAAGTTGTATAGCAAGTCGAATTCACCTGATGAATCGAGTTGGAGAGAGCTTAACGACATATAACATATTTAATACTAACGTCGTTGTATAGCAATCTTATTCGTGATATTTTGTGGATTGTAGAAGTATCCGAACTGGAAATCTTGCAGCTGATAGTTGAGAGACTGGATAGTCCTATCAACATCCTTATAATCAGGGTTCCACACAATAAAGCTTAAGTTAGCAATCTCACTATTCCCATTAACTGTATGTAAAGCTGTTACACCTTGAATGTTAATAATGTCATTTGTAAGATCTGCTACGTTAATAATATCACCAAGCTGTATATTAGCAAAGTACTTATTGATAGTGTTGTATATGGCTGTCTTTATAGCGCCATCATTGAGAGCTTGGTTCTTATCGATGGTAACGCGAAGCACTGTATCATTCACTATTTCATCAACCGTGTCGTTAGACCCAAGCGAGCTACCACCAACGTTAGATACGCCAAACGCAAAGGCCTTGAAGATTGGATCAGCAATAACTACGTTTTGTGTAATGTCTTTCGTATTCTCACAGAATTCAGTAATAAGCTGCTTTTGAGCAGGATTGAGATACTTAGGAGTTACCCCATTTAATGTAGCGTCACCAGTTGGCACTGTATATACATATACATTGTTAAATGATGTTGAAGTTGAAAACAATACTTGAGAGTAAAGAATACGAGCATCATCATTACCTCTAGCTAGCCCAATATCATCATAGTATGCAAGTACCTTAGAAGTATAATCAGTATTTGAAAGTACCTTTACATCACGCGTGATGTTATTAAAGTTTCTATTGATTTGATACTCGTAATCATCTTTTGTTACAAGTCTGTTCTGTGAGGCAAATACTTTTGGTGCGCTGTTCTTAATCTCATCAACAGTCTCAGCCTTCCTAGGTGGTGATGATCTATTGTAGTTATTAGTAGTAATAGTAGTAAGTTGAGAAGGGGTAATCAATGTCACATCTGCACTGTAAATAACACTCTTAACAGCTTCAAAATTTGATGAGCCATATAATACGAATGAAGCATTACCAAGTGAATTTGGACCAATTTCACCAGCTTCGTTATCAGATATAATATAGAATACTAACACCCTATCATTTGCACCAAGCTGCTTACCATTAAGATTATTACCAAACTTAAATTCGTAATTACCTTTACCATTAAGACGCTTTTCAAATCTAGTAGCATCAGCCTCTTCAAGGAATAAGGAAGCTGTCTCTTTATACTCTGTCCATGTACCTTTAGTATTATTTTGCACAAACACACTAAAGGTATTGTCACTTATAAACTTGGAATCATTGAGGTTTGAAGTACTCTGTGTAAACTGCTTTGAAGTGAAGGAATCAATGAGAATGATATTCTCATATGGCTCACCAGTAGCATTAAATGTCGCTTCTGTAAGTGTTCCTTGGTATAAAGTATTATTTGATGTTGCAACAGCTTCGAGTCCAGTATCTACAGTCTTTTCAAATGTAATGTCTTGAGTAGATACATATGTATTACCACCTGCTGCAATGTTACTAAATCTAGGGAGTGTATAAACATTAGCAGCAAGGTTGTTAGCTGATAGAGAGATGTTAAGTAAGGATGTCTGATCACCAAGAGGACTATATCCAATGTTACCTACAAGCTTATTCATGTTCTCGTAGATAGTAGCAGTATTGAATGTAGACTCGTTAGATGTAGTATTAAGCTGGAAGAGCAATACATGATACATATAAGCTACAACATCAATAAAAGCACTGAAGTTCGAACCTTCGAAGTTCTGATCAGTAAATATCTCATTCTCATTAAGTCTTGCAATGATAAGACTCTTGAGAGAATTAGCATCGAATGAGAGATAAGCATTCTTTGGAAGCTTATAGTCTGTAAAGTCTTGAAGGCTCATTGTATATATTTAATCTACCAGCTTTAAACTACTACATATCCATCCTTATTCAAAGTAGCATTGAGTGATAGGTTATAGATGTCAAGCTTAGGGACGCTAAAGCTTATCTCAATATCATATTGATTTTCATCTGGACTACCCTCAATCACAACTCCTTCTAATCTAACACGTGGCTCTTGCACACCTAGATTATTGTATATATAATATCCTAGGAAGTATGATGTCGTTGTATTAACAGGCTCAAAGAGATAGCTTCTAAAATCTAACCCCAGATTGGGGTTAAGAAGCTTCTGACCTGGAGTCGTTGTGAGAATGTTTTTAATTGAATTAATAACTGATTGTCCATCTTGTAGTTCATCAATATCCTTTGGAGATGGGCTTGAATATAACTCTTCCCCATTAAAGCGACTTAATGATATATCGAATTTTATATCTTTATACAAGTATCCACTATCTAGAGAGTTCTTTTCAAAAGATGTTAATTTGAGATTGTCTAACCTTACTGCCATAAAATTGTATAATTATTTATACTACTGACTAAATAATAGTATGGCTAAAGACAATAAATTTCTTGCTCTCCTCGAAACATACGAGAGCCGGTACAATCAGCAAGGTTTCCTTGTAGGAGATGTATTCAAGTTTAACGATGATTTCAAGAGTCATGACCGATATAAAGATCTTCCAGATAATGTTAGAGCTGTTATTGACTCAATGATTGATTCCGGGCTTCATATACGCGTATCACAAATCAATGCAGATTTAGGTGACGTTGTTGTTGCATCTGATTACGGTGGTGGTCGCCTTGTAGGTAAGATCAGGATACCAAGTGCTCTTGGACAACCAGTAGACTTTGGTGTCAATCTTCCTCCTATCGCTGATGTTCAAAAGCATGCTGGTAAAGTTACTATTAAGCCTGAAGAAGTTCCTAAGCTTCCTGCACATAGTAATAGTGCAGGTGCTCTAGAAGAAGATGAAGAAGTTGAAGCTGTAGTTGCAGAAAGCGCAGAAGATAGTGCTGAAATCAAAGTTACATACACTCAGCAATATCTCTAATGAGTAAAATTATTGCCACTACGAAGTGGTGCCCTTGCTGTAATTGCTCGCAGAAGATCAAAGGGTTCCGCTCGTATAGATGTAGAGATTGCTGGGTTGCTGCAGGTAGGCCAAAGGTTGAGGTACACTTCAAAGCAATGGATAAGCCGAAACCAGTTAAAGTAGTCGTTAAGGAGACTTCTAAGAGAGTATTAAAGTCTGTAGTGTACAAGCCAGTTGTACTCATCGAAGATAGGCCAAAGAAGAGGGTTAAAAGGAAAGTACCTAAAAAGCCACTTAAGAAGGTAGTTAAAAAGAAGAAATAAAAAAAAAGCCGCTTAAGCGGCTTTTTTGTTTTATGTTAACAACCTAATGCCTTATGTCTTAAGAGTACTCTCAATGCTAATTAAGCAAGCGAAGCAATTGATTTCCTTATCAACGACGAATTGTGTCTTATAGAGATGCTCTGCAATGACTGCAATGATCTGTTTCTTACGCATATCATCCATAGGTTGCTCGTAGATATAATCTAAGAGGTTTCCAAGAAGAGTATCATAATCACCTTGAAATCTATCTTCATTTTGGATTAGATACTTACGAACACTTAACGAGTCTTTTTTGAGACCTTCGAAGACCGCCGCAAGCAGCTCACTATCACTCCCATTACTATCAATGCAAAGCTCGCCGTCAATAACTGACTTTTGGATCTCGTTGATAGTTTTTCGGAGGTCAGGGAAGTGTCTTTTAACCAGTATGACAAATTTCTTTTTCTGTTCATCGCTTACTTTTACGTTTTCTAATTTTAATATGTTGAAGCATCGCTTCGCTGCCTGATCTACTACAGGCTTAATGTCTAGTGATTGGCATCTTGACTGCAGCGCAGGAATGATCTTATGCTTGTAGTTAGCAGTAAGAATGAACCTACAATACTTGGCATATGTCTCCATTGTATTACGGAGAGCAGCCTGTGCTTGTGCAGTGAGACCATCAGCCTCGTCAAGTACAATAACTTTGATACCACCATCGAAAGATTTAGTCTGAGCGAAGTTGGTAATCTTATGCCTAATGACATCAATACCTGACTCATCAGATGCATTGATGTATTGAAAGTTACAACCAAGCACATCATTAACCAAGATACGTGCAAGAGTTGTCTTACCAGTGCCTGGACTTCCTACGAATAGTAGGTTAGGAATTTCATCCTTAAATTGAGATACAACTCTCCGAGACTGCTCATCAAGAATAAGATCATTCAATGAAGTCGGCCTATATTTTTCACACCAGATTTTATCAAACTCAATCATACCTTATTTACCAGAACTACCAAATCCTTTTTCACCACGTGCTGAATCATCATTAGCAACACCTTCATGCACAGTTACAGATTGATTAACATATGCAACAAACTGTGCAATACGATCACCAGCACTACCAATATAGTCTTTTGTTGATAGGTTGTACAATTTAATTGAAGCGTCTCCTCTATAACCTTCATCAATGATACCTGGATGAGGCATGATGCCATGTTTAAAGCCAAGACCAGATCGACCTTCTACCTTAAACCAGTATCCAGGCTCAATGAAAGCAACCTTGAGACCAACATCCACAACAGCTGATCCACCAGCTGGTATAACAAAGTCTTCAACACAAGTAACATCCATACCTGTATCCGTAGCATGATTCTTAACAGGCAGCACAGCGTCTGCATGAGTCTTTTCAAATTGTAGTAGCATATACACCTATTATGGCAGCTATCACCCTATAATCAACTAAGGGTTGTAAATTATGTTTATAGGATTAAATAAGTATATGGAAGAGTATGATTCAGCAGTCGATGATATCCTCAATCAATTGAGTACTCAAAACCACTCTGTACCAAAAGAGAAAGAAGCTATAGAGATTCCAGATGCAGATAAGCTTGAAGAGTATCTTGTAAAGCGTACAGCAAAGCTTATTGACACTACACTTGATGCTGTTGATGTTGTTAAAGATTACATCTCATCTGCACCAGAGAATAGAGACGTTGCTTCCCTCGCCGAGCTTATGCGATCTGCAAATAGCGCTATTGAGACAATGCAGAAGATCCATGCTAATAAAGAGAACATTACAGCTCGTAAGGATGTCAAACAAATGGATATTGACTCCAAGAAAGAGCTCAATGTTATAGACAACACAACAAAGCTTGTAATGTCTCGTGAAGAGCTTATGAACGCTCTAGTAACTGAGGATGAGCCAGTTGTTACACTTGATGATAAGGCAGAAGCTATTAAGATATAGCATTATTATAACCTTCTTCAGAAAGGACACCGTGGTCACGTAATATATTGTTGCTGCGGATTTTGTTCCGTTGAGCTCGTTGTACTTCCTCTAGAGGAGACTCATTTATAACCGGACCTTCATGCGTCCGGCTCATCTCAGCTACTGCAAGGTCTAACTGCCTATCATATTCCTCCTCTTCTCCTGGAGCCCATGTCTCACCATCACTGAGACCTTCTTCGAGGGTCGCTTTACCAGCTTTACCACGTGCTCCTTTCGAACCTTTCGAACCAATCGAACTACTTTGAGGCATATTCGCTTTAATATCGTCGATATTGCCTTGACATACTCTAACTTCCACTGTCTTAATATCCTGATGGAAAATCTTTAGCACCTTTGACCATTTTGTACCGTTGATCTTCTTTTTAAGGTTACGCCCATTCTCATCCACAAAGCTAAGATCACCATTACCTACTTTAAACGACTTTAGGAAGTGTTTATATGCACCCACTGTGAAGTCAACATTAATATCAGATTGTGAATTACTATCACACACTTTATAAAACTTCCACGTTGTCTCCCCGACTGGTCTTGCAGCCACAAAGAACTTATTAGCTTTTTCTGGATCCTTATATGATGGATCGTTCACCTCCAATGATGGATCGTTCATAAATTTTCTAAACAATTTTTTACTAATAGCAACACCATCATTGATGATCATGTCCTTGGTAGTATTGTGTAATGTTTCCATACCCTTATCTGTAAGGTCATGCTTATATCCAGCAGCATATGAACCAACTTGTGTTGATTTACTGTACTTTTCCAACTCACTATCACTCACCCCCTCTCCATTAAGCGCCCGTTTGATGAATGAAAGATCTGTACCTTGGTGCGAAATACCAATACGATGATCCGGACCAATGTTGCCTGATCCCTGTAAGGTGAGTTCATCGTTCGGATTTTTCGAATAGGTTTCATACCACAGAGTGTTTGTATCTACATCAACAAGTCCAGCAAATATAGAGTAATGACCACCTGCACCATTACTACTACCTTTTGATTCTAAGCTATAGATAGTAGAGATTTTTGTATTACCATCCGTATAGCTCTTACCAGTAGTATTCGAACTACTAGTACCACTCTTAATCGGTCCTGTGCTTGTTTGCTTAGCTAAGCGCGCTGAATTATCAGGACGTCTATCAGCTGTTCCAGTTGCATCAGTATCATATTTACGACCATTAACTTGCAGAGTTTTTTCACCGAGTGGACGACTCATGTTGTTCTCATATGGATTATACCTATACTTAAACTCGAATCTATTAAAGCAACCACCAATATCCTCTTTAATCTTACCCAATATATTACTACTAGCAGCAGAGTAATCGTAGTGTGACTTCACATCTGGAGTGTATCTAAACATATCACTAGGTGATCTAAAAGATTTACTATTATTAACCTTATTCTTAAATACTGTAAGGTTTTTCTTACCAGTAAGAACAGATTGTGTATTTGTATATGCTTTATTTGCTACTTGTGCAACCTCTACAAATGCATCTTTAAATATAGAAGGTATCTTATTGAAGATCGTCTGGTCCAAGCCATCAATCATATTAGTAAATGATGCAGAAAGAGCACCAACCCCCCATGTATTATCAGATGTCTTAGTAGAAGCAGATTGAGCCATTCTACCAATACTATCAGATGTTTCAGTAAATAAGTTACATGGAGAGTTTAAACAATCTTTAAGTGCCTTGTTAAAGTCAAATTGAAAATCATCATCCCAACCAGCTGGATTAGACCAACGATTGCGCATATTATCAATTGCAGATTTAAAGAGTGGGTTATAAGTCATTTTATGCACATACCACTCAATAGTTGAGTTATCAAGTACATTACTATTGAGTGTGAGGCTCTGAACAACACTATTAGCAGCACCAAGATTACCATGGAGCGCGCTGTTAAAATTAAGCGCAAGATTGATATCAACTTGCCATTCAGGATCATCTACCAGATCACAAAAAGGAGTATTGTACTTTAAATACTCTTTACTTATAGCAACACCTTGCAATTTCTCATGCAGATTATTTCCGTAGATAGCAGCCATTATATATTGTTTGAAATTTGCTGCAGAACAGCGTTAATGTACCTATGCTTGATGAACTTATAAGTTGTCCCAGCTTGAGCTTTAAATATATAGTCTGGATTGTTCAAAAGAACAATCACCCACCATAGTTGAATAGTACCATAAAGTTCATATGATAGTGTAGTCCAGGGCTTATCAGTATTAAGAACAACGTCAGTAATATACTCGTCACTTATATCATCAGGGAAGACAACCTTATTAAGGATGTTGTAGAAGTAGAAATCCTTAATATCACCATCAATTAGATTGACATTGAATATGTTCTCATACAAGTTACTGTTGAGGTTGTCAAGTTCATCAACTTGACTTTGTGATGTTCCGTTAATAATTGTACTCATGATGGTTCTGGAACCCCGGGTTCCGTATTGGACACTCCGGAGGGTGTATTTGTATTACCGACTGTTACTCTTTCACCTGTTATGGCTGTTGAAAATGCATCACTAATCATTGCATTGCCATAATCACCAATAAGTGATGTAAACTTAAGGGTTACCTGATATGCTTCAGGTACTGGTGTAGTGATTTTCTTACTTCCGATTACACCTTCACCACTACCACTTGGTACAAACACTGTTGCCTGTCTTACTGTACCCATAAACTTAACTTCCATACTACTAATATAAGCATAAGGCATTGAGAATTGACCAGGTACAGAAACAGTATAAATCTTAGGTGGAGGAGTCCTCGCGAATGAAGTTTTATAAGGCTTATTCTGGAAAGCTAACAACCATAGTAGCTCATAGTTCTGCTGTATTGGACTATGAGTACCTCTTCTAACTGTATTAACGAGAGGAAATGTTATAGACTCTTCACGACCTTTTACATCCTGAAAGTATTTTGGCTTCTCAATATATACACCAGGTTGAGCGAAGTTAACTGTATTTGAGATATTATCTACTATATCTGTACCAGCTTCAATCAGAGTTTTAATTATTGGACCACCAACATCAGTAGCACCGCCCCATTCACCGGTGTTCGTTGATGGGCTGCTGTATATTGGTAATCTATAGTTAAAGCCTGTTGGTGTAGTGAAGTATATACCCGCAAGAGACTTTAGATTGTGTCGCTCAAGTAATTTTTGATCAGACTCAGTACCATCAGTCAGATTTGTGAAAGCGTCAAGAAAATTACTAGCCGCGGCCCCTGCCGTACCAGCCGCCTTCGCCAATTTAGCACTACTCTCCGACATCTGACCAAGAGCAGATTTAATAAACTTACTATCACCAAGAGCCTTCACTGCACCGGCTGATGCATTTAGATAGTATAGAGCACCTGAGATGAGAGAGCTCAAGAGTTGCTCACGTTCTGTTAGAAATACGCATGGAACCTTAGCTAGCGCTTCTTTAGTGGCCTTCGGACCTGCATACCAACTGAAGTCATTAACAACATCAATAACCTTCCTAGTCGATCTCAACTCTGGCTTACTATCAATGTTTGTGAGAGAAATCTTAAACTTACACAAAGCACTATTTAATCCATCACCAAGAGGGGTCTCGCTATTAATTATATTTGATTGCTCTCCACCTCTAAATGTTGATCCCTCATCGCCTCCGGCTGTATCTATTAATAGTGTACTCATTATGTGTAAAATTCTTGTGTTAATGGATTATTAGTGAACTGCAGTTCAGTAGAGCCAGTACCACCAGACTTTGATACCAACATATTAATACCATCACGTATCGATATTAATACATTAAGCTGATTCTTACTAACACTATTAAGCTCAGTCATTACATCTGAGTTAGCAGTTAATAGCTTATTAATTAACCCTGAGTTATTATTCCTTATGGTAGCATCTAACAGCTTATCAATTGGTCCACCGCTTTTTGCTGCAAGTCCATCATTCCTTATGGTAGCATCTAACAGCTTATCAATTGGTCCACCGCTTTTTGCTGCAAGTACATCATCTTGAGTATCATAATAGGTTACCTTACCATTTTTGCGGATCATACCATCACGAGCCATCCGATAATCTCCACCTGTAGACCCACCCGCCGGCGCGCCAGTTCTCCTATTATTTGATGTTTGGGATTGCGTTTTGCCTCCTCCCAATGCCCCATGTTCTCCGAAGATCCCTAGTAGGGTATTGTTCCAAATACCATCACCAGCTTTACTCACCCACTCCAAACCTGTATCTATAGCATCACTAACCCAGTCTTTCATGGCAGTAAACATACCCTTCAAAATCCCACCAATCTCATCGAAAATATCTGATATCCAAGACATCGAATCACTAGCTACATCAGTCGCCTTCGCGGCCATGTTATAAGTACCCTCTCCAAGCCAATCAGTAAAGGCATCAAAAGCCATTAGAAACTCTTCATCCCCACTCATACCAAGCATGCTTGGTAGTATATCAGCCCATGCCTCGAGACCTAGGGACCACTCACCTATAATAAAGTATCCAATACCTTCACCAAGCCTCCACAATCCACTAAGCAATGGTACTTTACCATCCTTAATTGCATCGAGTATTGTTGAACCCATTTCCTTAGTCTTTTCCCATAACCATGGCCCAAAATCTTGTTCTCTCTTACCAGTGTCTTCAGCTTTCGGATTAGCACTCTCATACATCCACATAACAATATCCATACCAGCTGATATAAATGGCCCAGCCCCTGGTATAAAGTTAGCAAGACCAGATGTAAGCTCCCATAATCCTTCACCAATCCTACCTTCGTCGAATGCAACATAAGCAAATCCAAAGTTAAGAAGTGAGCCTATCATAGGCAACATCTTTAGTCTCTTAATCGGTATAAATTTAGCTAACTTAGCAGCCATTATAGGTAGATGCCCGATATTTGATGCTACTTCCATCCCAAACTTGAATAATGCCGGTCCGAATTCTTCAAAAGCCTCAACAATCTGATCTCTAAAAGCGTAAAGTGCTATTCCGATAAGACCGGCAACAGCTGCAAGTTTACCCATTGGTGAAGCCTCATCACCTAACACGTTCCCATTCCCAGACTTTTGCATCTCTCCTAATTTACCTATAGATGCAGCCTTTGATGTTTTGAGCATTTTAGCTTCTGGTCCTGGATTCAGAACAGCCTTCATAACACCAAAGATCTTTGTATATCTAGCAATTTCTGGTGGTGTAAGGACTGGATTTACCTTTCCTGGCTTTCCATCTTTACGGGTACCCTTACCTGCTCCGTTTGATTTACCCTTAAGGGCACCAACCATTGCTGCGAATGGGTTTGTAGAATCTTCTGCCACAAATATATTTAATCGGCAGACAGGAAGCTAGCGTCAATTTCTAGCATAACTTCCCCATCAAATGTAATAACCTGATCAGTTGCTGCTTTAATACTACCAATATAGTCAAGAATCATATTACTTAACTTGAGAGGTAAGTTATTTACAATTTCTCTACGCTCATATGAACTAATCGCATCAAAGACAATCACAGCATCACTTACTTTAATACTATCAATATATTTAGATGTCTCGTAAGATACAACAATATCAATACTCTGCTTAACCTTCTCTTGTTGATCAGTAACCTTTGCAAGCTCAGTGCCTAGCTTCTTATTAATCTCTGTATCAATAACAAGAGTAGGTACTTTAAGCTTAACTGTAATACCATCATGTGTTACAGTAGTCTTAAACTTTACCTCAGACTTTTTGAATGTTGGTAGATCATTTAGATCATACTCCGATTCTTTAATAATAATATTTGAACCAATGGATGCTTTACGAAGTTCAACTAGAATAACGTTCCTATCGGTAATAAGGAAATCATTATCTGTAGTGCTATTGTCTGTGATAATCTTGTTAAGAATATTAGCGCGCTTAATGACACCATCAACACCATCGAATGCAGAACGAAGCAATTCCTTCTGTTGACTAACACTTGCAAGTTTAAATGATACATTCTTACCAGTAGATGGTATCTTAATTGCAACGGTAGTAGCATTATTAAGCTCTTGAAGGCTACCCAGTACACTCTTAACATCTGAAGTCATACTATTATTTATCGGGAATTCTGCTTTTGCAACTTATCATTTTCATCCTTCATTCTTTTACTATGTGTATTAAGAATGATCTTTGTCTCAATAGGCGATAGCTCAAAAAATAGGTTAGATCCAGGTGTTATAGTATTCTGAAACATATAGATTAATCTATAGAATGATTCAAGATCAGTAGAGAATATGTTAGTGATAAACTGTATAACACCGTTACCAATAATATCGATACTAATCCGCTCTACTCCAATCGATTTATTTTCGTCAATTATATCTATATCTAGAAGATTATCTTGAATGTTATTAACAAACTGCTTAATGTGCTGAAACATTGAAGCTGGTAGATTGTTCATAACCTGCTCCTGCTCCTCATTACTGAGAGTATTAAACTCAACTACAGCATCAGCTACTTTAACGCTCTTGATAGTTGATATAAACAATTCATCAATATGTTCATAATACGATATACATGGTATATCTAATATAACTTCAATACCACCCTCTTCAAACTTAGTCTCAAGATCAACATAGCTTACCTCAAGCTTATCAAGTATAGTTGATAGCTGAACATCAACTTGTCTATCTTCAACATTGATAGCTATGTTACCTTCAACGAATATCATTCGAACATAAATTAGTAGGTAGAACCTATCAAAGATGTTCATATCTGGCTCAATAAAGAGATCATCAAGCAATCTACTTATACCAACTAAGTCATTGTTCTGTGCAAACTTAATAATAGTTAGATACTCTCTATTATTAAGCTCTCTTACTCTGCACTTCCTACCTGACGGTAGCACTATTTCAACATTAAATTCCATTTAACACTCCTCTAGGAGTATTTAGTTGGTAATGTGAAAAGTTAAAGGCCGCTGTACGAGTTATATCACCTACAGCCATCTCCCCGTAGCTAATGCTATCACCTTCAAGGCTCATAGGCACAGCGTCATAGAATGTATGCATCTTACGTATACCATACTCTACAATATCGTTATTACCTTTGTTTGACTCACTAACCTTATCTGCATATCTCTCTGCAGTACGTGTATATTGAATGATGTCAATATTACATTTGATATCTGGCTCACCATCGTCCTCAATTAAGCCAGCATATGAAGCAGCCACTACCCAAGGCTGTAAGAAGAAGGAAAATACATCTCTATTTGTTTCAAGGAATGTAATACTAACATTGTTATCAGAGGATCTTTTACCACCTAACTGCGCTGGTTGAATGCCACCTCCACCTTCCCCGATCCCTATAGTTGAGATATTAAAGCTTTCCTTAGGAAACGCAACATTTTGTGCGAGCATGAAGCCTATTTCAGTATCTGATACTCTATCAATTAAACTTGTATCAACTTTAAAGGTTTTAGGGCGGTATATATCTAAGTAATGCTCAATAGCCTCCCCAACATTATCCATTTCACCACTACCAACCCGTGCCGAGAAGTTTATACCCCAAATGTTCTTATGTGGGATGTCATTCGTCCAATCTTGATGAAGACGTAGACGCTTTCGAATCGAATTAGGCATTTAGTATATTAACTCTCCTTTGTATAGAAGTGATAAGCAATAGTAGCATCAATTGATACTGTAGCACCTGTCCCGGTTGCAATGTCGTAACTAATATTACTAACATTACGAAGAGAAGCTCCAACAAGCTTATACTCAGCAACTGGCTCAAGATCTTTATCAAGCTGAGCGAGTTGAATGAAGAAGTCATCATCAGGAGTGCCATACTCACCAGTAGATGTCTGATCATCGAAAAGAGCACGTGAAGCTGTCTCGAAGTAGTTACGAAGTTTACTTTGAGCGTCAAGGTAAAAGGAGAGCGCGTAGCTGTCAGAACCTGGATATGTTGCAGTACCTGGAATGTTTAGGTTAAGTCCCATATAAGGTACAGGTACGTTTGAAATACTACGACCAGGTAATACAGCTGCCTTAATATAAATAAGATCACCTTCTTCTAGAGCTGGTACGCCTTGAAGCTGCATCTGTGTTACACGAAAGAGGAAATCCCGTGAGAAGTCCTTATCGGCAGCACTACGATAGAAATTTTGAATATTTTGGTTTACCGGCATCTTACTAATATTTATGTCTATTGATATGAATTAGGGCAATAAATCAGCACATCCTCTGATTTAAAGTTGTTTACCTATGCAAGTTCATTTCCCTGAGCGTCGTAGTTTTCTGGATTCTTGTTAATCTTAAAGTATTCATCAAATATTTTACTGAGCTGCTTTTGAACCTCATTACTGAGTTCATCTGTACCTTCAATCCCAAGCTTTTCAATATCATTAATAGCTCCTTTAATAATAGAATTTTTAATACTCTCTTGCTTTTTAGCAAGACCACTACCTTGACCTAGTTCGATCTCAGCTTGACCTGCAGCTTGAATCTCTGCACCCGCGGTAGCAGCGCCAGCAGCGGAAGCTAGCCTACCAGCAGCTTTTTGAACTTGACCTTTACCACGTTGAACTGCATCTTTAGCAGCTCCTAACATACCAGCACCTCGCGCCCCAACTCTACTAAATATGCCTTCTTGGACTTGAGTGTAGGCTTCGCTTAACATCTCCTGATCAGTTTTATTCATACAATTATTTATGCCAACTAGGTAAATTTACCATAAAAGAGGAGGTCTTTCGACCTCCTCTGTATTATATAGCTATTAGATTAATTTAGTTACCGATAAGCTCTTCAAATGAAGCATCTGTACGAGTAGCATAAAAGTTAACCAAGATAAATTCAGCAGTACGTACCGGCTTCAAGTAGATATCAACAACCAGCTCATTCTGATCAATAACCTCACCAGTATTGTTACGTTCGTCGCAGACAATCATGAAGTCATACAAGCCATCATCAGCTTTAACACGCTCAAAGAACGGTTTAAGTGTGTTAATGACTCTTGTACGCGTAAACAATGTGTTATTCTCAAAGAGGAAGAACTGCATTG
>Ga0307985_10001135_pt1 | contig 15087 bp, 4 predicted proteins | sample EllFjometageno80_FD_203155 | JGI IMG/M metagenome (GOLD analysis project Ga0307985, IMG submission 203155) | Marine microbial communities from Ellis Fjord, Antarctic Ocean - #80 | ecosystem: Environmental > Aquatic > Marine > Unclassified | place: Southern Ocean | collected 2014-10-09 | reverse complement strand
GACAGTTGCACCATCGAGACCGACCACGTGAGTCTCGTGTGCCAGACCGTCGCGGGCGCCGGCGACGAGATGTCCTGGAGCGTCATTGTTGACGCCCAGGAGAGCGAGTCGCCCACCACGGGATACCAAGCGCCGGTCGTGGACCTGCTCACCGGCGTCGGCACTGCCGTCACGGGCTCCTCCAACTACGGAGGCGAATCCGTCACTCTCAGCGGCAACTACTTCGGCCCCGACACCGCCACTGCCACCAGCGAGTACGGCAGCGATTTCGTCGACCACGTCAAGTACGGACCCACCGGCACTGAGTACACGGCCGCCAACTGCTTCGTCAACAGCCAAATCGAGATCGTCTGCGACACCGTCCCCGGAGTGGGCAGGGATCTGAACTGGATCGTCACGGTTGCGGGCCAGCAGTCTTTGCTGACGAGCGGCGCTGTTTCGTCGTACGCTCCGCCGCAGATCGACCCCCTGGATCCGAGAATCTTTGTGACCAACGGAAACACTCTGATCACTATCACTGGCTCCAACCTCGGCACTATCGACAACCCCGTTGTGCGCTTCGGCGACTTCATCATTCCCGACGCGGGCGTCACTCTTGGCATCGGTATCGATGTAATCTACTTCAATCTCCCCGAAGGCAAGGGCACCAACATTCCCGTGACCGTGACCGTCGGTCGCCAGACGAGTAACGAGGAGCTCTTCTCGTACAGGGCCCCCGAAATTGACTCCGTGCACAGTATCTCTGCTCCTCCCTCCGAGGACGCGGACGCAGGCTCCAACGAGGTCACCGTGGTCATTCTTGGCAGGTCTTTCTCCACCAACCCCCGGGTTTACATCACCTCTGGAAGCACCGGCGAGGACGTCGAGCTCTTCTGCGCCAACAAGGGCCACTCCGAGATCAGCTGCGAGACGTCGATCATGCAAGGAACGATTTTCGTCATGGTCGACGACAGGAGGAGTAACGAGATCCCGTTCGAGAGCGGCGACCCCGTTGTTCTCTTCAACAAAATCATCGTGGGCACTGCTAGGACTGCTGGAGACTCTGTTGACAGCCCCGCGGTTTTGAGGATTCTCTGCCAGTACTGCCAGGCCGACCCCGCTGCGTTGGAGATTATGATTGGCTCTCACAGCAGAGAGGGCGTCGAGTGTGTCATGGACACTGCCAAGTTCTTCGAAGTCAGTGCCACCAACGACGATGGTGTGCCGGCCGGCGAGAACGACAAGACTTGGGGCAACCTTCTTGCTTCCATTACCGAAGCTGCTAACGGAGCTGAGCCCAACTTGGGCGAGTTCATCCAGTACATTGAGTGTGCGATCCCTGAAGGCCAAGACCTTCGCCAGAGTGTCACCATCTCGCGCAACAACGTCGTGACCAGTCTTGGCTGCAACACCGAGTTCTGCACCGTCTGCACCGACGCTCCCTGCTTCCACTACTTGCCTCCCAGGTTGGACGGCGTTGACGTGCTCAACGGCGCTACCGATGGCGGCACTACCGTAGTCTTGAGCGGAGACAACTTCGGAGTCACACCGACGGTCAGCTACGGCGGCTATGACTTTGATGTCACCAGTCGCACTCACACGGAGATCACCGCTACGACTGTCGCAGGCGTGGGCGCTTCCAAGACCGTCAGTGTTCACGTCGGATCTCAGACTTCGGTCAACGATCCCGCCGAGCTCTTCGCCTACAACGTTCCGGCGTTTGACGCTGCCTCGCAGGACTTACTTACCGGCGTTGCCACAACGGGGGTGGGACTTGTGCACCTCGAAGGTAGCAACTTCGGAGACAGCTCCATCGCCGATTACAGCGGGCCTGTGCTCACTATCGGCGGCGATGCGATCTTCGTCAACCCCGTGTTTGCTGCGGGGACCGCGGGGTACGACCACAGCAACGTCTACTTCGCCATCCCTGCTGGTCAAGGTAAAGACATGCCCGTGGTCCTGAACGTTGCAGGCCAGGTCAATGTGGCCGGGTTGACTTTATCGTACCTGGCGCCCACTCTGACCTCGACTGATCCCACCAACCTCGTGACCGAGACCGTCGGCGGCAAGGTTAGCGGCGAGAAAATCACTTTGATCGGAACCAACTTCGGTGTCCAGGACAAGGCCTGGAGCATCATGTTTAAGGGCGAGAATGACGGCGACAGTGATGTTGTGGTGGAGGACGGCGACATTGTGATGTGGTCGCACGACAAGATTGAGTTTTACGTGCCCGAGGGACAGGGCACGAACAAGGCCCTCGAACTTGACATTGGCGGCCAGATTGCGGGGTGCGAGGGCGCTGCCTGCGTGGCCTGCGGCGCCCACGTGGCCGCGCCGGCGTGCTTCAACTACATGCCCCCCGTAGTGGAAGGAATCAACGACGTGTTGTTCGCCAGCACTGATGGCGGTTACCCTATCACAATCGTGGGCAGGAGCTTCGGAATTCTTGGCGCTTACGTCGAGATCGGAGATCCTTTGTACGATGTCGATGACGAAGTGAACCAGTACAGGATGAAGATGACCGAGTGCAAGATGGTGAAACAAGACCACGCTGAAGTCGTCTGCACTGCTCCAGGAGGATGGGGCAGCGGGCTCCTTGTGACTTTGACCGTCGAGGGCGTGATGAGCGAAAGCCCCGTGGGCTTTGACTACTCTCAGCCCATCATCAAATTCATGAGTGGCAGCAACAGCGGCGATGCCGACGGAGACGAGAGCATCAAGATTTATGGCGAGAACCTCGGACCCGTGTCTACTCCCGTCAACTTGACCATTGGCGGGATCCAGTGCGCCGACGCGTACTGGGATAACAGTGACGCGATCATTGACTTCGAGCCGTTCATTAGGTGCCCGAGCAGTGACAAACTTACGGTGGGCACCAAGAACGTGACGCTGGAGGTCGCGTTTAGCTCTGCCGAGCCGTTCGACAGGTGGTCCGTTGAGTGCAAGGAGGGATTCTACGGCATGGAGACCGAGTACTGCGCGTTATGTGGCGACCCGCTGGTCACTGGTTACGTGTGCGAGGAGGACGGCTTGGCCTTGCCTTACTCTGCCCCCGGATGGTGGATGATCCTGCAAACCATCGGCGACCCCGAGGTGACGCAGTGGTGCCACGAGGAGATGAGGCTGAGCCTTGCGAGGGACAGCTGCCCGAGCATGTGGCCCTGCATGCCCGGAATGGCGTGCTTCGGCAACAACACATGCGACGTCATGTACAACCCCGAGAGCGAGAGGTGCAGTTCCTGCGCGCCCACTTACTTCAAGCTGAACGGCAAGTGCGAGGAGTGCCCCGACAACCCGGCGTTCATTGTGATTGGCGTGATCATCGTGCTGGGCACTGGAGGGTTCATCGCGTCCAAGTTGGACAAGAAGCAGGTGAACTTGGGCATCATCACGATCGGAGTGGACTACTTCCAGGTGCTCGCCATCTTCAGTAGCGCGAACGTCAAGTGGCCGCAAGAGCTGCTGGACCTATACAACATTCTGTCGGCGTTCAACCTAAACATTGATTTAGCCGCGCCCGAGTGCTGGCAGGCGGCCGACTTCACGTACGACCAGAAGTGGTTCGTAGTGGAGATGACGCCGGCGATCTTGACGGCCGGCGCTCTGGCCATTTACGTCATCAAGCTCGTCCTCAAGCTCGTCAAGAGGAGCAACAAGAACAAGCTCCACGCGCACGCGCCCAAGCTGCTCGGCACCGTCGTTAGCATCTTCTACTACACTTACTTGTATGTGACGACCAAGACCTTGAGCGTGTTCAACTGCCAGAGCACCGTTCCCAGCGACGGCTTCCAGTACATGACCGAGGTGGGAACCACAGATGGCATCTGTTACAGGGAGGGCAGCATGCAGCAGAAGCTGGAGCCGTGGGCGTATGTTACGTTCACGCTCTACACACTCGGCTTCCCCGCCTTCGTGGGCGTGTTGCTGTACTTCAAGCGCTTCGTGTGCGAGAAGGATCAGTATCTGAAGGCGATGAAGGTCGCGCCCAAGATCCTGAAGCAGATTGACAAGGAGGCGAGGGAGAATGAGAGGCTTCACGACGACGAGCAGAGGCAGATGGGCGCGAAGGTGAACAAGGGCATGTTCGTCAGGAAGGAGATCCAGTACGCGGAGGTTTACGCCTTCAGGAAGATGTGGCACAGGCTGTACCACTACTACAAGCCCGAGTACTTCTTCTGGATTTTGCTCGTGCTGTTGAGGAAGTTCATGATCGCCGTCACGGCGCTGATGTTCAGGGGCAACACATTGTTTATGCTGAGTATGACCTTGCTGATCGTCATCACCATGTTCTCGCTGCAAATCATCTTCAAGCCGTACATGAGCACGAAGGAGTACAGCGCCGTCATGGAGGGCAAGAACGCGCAGATCGTCAAGGAGCAGAGCATCACCAAGAGGATCGAGGCCCAGATCGCCATGGACAACGTGAGCAACCGGAGCAAGAAGACGAAGCTCGGGGAGGCCGGAGGAGCGGAGAAGGAGGACGACGAGGTCGAGCAATTGCACGACTACAACACGGTGGAGGCGGTTCTGTTGTTCAGCGCCGTTATTGTGAACTTGAGCGGCATCATGTTCGAGAGCGGACAGCTGACCGGCGGCTACAAGACGGGCATGACGTACTTCATCATCCTGTTGATCGTTGGCAGCATCTCGTACTTTTTGTTCGTGCTGAGCAGCGAATTGTGGGCCGCGTTCCACAAGAAGGGCGTGCCATTGTTCTACCTGGGCTGCTTGAAGGTGAGCAACTCGGGCAACGCCGAGGAGGAGAAGGTCGACGACATCAGGGAGAGTTCCATTGAGTACGGCCTGAACCCAATGCAGGGCAGCGGGGGCGGGGGCGGGGGCGGGGCGGTCGACATGGAGAAGATGGACTACATGGAGAAGGAGATGAACAAGATGTGGGGCAACGTCGCGGAGAAGGACAAGCTCATCAAGGCGCAGCAGGATGAGATCAGATTGTTGAAGAAGGGCGGAGAGGCCAACAAAATGCAGAGCATGGCCAAGATAGTTATGGCCGCGAACAAGAAGAAGAAGACCTTCGGAAGCGTTCACGAGGGCATGAACAAGGGGGCAGCGGCAGGCAGGGGGATGGGCGGCAGCGGCAGGGGGCTCGGGAGCTCTGGTAGAGGGCTGGGGGGGCTGGCCAACGCCAAGAAGATCGCCAAGGCGGAGAGCGGCAAGTTGGCGGCCGACGATGACATGGCGAAGGGAGGGGTCGACGATTCGCAGCTATAGGGAGGGAGGAGGAAGGGTGGGTGGACAGGTATTAGAGTAGAGAGAAGCGGGAAAGAGAGAGCGATATATGAAGTCCCGCATTTCGTGTGCGGGGCAGAGGTGGGGAGGAGTTGTTTGAACGTCGGGTGTGAAAGCGGCAGAAGGAGGAGCGCGGGGTTAGGGCCTCGTCGAGACTGGATGACATTGAAGCAACACGATAGATAACTTAGGAAAGACTCTTGGGATGAAGATGGCTGTATTGTCCTGGTAGTGAGGGGGCGCGCGGTGAAAGCGCTCGCGCGTTAACTCACGTACTCAACACATCATACACGAGGCCGCCGCCGCTGCATAATTTCCACTTTCACGGCAGTGCCGCCTTCGCGCTCGCCCAGCCCTAGCCATAGCGCCCATCTCCATGCCGCGGTACCGCCGCCGCTCGTTTGGCGGCCGTCCTGGGATCGGCTCCTCCTCCTCTCGCCCCACCAGCAAGCAGTCAACAAAAGCCACTCTCTCCCCTCTTCCCATGCCGTCAGCCCTCCCGCTCCCGCAGGTCGATCCATCCCTGATCGATCCATTCCCGACAGAGCAACCCGATCCTACTGGTCGGGCGTCGCCGACATTGGCCATGCTTCCCAAGCTGCTCATCCCGCTCCCCTCAGAACCAGCAAACTCTACCCACCTTGGTAATCACAATGATTTTCGAGGTTACATTAGACCACACACTAGCCTGTCCGTGCGGGACCGAAGACGGTCCATGAGCGACCTGAAGATGCAGGTTCAGTGCGACTATGACGAGCTCGTGACGAGCATGGGACTGCTACCCAGCACTAAAAACAAGAAGGGGTCAATGGATGTTGTTACTGAGGCACTTGCTGTTGAGGCACAACAAACTGTTCAGACTCAAGAGCCAACAATACTGACTCCCCGGGCTCTTCCAACGCTCAAGAAAAGACCTTCAAAGATAAACGTCGAGCTAACTGCGGACACAGTGAAGGAGCATAGCTTCTACAAGAAGATGCACAACACTGATCTACCTGACACTGAACTCACGGGCACTGACTTGAAGTCGCCCACTGCTAGATACGTGACGCAGGCTCGGAACCTGAACATCGTGCCGACTTCCCTCATCTCGACGGTCATGGAGTCGGTAGAGGCCGCCGGCTGCATCAGGTGAGTACCGAAGAAGGAAGCGAAACTGGAGCAAGCGAAGATAGAGCACTTTTCAGCGACGCCGTGGCCACCCTTTGTTCACACATGCGTTTGGCACTCTTGCGTATGACACACTTGCGTATGACACACTTGCGTACGGTCCTTCGCTCACATGTGTGTGTGGCAGCCTGGCCAACCACTCCGTGGGCGACGACATGGCCATCGCCTTGGCGCACTCGATAACCATCTTGTTCGTGCTCACGCTGGATATGAGCGGGAACCACCTGACGGACAAGGGAGTGTGCGCCCTCGTCGAGAGCGTGGATCCGCACTTCATACAGGACGTGAACCTGAGCAACATCAAGGTGAAGAAGAAGGTGGCGGAGGTTCTGTCGGTTCTCATCGCAGAGACGTCTACGCTGTCGACTTTACAGATGGAGGGATGCAGCCTGGACGACATGTGCGTGCGCATACTGTCGACTCACTTGTTGAGCACCATGTGCCCCAGTAGCGGGGTGGCTCTGCACAACTGCACGCTGACGACGCTGAACTTGAGCCACAATAAGATTGGAGACGCAGGAGTCGTCGGGCTGTGTGAGTGCTTGAAAGGCAACGCGAGTCTGAACGAGCTGGACTTGTCGTACAACCTGATCAGAGACAAAGGCGGCACGGCGCTATTCGACGTGCTGAACGAAACTGCGATTAGCACGCTAGATCTCGCCCGCAACAGCATGGGGGGCGGGGGCTTCGCGGCAGCCGTCGGGAAATGTCTGGAAGTCAGCGACACACTCATTCATCTCAGCCTGGCATTCGTGGGTCTGAGCAAGGAACAGTGCAACGAGATAGGGAGCAAGCTCAAGTACAATCAAGTGCTGATGGGGCTGCACATGGAAGGCAACCAGGTCGGCATCGATGCGCACGGCTACATGAACGGCGTTGAGGAGGGCGGCGGAGGAGGCGGAGGAGGAGGAGGGGAGGGGGAGCAGAAACACACGTTCACGCGCATCATGCCGTGGGCGAATTCACGAGTAGCCGAGGCGAGCAGTCACTGGGGAAGGAGTGAGGGCAAGTGCTGGATCTGCCACAAGTGGAACGAGCAGCTGTTCACGTTCAGCAACTCGGACAAGCGAGCCAAGGTGATGCTCTGCACGAGCTTCGACGAGTGGAAGGGTGAGAGCATGACCAGGGAGCCGGACGGGAGCTTCGAGCTGTACAGGATGGTGCCGCCCGGGAAGATCGGATACGCGTTCGAGGTGAAGGGTGAGGAGGACCAAGATGGGGAGAAGGTGGTGGACGTTCTCCAGGCCAAGGAGGACGTGGACGACCTCGCTCAGCAGCTGAAGCCGCCGGAGAAGTTCGAGCTGCTCGAGGTAAGCAGGCCGTCTTTGCTTTGCATGCATTATATTGTGCGCGTTGCTGCTTGTGCTAACACCCGGCGCAGGTAAACGTGGGCTCCATCCTGGCCCGGCCCAAGTCGGAGGACGACAACATCCGGCTGCGTCCCAGGACGAAGGCGGACATGCCGGTTATCCATAACAAGAAGTTGGCGAAGGGGTGGACGCTTAAGAACAGCGTCTTCGCTGCGTACAAGAGCGACTCGAAGAAGATCCTGCAGGCGGCGTTCAGCAGCGACTACATGCGGAGCAAGAGCCGGCAGATGGAGGAAAAGATGAGCGAGGAGGACGAGAAGATGGCGTTCAGGAATGGGCTCATGAGCAGCTTCCCGGTTCTGAAGCAAATCTTCAGGCACTACGGGGCTGCCTACAGCAACGAGGTGTGGGTGGTCGGCGTCAACGCGTTCGCGCAACTGGTGACAGACTTGAAGATTCTAAAGGACGAGGAGGCGGGGGAGGGTTCGCTTCCCAAGTTGGAGAGAAGCAGCAGCAGCTTGAAGGGCAAGGGTGGGGGTGGGTTCTCCAGGGTCGAGGCCGACTTGATCTTCGTGAGCAGCTGCTGGGTGGGCGGCAAAACGCTCAACAGGCAGCAGTTCTTGGACGCGATCGTGCAGCTCGCGACGTGCAGGTTCATCAAGTATGGCGGCGAGACGCCGCCCCTGACGCTCGCGCGAGCCGTCGAGAAGCTGGCGGTGGAGCATGTTGCGAAGTTTGCGGAGAAGGATCCGTTTCCCGACTTCAAGGAGAAGTTCCTGTACAACAAAACCGCCGACGACATTATTAGAGAGGTGAAGGACAAGATGCTGGTAGCGTTCAAGCTGCACAGCGGGCGGGACGACACGCCGGGCGAGGCCAAGACAATGAGCATGGGCGAGTACGTGGAGTTGCTGGCGTGGTGCAAGATCGACGGGAGGATTACGGAGAGGGCGACTAGGCTGAGCTTTGTGAGGGCGAAGGAGACGGTTATTGACGAGACGGACGCGAGGAGCGTGCACAAGAAATTGAAGTTTGTGGAGTTTCTGGAGGTCATGAGCAGGGTGGCGTTCGCGGTGTATTGCTGCGAGAAGGTCGGGGGGAGCGAGAGGGAGGTGGAGGGTATGCTGGTGGACGTCGACGAGTTCTACAGATGCATGCGGGAGGTGTTCGAGCTGGTCGTGGGGAGGGCGGACGCGGCAAGCAAGAAGGGAAGAGGGGCTAGGTTGAGTCTCGAGGGCGTCGCCAAGGGGCTAGCGGGGAAGGTGGAGGGGGCTGTGTGATGGGAAGGTAGGACGAGGGGGCTGTGTGAGGGCTCGGGTGTGGTACTAGTGTTCATTAGAAGAGTTGTTATCATTAAATAGGGCAGCTTATCTAGCTTAGTACTAGTCCAGGGTTACTGGAAACACTCCAGATCGCTCCGGCGGCGGCGTAGACGGCCTCGAGGATGTCCTCGGGCTCGAGGGAGGTGGGATCAGGGGTTGGGCAGGTTGTGCGGGTGCATTGTTTGGGTTGAGGGGGGGTAGATTTGGGGGGGGGGTGGAGGGTTGTTTTTGTGTGAGGTGGGTAGGGGGGGTAATGGGGGGATGGGGGATGTTGGAGGGGGGATGATGAGGCGACGATGACGATGAGAGAAATGACGATGAGAGAAAGGACGATCAGCCCGGTCATCGGTGAAAGGTTTGGAGGAATGGGATAGCAACACAGGGGACGACGTTTTTTGCTGCTGCAAAAATTCTTTAAGCGCGATGGCCGGGCGAGCCGTACAGCCGGTTCCACCTCCTTTGTGGCCCTGCAGAACCCAAACCCACCCATTTGTTCATGCTTTGGATAGTTTGGATAGGGGGTTACGCGGCCTCGCGTCCTCGCGCGTCGTTATCTTTTGTTGTCAAAGTCAAAATTTACGTGACAGCCTGATGGCTGCTTTAATAGAGTTTCTCCGGCTTAGCTTCGCTTAGCTTAGCTTAGCTTGGCTTGCGTACGCAAGCCAATGGTCACATACGACATTGCGCATAACCGGGATGAACCGGGATGAACCGGGATGAACCGGGATGGCCCCAGGCCTCCCAGTACTCACTTTTGAGACCCTTCAGGTATCTTTGATGGCTTCAAAGTCAACTCAATCTCTTCTTCATTTCTCTCCCTACACTTCATGACTTTGAGCCCACCCCACAAATAACCTGTCCTTCTCTCGTTCTCTCCCTTCTTCCCACTCCCTCCCTTCCCAGTCACCAGCAGCCACATACCCCTTTTGCAGCTATGGCCGAAGCCCAAATGCATACCCTCCTCCTCCAGCTCACGATGCCCGACACGGCCGTCATCAAAGCCGCCGAACTCGCCCTCAAACCAATGCTCAAAAGTCCGGCCTCAATCACTATCCTAATCCAATGCCTCACCAACACCGCAACCGTGCCAGTGCCTGTTAGAAACATTGCCGCTGTCATCTTGAGAGCACGTATCACGGGACATTACAGCACATTCGCACCCCCCGATCGCACGCAATTCAAGACCATCCTGCTCACTTGCCTTACATCTGAGCCTGAAAGGGCCGTCAGGAACGCCGCCGTCGGCGTCGTCGCCGCCGTCGCCGCTATCGAGATCACTCACGAATCCAACACGTGGCCCGAGCTCCTCCAGTTCATCGCCGCCGCCGCCCAAGACGCCTCCCCCGACGCGCGCGAGCTCGCTTTCTCCCTCCTCAAGGAGATGACTGAGACCGTCTCCAACTGCCTTAAAGGCGATTTCCAGAACCTCGCCATGCTCTACGCCTCGGCCCTCGCCGACTCCATGCCCAAGGTTCAAACCGCCGCCCTCGCCGCGCTCGGCATGATCATGTCGTGGCTCGCCGATGAGGAGGAGTACATAGTGCACTTTGCTGGGCTCATTCCCAACCTCCTCAAGGTGGCGTTCGAATGCCAGCAGCGCGGCGACGAGGATACGCTGCAGGTACGAGCGCGCCTAACCCTCACCCTCACCCCTCACCCTCACCCTTCTATCTCTCTTTCCCCTTCTTACGCCCTACACCTGCAGACCATCTGCGACGTGCTGCACGACCTCACGCAGTGCTCGTCCGCCGCCGTGACCGTGCACCTGCCCACCATTGTCGAGTTCTGCCTGTCGGTGCTCCGCGACCCGAACGTCGAGCTGGTCACCCGCGACGCCGCCGCCATTGTGATCTCCGCCACCGCCGAGTCCAAGCCCAAGCTCATGGGCAAGAAGTGCAACATCGACTCGCTCATTGAAACGTGCATGGTCATGATCGAGCTGTCGAAGGAGTCCGCCGCCGGCGCTCTCTTCGACAGCAACCCCGCGTGGAAGGAGGATCAGGAGGAAGACAGCGACGACGAGGAGGACTACGATGGCCCGACGCAGTGCGGCATGGCCCAGGGCACCCTGGACATGTTGGCCATCCAGCTCCCTCAGAAGGTCTTCTTCCAGACGTGCATCACCAAGTGCGTCCAGAAGATGCAGTCCCCCGACCCCGCCGTCCGCAAGAGTGGCATCGCGTCCCTCGGCGTCGTCGCCGAAGGCTGCCAGGAGAAGCTCACGTCGCACCTCGCCGAGATTGTGCCGCAGGTCCTCAGGCTCGGCATTGACGCCGACACTCAGGTCCGCGAGTGCTGCTGCTTCGCCCTCGGCCAGCTCGCCGAGCACTGCCAGCCCGAGATCCTCGACTACAGCGACACGGTGCTGCCGACCATCTTCAAGTTGCTCGAGGACCCATCCGACAACGTCCAGGTCACGTCCTGCTACGTGCTCGAGATGTTCTGCGAGAGCCTCGACCCCGAGTCCGTGCTGCCGTACCTGAACCCGCTCATGACTCGCCTCGTGCAGATGCTCGAGCACTCCACCAAGAAGTCCGTCACGGAGATGACCGTCGCGGCCATCGCCGCCACCGCCGTTGCCGCCGAGAAGGAGTTCGCGCCTTACCTGCCCGGCGTCGCCAGCATCATGACCAGGCTCATGAACTTGACCGAGGAGGACCAGTGGCAGCTCAAGGGCAGGGCCCTCGAGTGCATGGGGCACATGGCCGTGGCCGTGGAGAAGGAGCCGTTCCGCCCGTACTTCATGGAGACGATCCGTGTGGCCGGCTCGGTGCTCACCCTGGACAACCCCGAGCTGCACGAGTACGCGTACGCCGTCTTCGCGAACTTGGCCAAGGTCATGGAGCGCGAGTTCTCGCCCTGCCTTGCCGACCTCGTGCCGCACCTTCTCGAGGTGGTGGCCAAGGTTGACGGCGGCCTCGAGCTCGCCGACCCGTCCGAGATGGCCGCCCAGCAGGCCGCTCTGTCCGCCTTCGACGACTCCGACGAGGAGGACGGCGGGCAGCAGCAGAACTTTGTCGTGCGCACCGCGCTGCTCGACACGAAGAGGCAGGCGCTCGTCGCGCTCAACGGCATGGCCTCTTACTGCGCGCAGGACTTCATGCCGTATCTCGAGCAGACCACCGGCATCCTCATTGGGCAGGTAGAGTGCAAGGATGACGAGTACTGGCATCCCGCTGTCGTGACCGAGGCCATGAACACCCTCGCGGCCCTCGTGATCTGCTCCGTGTCCGCGCACCACGAGGACAACAAGGTGCCGTGGGTCAAGGGCGACCTCGCGACCAACCCCCTGTCTCCCCACACAACAGCGCTCGTCAACGCGATCATGCCCGCTCTCGTCAAGGGCCTCACGAACGTCGACAAGGAGATTGTTGCCGCCGCCTCCGAGGCGTTGCTGGCCGTCATTGATCTGTGCGGCCCCTTCTCCCTCGCCACCGTCGCGAACCCTGTCCTGCAGGGCATTCTCCAGTTGCTCACGGACAAGGCGCCGTGCCAGGAGGGCGAGGACGACGAAGACGACGAAGACGACGAGGCCGAGCACGATAACTTCCTCAACTCCGTCTTCGACCTCGTTGGCGGCTTCGCGAAGGCCATGGGTCCGCAGTTCGCCCAGTACCTTCCCACCTTCCTCGCTCCCATCGGGGAGTTCTGCAAGTCCTCCCGCCCGACCAATGACCGGTCGATGGCAGTCGGGTGCTTGGGAGAGATCGCGGAGGGTTTGGGCGAGGCCATGGCGCCGCACTGGGCGAACGTGTTCCTCCCCACAATTCTCGCGGGACTCGGGGACGAGGAGGGCGCGCTCCGAAGGAACGCCGCTTACACCGCCGGCTTGTGCGCGGAGGCGCTCGGCGAGAGCATCGCGCCGCAGTACGGGCAGCTTCTGCAGGCCCTCCATCCCGTCTTCGGCATGGACACCGAGAACAGCGACAACAACGCGTGCGCCGTGGACAACGCGACGAGCTGCGTCGCGAGGATGATGATGGCCGCGCCGTCCGCATTCCCGTACGCGCAGGTGCTGCCGGTGTTCTTGGGCTCTCTGCCGCTCAAGAGCGACATGACCGAGAACGAGATCTGCTACGACGCTCTCATTAAACTGTGGGGGGGCAAGCAGCCTGATCTCGTGGGCACCCACCAGGGCGACGTGATGCGCATCGTGCAGGCCGCCATGGCGGACAAGAAGGTGCAGGACGACGTCAAGGTCAAGCTAAAGGCCGCCTTCGGCGTCTAAACGATTTAAAGAAGCCGTTTCCACTAATCTATCCTATATCTAATTAAAGCTGAACTGCTTACTCTTCCCCCCCGCCCCCTCTGCTCCCGCCTTGGGACTGCTCGCGTTCAGCCCGCTCGCCGCGCTGCCCGCCGGGCTGTTAGCAGCGCCGTTCGCCGCGATCACGTCCTTCGCGCTGAAACCCCCCGACGAGCTCGCCGTGCCGACGCCTGCCCCCGTCATCCCCCTCCTAGAACTGGCGTCGTGGTCGAAGCCCTTCTTCGCCTTGTGCACGAGCATCTTGAACTTGGCACCCTTGGCCGAGCCCTCCGCGGCCGCCGCCGCCTTCTTGCTATCCCTCAATTGAATTGTCATGTCCCTCAAAGTCTCGTTGATCTTGATGTACTCGGGGTGGCTCTTGACCAGCTTCAGCATGTTGACATCGTCCAAGTCGTAGTCGTCCTTCGCGTTGCCGCTGCCAGCAAACATGGGGTTGTTGCTGAACTCCAGATCCTTCAGCTCCAAGCCCAAATCGCTGTCCCTGTTGCCGCCGTCCTTCGTCAAGTCCTCGCCCTTACCACCCTTGTCACCGTTGATCAACTTCATCAAGGTAGAGCACTTGCACTGCGGGAAAATAGCCACAACGATCTCACTCCAGAGCACTAAGAACACGTAAATCAGACTCAGAATGATGACCGTTAAGGTGGTGTTCGCGAGCATCTCGTAAAGAGGGCCTCCCTCCCTCAAAAACTTGGACTCGAACATGATACCGAACAAGTTCACCAGAATACTGCAGCTCAGCAGTACCGTCTCGACCGTGTTGTAGTTCCAGAAATAGTTCGCCGCGGCCTGCGCGACTTCCATTTGCGTCGCCTCTCCCAGGTTGAACGCCTTCTTCTTGCTCCCGACGAACTCGTTGCCCGCCGCCAGCTCCATCTCCTCCTTGTAGTTCGCCAAGAAGTCTGCCCCCTCCTTCCTCACCTCCTCCATTTCCGCCATGCTCATGTACGGCTGGTTCTTGACCTGGAACACGGCGCTTATGAATATCGCCAGCACGATCATACACATCTGGAAAGTCGCGTTCGCCCTAAACATCAGACTGATGGTAGCAATGGCGAACTTCCTGAAAAGCACCACCAAGACCCAGTACCACTTGTTCGGCTTGAAGTAGTAGTACAGCTTCTTGTAGCGCATGCGGAACTCCCACATGGGCCGGTGCTTCCTGTTCTTGGGCTTCTCGTAGCCTAGGTCCGCCGCCCTCAAAATCTGGTCCCCTCTGGCCACCCTCGCGTTCTCGGGGTTCAGCAACACCACTGCGCAGAAAGCGGGATACCCGAGCGTGTAGACACTAAGGCCGATGATGGCGTACGGAATCAGACTCATCTGCAGACTGCCACTTTCGTAGCACACCCAGTTGGTCTCGCTCATGTACAGCTTCCCGTCGCTCACGATCTCGCCTGTAAGCGGATCCTCCAACTCCACCGTAGAGCAGTTGAAGACCTCCAGCGCGTTCATGCTCAAACTCAAGTAAATGTAGTACAAGATGGTCACCGCGAGTCCGATGCTCTTGTGCGAGTGAACGTTGATTTCCCCTCCGTGCTTCTTCAGGACGAACTTGTTCATGAACACAAAGAAGTAGTTGTAAACGATCACTCCGCCCATCAAGAACCCGGGCAGGATCATGATCATCCTCCACTTGTCCTCGTACGCCAACTCGAACGCGCACTCAGGCGCCGTGATGTTGATGTTAAAGTTGAAGGCGCTCAACCACGTGTACAGGTCTAAAATGACCTGGGGCCACGGCGTCTTGGTGGCACTCAGCAGAGCTAGGATCTGCAAGTAGTCGACG
>Ga0307985_10001130_pt1 | contig 15118 bp, 18 predicted proteins | sample EllFjometageno80_FD_203155 | JGI IMG/M metagenome (GOLD analysis project Ga0307985, IMG submission 203155) | Marine microbial communities from Ellis Fjord, Antarctic Ocean - #80 | ecosystem: Environmental > Aquatic > Marine > Unclassified | place: Southern Ocean | collected 2014-10-09 | reverse complement strand
TGTCGAGCTACGTGGTGAGCGTGTTGATTTCAAGCAACTCTCTGCGGCGCGTAACAAAGGAGTCGCCTATCTCACGAAAGATCGCAAAGGAAGCGGCCTGCTCTTAGAGAAAGGGCTAGTCTTCAACTTCTCACTATTTTCCTTGCACAAGGTATCAAGTCTGCTGATCGACACAAAAAAAGAAGAGGTCGCCTTCGAGAAGGCCATCGAAACATTTGATATCCGTATGAAGGACAGGTCAATAGCGGCAGGAAACCTTTCCGGTGGAAACCAGCAAAAATTATTGCTAGCAAAAATTCTCGAGGCCCAGCCAAGCATCATCATAATAGACGAGCCTACTCGCGGCATCGATATAGGAACGAAAAGCCAGATCTACCACTTTATAGCGCAGCTGATTGCGTCAGGACATTCATTGATACTTATCTCTTCGGACATCACCGAGGTTATCGGCCTGTCTCATCGTGTGGCCGTGATGTATCACTCAGAGATAAGCGGTGTGCTAGAGGGTGACGAAATCGAAGAGGTTGAGATCATGCGCTACGCCACAGGCTTGAAGAACAAACATTTAGAACAAAGCAGGATATCCAATGCCAAAGTTTGACTTGAAAACAGCCGGACCCTTTATTGCACTCGTCGTGGTTTTTATCATCGGCGTGCTAGTAAACGATGCATTTCTAAGCAGCGGTAATCTAAGCAATATTCTGGCGCGAAGTTCTTTTATTGGCATCGTTGCCATCGGCGCGACTTTCGTAATCACAGCCGGAGGCATTGATCTGTCTGTTGGCTCGATGGCCGCGTTTATTTCCGGTTGTATGATCTTGCTAATGAATGCCCTAATGGACACTATCGATTCGATGGTGGTCATTATTATTCTGGCACTCATCGCGTCGCTGGGTATTGGCGCTGTTGCAGGCCTGATCAATGGTCTGCTTACCACGAAGGCGAAGATTGAAGCCTTTATTGTCACGCTTGGCACTATGGGAATCTATCGTTCATTGGTCACCTATATGGCTGATGGTGGCACGTTGTCGCTTAACTTCACGATTGGCGATGTGTATTCACAGGTCTATTATGGTGTTTTTCTTGGCCTGCCTTATCCTGTTTGGGTATTTCTCGCAGTAGCTGTGATCGGTTATGTGCTTTTGAATATGACTGTGTTCGGTAGACACTGCTTCGCGGTGGGCTCAAATGAGAGCGTTGCTCGCTACTCGGCTATCAATGTAGATCGCGTGAAGACGGCAACCTATATGCTGCAAGGGGTCTGCGTCTCCATCGCTACTATCATCTATGTGCCTCGCCTGGGTTCGGCGTCGGGACAGACCGGTATTCTCTGGGAGCTCGAGGCAATCGCGGCCGTTATTATCGGTGGTACTGTGTTGAAGGGCGGCTACGGTCGCATCGGCGGCACCGTTGTCGGAGCCCTAATACTCACGCTAATTGGCAATATTTTGAATCTGACCGATGCGGTAAGTAACTACCTCAATGGCGCCGTTCAAGGCATAATAGTGATCGTTGCCGTCTATTTACAGCGCGGGGCATGGCGCCGGGATTAGAGCTTTACATAATTATACGAGCAGGAGACTAAGATTGAATATCAAGACACCCTCAGCACCTCGCGGTTTTAACCGACGTAAGTTTCTTTGCTCCTCGGCAATTGTGAGTGCCGCCGCTTCTCTACCGTTGACTGCGTTAGCGCAATCTCGCCGAGTCGAAAATGTAGGACTGCAGCTTTATACATTGCGTAATGAAATGTCCCAAGACTTTGAAGGCACCCTCGCTAAAGTGGCGGATCTGGGTTACAAGGAAATGGAATTTGCAGGATATTTTGGCAGATCTGCCAGCGAAGTGAGACAAACACTCGATCAGAACGGCATGACGTCCCCGGCTGCACATATTCAGTTGCAAGCGCTGCGAGACGACCTCGAAGGAGAGGTTGAAAGAGCCTCTATTTTGGGACAGAAATTCATAGTGGTCCCTATACTGCCAGCAAACCAGCGTAGCATTTCTGAGTATCAACGCACTGCCGACTACCTGAATCGCGCCGGTGAGGTCTGTAAAGAAGTAGGCATCAAGATGGGTTATCACAATCACTCTTTTGAATTTGAAGTCACCGCAGGCCAGATTCCTTACGATATTTTGCTCGACGAGACCGAGGCAGACTTAGTGGGTATGGAACTGGACTTATATTGGATTCGAAATGCGGGTGTCAATCCAGTTTCCTATTTTGAAAGTCATCCAGGACGATTTAGCATGCTACATGTCAAAGACATGGATGAGTTTGGCCGTATGGCAGATGTCGGGAGCGGAGAAATAGATTTCGCCGAAATCTTCAGTCATGCAGACACAGCAGGCTTCGAACACTTCTTTGTCGAACACGATAGCCCAGGCAATGGAATGGCCTCGGTAGCAGTTAGCCTCTACACAGTGCGTAACATCGTTTTCTAAATTCGGTGCGTATTCGGTTGAATAAGAAAGACTAAGAAAAGGCAGGAACATGACAACAAGACGAGAAGTATTACAGGGTTTGATTGTGTCGATCGGCGGCGCAACCGCCCTAACAGCGTGCGGTGGAGTTGCGAATGTATTATCGACGCGGCCCGGGTCGGCGGCGCGCTTCTATACTAGTGAGGAATATGCGCTAGTAACACGCATTAGCGACCTGATTATTCCACGCACTGAAACTCCCGGCGCGGTGGATGCCAATGTCCCAGGCTATATGGATGGCCTAATGACAGACTGGGCGAACAATGAAACGAAGAATGCGCATCGATCAGCACTGCGTCAGATAAAAGTTGAGTTAGACCGGCGCGCTAGTGGGAACTTCCTAGAGGCAAGTGGCAGCGAAGCGGAGCAATCACTGGTTTCATTCGACGCTGCAGCTTTTGAACAAGATGGGGACGCCAGTGGCTATAAGCGAGTGAAGGGTTATGTGAGTCAGTCCTACTTTGCCACAGAAGACGGTGCTACCGAAGAATTGAAATGGGTGGCCTTTCCAGGGCGTTGGGATCCGAGTGTCGAGATCTAGAAGTAGCCGAGACACGAAGAGATAGCATACAAGAAGTAAAAACAGAATTAGATAGGGAGTGACCCGTGGCAGATTTTGATGCAATAGTAGTTGGTTCAGGAATGAGTGGCGGCATGTCCGCGAAGGAACTCACAGAGCGTGGATTGAAGGTTTTGGTGCTCGAACGCGGACCTGAAATTATTCCACAAAGAGATTACGTCGATAATCTAGCTCCTTGGGAGAGCCCGAATCTGGACAACGTGGCACAGGATGAGATTGCCGAGCGGTATCCTAAGCAGTACGGCGGTGTTGCTTATGCGATCAAGGAATCTAACAAAAATTTCTGGGTGCGAGATGACGAACATCCCTACGAGGAAGCCGAGGGCACCAGCTACGATTGGTTGCGTGGTTACCATACCGGTGGTCGTTCCATTATGTGGTCACGCCAAGTTTATCGCCTAAGCAATCTGGATTTTAATGCGAACAAGACCGACGGTTACGGAATAGACTGGCCGATTCGCTACGAAGAATTAGAACCATGGTATGAGAAAGTGGAAACCTTCATCGGCATAGCGGGCAGCGCCGAAGGCCTGCCACAGTTACCCGATAGTGTCTTTCAACCTGCGTTCGAGTTAACCGATGCCGAGAAAGCACTCAAAACTAAAGTGGAGAAGACGTTTCCAGAACGAAATGTTATCGCTGCGCGAGTAGCGCACCTCACCGATGCGACTGAAGAGCAGCAATCATTAGGCAGATCGAATTGCCAGGTTCGTAACCGTTGTCATTTCGGTTGTTCTTTCAAGGCTTACTTCTCATCCCTGAACGCGACACTCCCGGCCGCCGAGAGAACTGGCAATCTTACAATGGTGCATAACGCGATCGTGAGCTCGATTGAATACGATGCCCAAACCAATAGAGTAACTGGCGTGCGTATCGTCGATGCAGAAACAAATGAGAAACGTCTCTATACGTCGAAGGTGGTTTTCTTGAATGCCTCTACGATTGCCTCGGCGATGATTCTATTGCAATCCAAATCTGAAGCTTTCCCAACCGGGTTAGTGAATCGTTCTGATCAAGTTGGCAGAAACTTGATGGACCATGTGAGCGGCGCGGGCGCGGCTGGCATGATAAGTGGTTTCGATAATCAGAAAGTCTTCGGTCGCAGGCCCAGTGGCGGTATCTATATTCCTCGCTATGCGAACCTCAACGGTCAGGATAAACCCTATCTTCGTGGGTTTGGTTTTCAAGGCGGATCGAGTCCGTTAGGCAATGGGGGCGGTCAGATTGCGGGTATCGGTCGCGACTTTAAGGAGGCGCATAAGAATCCCGGTCCTTGGCGCATCAATATGCTCGCATTCGGTGAACAACTCCCGAATCCGGAGAACCGAGTCACGCTGCATGAATCGAAGCGCGACCGCTGGGGTAACCCGTTGGCGTTGCTGAATGTAACCTATAGCGACAACGAACGCACCATGCAAGCGGAGGCGATCAAGGATGCTGTTGCGATGTTAGAAGCGGCAGGCTGCACGAACATCGTTACTAACGATGCTAGCTTGTCGAAACCGGGAAATAGAATTCATGAGATGGGTAGTGCACGCATGGGTCATGACCCCGCGGACTCAGTGTTAAATAGTTGGTGTCAGGCGCACGATGTGCCGAACTTGTTCGTGACCGATGGTTCGTTCATGACATCGTCGGCCTGTCAAAATCCTTCACTGACTTATATGGCGTTCAGTGCCCGAGCAGCAAACTATGCAGCAGACCTAATCGCCGACGGAACTCTCTAGAGAACTCTCTACAGGAGAACTCATTGGAACAGATCTGGTTCGAAGACTATTGGTTAGAATAGATTCAGTTAGAACAGAGCTAGTGAGTTCTTAGTGGGCAAGAGGTAAAAGGTCTATTCTTCTGAATTCAGTTGGATGGCTTTCTGCCTGCAGTGAGATGTAACCACCGCTCACGGTAACTGGCTGACCTTGACCGATTAAATTTTGTGCATCGGGATCGCTCTCATCCAATTGTGTCTTCGAATACTCGAAAACTATTTCGCCGTTCACGGTATGGCGAATCAGTTCATCGCCGCGGACCTCAACTTCCAGCGTAACCCACTGGTCACCGTGATAGGTGGCCGAGCTCGAGTTGATGCAGTGCTGCGTAATCAGTTCACCTTCTTTAACATAGTGCGTACCTGGTGAGCAGACATTTGCAGTTGCTCGCTCATCGGTGCCGTTGCCGCCGAGTAACTGTACTTCGATCGAGGCAGGAAATTCCTGTTCCAAGGTCATGGACTCTGGAGATTGGCCGTGCAACATGACACCGTTATTACGGAAGGCCCAGCCAGGGCCGTTGTTTACCTGATCGCCTACAAAACGGTATTCCACTAACAATCTATAATGAGAGAAACTCTCGTCATAGAAAATATGACCGAACTGGCCATCAAAGTCAGGCCAGTTGTCATAAGAAACTTTAAACACACCATCCTCTGCTCGAAACGTATCGCGGTAGTTTACGCCTAGCTCATAGCCGGTGAATTTAGGAATCCAGTTGCTAAGATCTTTGCCGTTAAAGAGTTGCATCCATTGCCCGGTATCATTTTGAGAATACACCGCGCTCGGCAATAAAATTAGTAGTAGTGCTAGAAATTTTCTTGTGATTATTCGATTCATTCAGATGTGCCGTTAATTGTTTTATTAAAATCTACTTTTAGATCCCATATTTCTGGGCATGAATAGGCGCTAAAACATTCCAGGTCGGCAACGAGCTGGAATCCGCCGGAATCATTCGCGACTTTAGTGACAGTGACGCCAATACCGCTCTGGCTGATGATGTTGCTACTGGCGTTGATGCGAATGTCACTCTCGCCGCGGATATTGAAGTCAGAATTTTGCACCGTCCATGTTCTGGCGACGGCCCACTTGCTAGCGCATTCGGCATCGCTCAAACAGCTGGGAATCGTTCTGGCGTATTCGTCCATCTTCGCCTGAATTTCTGGGCTCACAGCGCAGGAGACAAGTAACAGCGTAGCTAGTGTAGATAATAGGTTCCGGCGGTAGCGCCGGACTAGACGATTAATCTTTGTCATAATAATTTTACTCGCTCACATTCAGTTTGTTGGTCCAAAATATGTCTATGTTACCAAGGCTATTGTCCTCACGAGTGGAGAACCAAGTGATTGTATTGTCCCCTGGTGGGAATGCGGGGCACATATCGGCGCCGGACGTATTCACTTGTGATCCAAGGTTTCTCGCTGCCGCCCAAGTATTTTCACCTTGCGTCATCGCGCTGTAGATATCGGTGCCGCCAAAGCCGCCAGGTTTGGACGAGGTGAAATACACCATGCCGTCTTTGTCTTGGGAGAAATGGAATTCTTCGGCTGCTGTATTAATATTTGGCCCCTGATTAACGGGCTCGTGCCAACCACCATTGCCGTCTGGCTTGGAGCAATAGATGTCGGATCCACCGTAGCCGCCTTCACGCATTGACGCGAAGCAGAGCGTCTCGCCGTCTTGAAGAATAGCAGGGCAGTGCTCGTTACCAACGTTGGTGCTAACCGGAAACCCAATCAACTCAGGTGTGCTCCATTGCCCGTTTACCTTACGAGTGATGAAGAGATCATTCGCATTACGCGGGCTAGTAGTGGCGAGACGGTCAGACTTAAAGTAGATGGTATTGCCGTCGGCAGTTATCCAGGGCTCGCGATCATCGCCCGCGCGCAGGGGGTCGGCATCGGTTGCCGGTGGAGCATTGATTGGTATGCCCATATTTACTGGCGTGTTCCAGCTTCCAGTCTCGGCATTGAAGGTAGCGATATAGAGGTCTTTTGGGTCGCCCGGAGCTACAGCCATATCCTGTCTCGCGCTGCAGTACACCATCGTGCCGTCAGCGGCGAAAGAGAGCTCTCCCTCGGCCCACATCGTGTTAATGGGCGCTCCAAAATTATGTACGGCAAGGTCGACCCATTCTGGATCTTGCGCGTAGCCGTTGAAGGATATGCTAAGGCCAGCAACCAGCAACAGGCCCTTTATCAATGTTTTTGCTCTGTTTTGCATGACGAACTCCTGTTTTAGAGCAGCTTTGGTCAACCTAGCGAGGGCGCTAGCAGGGCGGGCTGCTTTGGTATTTTAAGGCAGAATACCACAGAATCTGTTTGCGTAGCCGCCAGTTGTTTAGGCAAATTCATTAGCAAAAAGGTAATTGAATGTGGACCGCCAGTTGGCGAGATTATTTTTCACAATAAATTGAGAAGTACTGGGAAAAGATAATGAACCTAAAGACCATCTATCTGCTACTGGGTATTCTAGGTGCAGCTATACCGATAACCTTGTTCGCATCCGAGAATAGTCTAGATCTATCTGCCGCCATGGCTGCTCGTTTGTGAATAGCGCGGCGGATGAATTCATTGCAGACCTACTGATTAGATCGGTTGTGTTTTGGATGTCTATGTTTTCTAATAAGGAACAAGGGCCTAAACCTTGGGCATTTAGGGTGCTTAATCTTTTTACTGGCCTGTCTTGTGCGTTTCCCGTCTATCTCTGGGTGGGGACTCTAGCTATCAGTTAAGTGAGGTGAGATGAAGACTGTAACGATTGAAGAAGAACTGGCTTATCCCTTAGAAGAGGTCTGGGCGATATTCGCTGACGTGACTCGTGCGGATTGGGTCCCAGCTGTAGATTCGATCACGCAGGAGGGTGGAGTTCGTTCATTCACGATGGAGGGCATCGGCGAGGTGCAGGAAAGAATCCTTACCTTGGATAATGAAAATCACTGCCTGCAGTATTCAGCAATCAAGACACCTACGCCATTGGAACATCATCTGGCAACCATTAAATTAGTAGCGAGCGATAAGGGTTGTCATTTTTCGTGGACAACGGAAATAGCACCGGATCAATTTTCTCCGGCAATAGAACACGGCATGAGTGTCTCCTTCGAGGGATTGAAGTCGGTATTGGTAAATGGCTGTGTATAAGCACTGACCAACAAACGAATAGTTTCGTGTAGATTCTATCCAGCTATCTACTTCTGCTTCGAGTACGGTCATGGGCAGATGGCCCGAACCTAATACGGCGTCGTGAAAGTTGCTGATATCAAAATCATCGCAGTTTTTTGTTTCGACTTTCGTTCGCGCTTCCTGAATCTTCAGTAGACTAATCTACTAGGCAGTGGCCTGGACAGGGTTATAGAAATAGCGGCGAATCTCGAAGCGCACCGAAGGCTCAGGTCGTACCACATTCTGCAGAGCATAATCCACGGCCTGTTCTTGCGTGCATTGCTTAACATGAATGCCAGTCTCGGCGACTAGACGCACAGCTTGCTAGATTTCACCGGAAGGTCGGCCAAATTCGGCACAAGCATCGTTGTAGAATCCCATCTTTTTATCAGTCACCAGCGTCTTAATGCCGGGCAAGCGTTGGGCTCGCATTAGCACTGTCAATAGCGGCGTTAGTAAGCGGTTCTGGCGCATGATTCACTGATCCTCGATGGTATTTCCAGGGGGACATAAACGCTAGGAGACGAATGTCTATGCCGCGGGAGGACTAAATTGTCGCAACATCGCAGGCTAGTCGTCGTAGGACTTCCAATGCTCGGCTCGATACCTAAGAGGGTCAGCGAGGATATTACGGCGGGCATTAGAGACCTCACCTACTGTGTATTCTTCAAAGTTAGCGGGCAGGGTATTGCTATTGAATTCACGGAGGAGCCAATTGATTACATCGGTAAGATCAGCATCTGAAATCGGTGCCTGAGAGGCCCCGGGAATTCGAACTAGATAGCTACGCATTTCGGGTACCGAGATCATGCGGCCGAGTTCATCACGAAGGGAGGGTACATTGGGAGGTTTGCCGGCACCGTTTGCCGCGTGGCAACCGGTGCAGTAGAGCAGGTAGTTAATTCGAGGGCTGACGGCAAAAACATTGACGCTAAGGCTGAATAGCGCAATTAGGGTGAAGACCCTTCCTAGGAAAAGTAGGTTCATTAGCTGAAAACCCCGCTACTAATTAGCTTCGTCGGTGGTACCCAATACCAAAGAGACGGTGCAGTGATAGCTCGTGTTTTCGGTGCCGAAACACCACAGCACACTGTTGCTGTTGCTATTGAAGTACACAGGCTTATCGCCTTGTGTATTGTGACAGCCGCAACGTGAGCAAACCGATTTTCCGCAGCAGTCGTTGTATGACATTAAGTAGTCTCTGCCGTCAGCTGGGTTGTGACAGGTCCCTACCCAGGTGATAGGCGAAGCCTCAGAACCCGGAGGACAGGAGGTATAACTACCTCCGCAACAAGAACACAGCGTGCCACTCATGGCGCAATAACGCCAATATTCGCAACTTTGAGGATCGCCAACTTCCTGAACAGAATTTTGTGCGAACGAGCGAGCGACAGGTAGCAGCGGGAATGCCGCAGCACCCGCTAGCATCATGCCGAGCCTAGATAAAAAGCTTCTGCGTGAGAGTTTTCGTGCAAGTGCCAGACTTGACTGTCGAGCCTGATCGTCGATCCAGTAATAGCCGCGTTCGATAATTTTTTTCATATTCATGATGTGTGTTCCATCGCTGAAGGCTCAATAGATTCTTGCTCGTTGTGAATGCTGCCAATATATTCCTGCACGGTTACAATGCCCGAATCCATCGACTCGATGAGACTCTCCATATGCTCTCTCGTGTTCACTAAACCCTTGCCCCTAAGTATCCCATCGGCATCTATTAATACGGCGAAAGGCAACTTGCTTACTTCAAACGCTCGGCCCAGGGCTTCGGACAGCACGTAGGAATAATCATCAATATCCAGGTCTTTTGCATAGCGTTGATGTTGCTCTAGCTGCTCACCATCGCTAGCAAACACGAGCTGCATGCGGTGACTTTCAGAGCTCACCAGCGACTTGGCAGTTGGTACTAAGGATTTGCAAACAGGGCAGGTGGGCGAAATAAATAAAATGAAAGATGCCAGGCCGTTAGCTGTAGCACCACCTACTGCCAGTGATTGATTGTGAATGCTCGTGAGGGCAATCTCTTCAGTAAGTTCGCCAACTTTTGGTCCGCTAGTTGGCATGAGCGCTCCGGCAGGAGCCACTCGTTCATGCAAAATTCCCAATTGGCGGGAGAGAGCCAAAACTAGAAGTGACAACACGACAATTAAAATCCATAACACGATATTGGAGACTACTAAGGCTTCAAGCACTATTTTCTCTCCAAGAATTAATTGCGTTTCTATTAGTTAGTAGCTGATTGAAAGCTCCATATAACAATATTAATGCAATCATCGAAAAAACCAATCCAAAAATATCAATAAGTTGCAGGCCGCGATCACTGGCAGGAATTAGGCACGCAGTCGCCATGGCAATCAGAAATACATTCCGGTAAAGCAGGCCCATTGAAATTTGCTGTGAAGCGTTTCCCGGATTAGATGCATTACCATTTGAGAAGCTGCAGCCGCAATCTATGTAGTTTCTGCCGCGCCTGAGGTTTACTCCGATAGCCACAACATAACTTGCCAATAGGCCGATGCTGATCAGAGTGACAGGCTCGAGCCTAATGGCGAATATGCCAATGGCTAGCCATCCAACACCTAAAAGCAATTCGAGTGAGGGAATTATACGTGCCACGAAGCCCGAGAGGCTTGTCGGCACTATTTCATAGGCTTCGAAACTCGCTCGGAAAAGCACTCGATTACTAAACTTGTGCGCAGCGGCGATCAGGAATAGTAAAGCCAAGCCAAGTGAAATAATTTGTAACAGTAGCGGATCCATCACGATCTAGAAATCCTCAAACATTGCAGCGCCAGGAGTCACGATGGTGCGCTCAAAGCCAAAGGTAAGTGCGTTATATACATGGGTGGCTCCATCGTCATCGGCGACAATGAGCTTCGGCTCAGTTTCCTGAGTAACCATTATCGACGTTGCCGGCACGTCGAGTTTGATTCTATGTAAACGTCGGCCGGAATTCGCATCCAATACCCAGATTTCTTCTCCGGGAACGTGGTGCGTATCGACATCTCCCTCATGCATGGCGACGAATAGTAAGCCGGTATCGCGGTGGGCAGTAATAAACTCGTCGCCACCGGGTCGCCATGAATCTTCCCCTTCTTGAGTTACGCTCCAGCTGTCGTTGATGATGATCTCAGAGCCTTGACTTCCAACTTCATAGATAATCCCTGCATGGGTAATGAGATACCAGCCATCGGCGCTGCGCGCAGTTCGGTCGAAGATGGCATCCTCCATAACATTGAAGAATATGTCGCTGCGTATACGATTCTCTTCGAAGCCGCTAATATCCAGCTGAATTAGCTGTAGCGTGCCATCGCCGCAAAGCTGCAAAAAGTCACTATCTGCCACGGGCATGATGACTGCGCAGCCGGGGGTAGAGGCTTCGTAGATGAAGACTCGATCTTCCACATCGACAATGGAGACTGAATGTCCAGGATTCATATTCAATACTGCAAGGTGACGGCCGTTGTTCATAAGGCCGAGATGATTGCGAAAGGATAGGCGCGCCATGTGATTTGGAATAATAATTTCTGCTACGGGGCTTAGATTCTCAAAATCATAGACAGCGACCAAATCGGTACGCTCGCCGCGAACGCCTCGTGAGAGGTAGGACTCGGTCGCATAGAATTCGCGTCGGGGCTGCCACATGGTAACAGCCGGCGTATAGCGCGAGAGGGAAAGCATTCCCTGCATCTCTCCGGTGGCTGCATCGAAGATATAGCCGCCATTTCCTGTTTTGGAAATAAACCAGTTAGGCCCAGGGTTAGACATCGTTTCGATGCTGATTTCTTCTGGAACTATCTGGGCCGAGGTTAGCGGCACAAAGAGCGCTAAAGCTAGCGCCAAGGCAGTGGTAAAACGCATTCAGTATCTCCTCAGATCAAAGGATCGTTGGTTTCTACTGTGACATTAGCAACTATTCGGTCAAGAGTAAAAAGCTAAATGTTCTGGTTCTTTCAGTTGCTAGCTGGCCGTGTGAATTTATGAAACATCCACACTATAAATACTGCAGCTGCTATTGAGAAAATCGTCACTACAGTCGTGGACAATCCCAGGTCGAGGGACTGGACGCCTAGTGCTGTAAGGCAGGCTAGGCCAACAGACATCAATGCCTCGCCGGCGATAACACCCGATGAGAACAGTATGCCGCGATGCAAGACTTTGTCATGGCTCGCGTCAGGGATTCCTCTAGTGTGAAAGTGTGCGATCAGGCCGCCGATAAGAATCGGCGCGGCAAGACCAAACGGCAGATACATGCCGACGGCAATGGGCATCAGGTGCGCTCTGAATTTTCTCCCAGTAGATTTTAGATACCAATCAACAATCAGAATAACGATGCCCACCAGGACGCCATAGCCGATCATGTCCCAGGGAAGTTGCCCCTCGCCGGAGAAGCCCCGCGCCAATGAGGCAAACAAGCTAGCTTGGGGGGCAGATAGTTCTCTACCACCGATGCCGCCTTCGATGTTGTTGTGCAGTAAATTAAGCACTGGTGACATAACGAACGCAGCAACGAACACGCCGGCGATCTGCATGATTTGTTGCCGAAAGGGTGCAGCGCCTAGCATGGCACCAGTCTTCAAGTCGTTACAGACATCGCCACTTGTCGCGGCAACGCAGCAGACAATAGCAGCGATGCCTAACGTTGCCACCATAGCCTCCATTCCGGAGTAATTGAACAGCCACAACATGCCGCCGGCGACGAGAACCGCGGTGATCGTCATGCCTGAGACGGGGCTATTGGAGTTGCCTACCAAGCCCACGATATAGCTCGCGACGGCAGTAAAAAAGAAGCCCATGACCAGCATCACGGCTGTAGCCAGCAGAGTAATGCCAATACCGGAGGTAAAGCGATAGTTAACATAGGCAAGTACGCAGACGCAGCCGATGGTAAGCGTGATAATCGCCCAGGTCGGAATGTCCCGTTCTAGATCGGGTTTTATCATGTTGCCGCCGCTCAGGTTATTACGCAGTTCGTTGATGGCGGCTACTAGACCGTAGCGAACAGAGTACAAGGAGGCAAAGCCGCCAAGCACCATGGCGCCAACACCTACATAGCGAATCTGAGAGCTCCATAGTTCATAGGCACCCTCTATCGCAGACGGGAATTGATCGCCCGTGCCCAGCAAGGGAATAGCAACAATCCAGGAGATGACACCGCCTATAAAAATAAGAATAGCGACATTCAATCTCACGATGAATCCGATGGCGATGAGCATCGGGGAAAGGTCGCCACCGAAATAGAATATGCGCGAACTCAGAACAGTGGCCGTCTCTAATGTGGCGGTGAACACGCCGAATAGCTTCGCGCCCAAGGCCACACCAGCGCCTAACATACCCCCAAACATGAGGTTTTTCGCCGCACCTGTTTGCTCCCCATCCTCGCCCTCTTCTTCGCCGGCGCGCAGCACAGCTGCGCAGGCCACGCCCTCTGGGTAGGCGAGTTCGGGGTTGTTGAGGATGAAGACCTTACGCATGGGAATCATGAATAGGATGCCTAACAGCCCCCCAGTTAGGGCGATAATGGTTACAGACCAGAAATCGAAGGAATCCCAGAAGCCAATCAAGATCATGGCTGGCATGGTGAAAATAATGCCTGCCGCGAGAGATTCTCCTGCAGAGGCACAGGTCTGCACCTGATTAGCCTCGAGGATGCTGGAATCCTTAAACAGCATCTTGAATAACAACATGGCCATTACGGCCGCAGGTATGGAGGCGGAAACGGTCATGCCCGCTCTTAGGCCCACGTAGACGTTCGCGGCCCCCATTACCACGGCTAGAAGTAGTCCCAATACCACAACTCTAAGGGTGATCTCCTTTCTTGCGATAGGTGGTGCTGACATAGCGCTAGTAGTATCGGTCATGGCTCGCGTGCCCTTCTTAATAGTAGGATTCACTCACTATAGGCGAGATTGGCACTGGAGTAAAAAAGCAGGGCATATTTCCTTGGTGGATCTAATGCTAGCAAAGATAAGGTCAGTAAAAGTGCGAGAATAAGAAATGGGTATGAATGTTGGTATCAGCTATGAGGTGCTTAGAGCGTTAGCTGTGCAGCAGGGCCATGTAGTGGTTGTTAGCAGCGAAGATCGACGGGACACCATGCTAGTGTCCGCCTAGGGCAAGACGTTTTTGTCTATCTTTGTAGAGAAGCGCGACGCTGCTCAACCATACGCCACAGGCCATGATGAACAACACGCCGCTGTCTGTCTTGCCAGCTGCGTCAACAACGCGCACCACACCTTGCGGGGTGAATAAGTGAAAGAAGATCGCGCCCGACATAACCATCAAACCGGCCAGCGCTCCCCAAACCCGTGTCACTGGGAGCAGAACTAGAATAGCGGCGAACAGCTCGGCAATTTACTTTTCAAAGTTAGGGTTCAAAGTGTTGCTTAGATGTAGGGACCTAAGAGATGCGATTTATCATTCACGGTGTATTTTTTTCGTATGCTTGAGCCGCATTGTAGCGAATGAAACTAAGCGCAAGGCAGGACTGGAATACTGCGTCTGGATCGCGCATAATCTGCCGCGTTACTCTTTTTATACACCCTTCGCACTACTCTAAAATGCCAGTTGGAAATTAATTTATGTGGTTTAAAAATGCACGTCTATATTGTCTGAACGAGGCGATTGGCGCATCTCCAGAAGAGATAGAAAAGAAACTGATCGAACAAATATTTCATCCTTGTAGCAGCCATGACAAGTCAAAATATGGCTGGATTAGCCCACTCGGCAAACAAGGCGAGATGCTCACTCATGTGCAGGGTGACTATATTATGCTCTGCGCGCAGAAGCAGGAAAGATTGCTGCCTTCCTCTGTTGTGAATGAGGCTACAGATGAAAAAGTGGCTGAGCTAGAAGAGCGTCAGGGCCGCAAAATTTATAGAAAGGAAAAACGTCAAATTAAGGACGATGTATTTGTTTCACTGCTGCCTAGAGCCTTTACACGCAATCAGCAAACATTCGCCTATATCTCCGCTAAAGACAATTTGATCGTTGTAAATTCAGCCAGCGCACCGAAGGCAGAGGCACTGCTTAGTCTACTGCGCGAGAGCTTAGGCACTTTGAAAGTGTCGATACCCGATGCGAATCGGGCGCCTAGCGATGTGATGACACGTTGGTTAAAAGAGCATCAT
>Ga0307985_10001129_pt1 | contig 15127 bp, 11 predicted proteins | sample EllFjometageno80_FD_203155 | JGI IMG/M metagenome (GOLD analysis project Ga0307985, IMG submission 203155) | Marine microbial communities from Ellis Fjord, Antarctic Ocean - #80 | ecosystem: Environmental > Aquatic > Marine > Unclassified | place: Southern Ocean | collected 2014-10-09 | reverse complement strand
CCACTCTCAGAACGTGATAATACGTCATTTCCGCTCTGTGTGAACCGGCTGAGTCCGCATAAGAAAGAGACGATAGATTTCCTGCATTTCATTACCAGTGTGGAGGGAAACACGATTTTCTTTGAGAAGAGTGGGTGGTTGCCTGCGACCCGCGGGGTAGTCGTTCCCAAGGAGCAGCAAGTTTACCTTCCTAACCCCAAAGGGCTAAGCGTTCGCTCGGCTTATATGGCTGGGTTTGGGCCTGAAACAGCGACGCTCTGGCAACGGCAGCTTTACCGCCTCGTCTCACCGCAAGGAAGCGTAGAGGGATTTTTGGAGGAGTTTGAAAAGAAATTTCCCGAAGCCTTGAAGAGCGATCTGCGTAACAAGACACGTCATCTGACTCTGAGTCTTCGGCACGATATGCAGCCGTTGATGGCGTTGGCGATGTTGGACCGATTGCTGGCGCCCGATCCGAAGCGCATTAAGTCGCGAGTGGTTCGGGAAAGTAGTCAGAATATTGCCGAGGCCAGACTCTATGAAGCCCTGGCGGCTTTGGAGCGAGGACCTGATGTAGGTCGTGCTAGTCGAACCGATTCAAACCGTGAGATGAGCAATGAGCTCTAAGCCTCGCCGCATCAATATCGCGCTGCCGGGCGCATGGTGGGGTTGCTCATTGGCAGGTCGATTCGGGGCATCGTGAAGCAGATGATCGGGGTGGAGTAGTTGCACGTGCTGTGAAGGTGGAGTTTTTCTTGTGAGCTGGATGAGGCTGCGCATTCTCTCCGAGATGCCCCGTTTGATACCCCTTGGAAGACTGCTCTGTGTTGGGCTTTGTGGGCTCTTGTCGGCTTCGGCGAACTCTACTCCAGAAGTTGCGATTTGGGAAAAACTCTCCGTGTATCTCTCCGCCGAGGCAGAGCGAGAGTTGGAACAATTGCCGGAAGCTACAGATCGACAGGCGCTCCGTGAGCGAGATTTTTGTGCGGCGGTGGTTCACCTCGATCAGCAGCCACTTAGCGAATCGCGATTGGATGTAGTGGAGCAACGGTTCCAAGCGTTGCTAGAGATGGAGGATAACGATGAGATCGCACGAGCCTCGCGATATTTACTCGGTAGGATTGCCCAGATTTTCCGCGCAAAACCTGATGTCGTAAAGGCTGCGAAATATTTTCGTGGTTTGGCCGAACAGCCCGGTCCTGGCATTTGGGATGAACAGGCGCGGCTGAAACTTACTTTGCTTACACTTTATGTTCTGCCGGTCAGGACTCCATCCGAGCGCATAGAGCTGGCGGAGGCCTATGCGTCTGCGGCGCGCGACCCAATCGCAGTGCGTGATATGCACCGGCTGGTGGCCCGGGCTATTTTATTTTACAACATCCCTCCCGAGCGTGCGCTCGAGCATCTTTTGCAGGCCGATAAGATTGGAGGGTTGATGGGGACTCAGGCCGCGGATCAATTGGTGCAAATCGGAGAGCTGGCCTGGGATGAAGGGAAGGAAGATATGGCGGCGCATTATTATGAACGCCTGGAGAAAGAATACCCACGTGATCCGCGGATTTTCACGATGCAGCAACGTCTTGCTGGTGAACTGACACCGACTCGCGGGAAGGTAGTCAATGGCCGCTAAATCGAGGGGCGCACTTCGCTCACTCTGGATCGTCGGAGGGTGTTACCTGATTGCCGCGCTCGTGGTTTTAATGAGACCGGGCGCGATTTTGTCGAGCGATGAACGGACGGTGATCAGATTCTCTCACTGGCAAGCGGAAGCGGGCCCGCGTGAGGCGATGGATGCTCTGATTGAGCGCTACGAAGAACTCAATCCTGACGTGCGAGTCGTGCAGCTTGATGTGCCGGGGCGTGTTTATACGCGTTGGGTGCGCACGCAATTGATCGGAGAAACGGCGCCGGACTTGATCGAATTTAATGGTGGGAGCACGGATATCGTGCCGCGTTTCTTTGAGCCGATCAGTAAATACGTGAACGAGCCCAATCCCTATAATAAAGGAACTCCGTTAGAAGGGATGCGCTGGCGGGATACTTTTGTCGATGGATTGAATACGCCGAGTTCATACATCGATCGATTGAGTAACTATTATGCGGTTACGATGTGCTCGCTCACGTTGCGTTTGTTCTATAATCCGGATTTACTGGAGGAGATTACCGGCAGCCGAGAGCCGCCGCTCACCTACGAAGATTTACGTCGAATCCAAGATCAAGTGGTTGCTTATAGTGCTCGTGAAGGTCGGCGGGTTTCACTCTATGCAGGTTGTGATTACACTGGGGAGATTGTGATCGGGCAATTGCTCAGTCGCGCGGGATTGGGAGTGTCTTTTAACTTGGATCGTTACCGCGAACAGGGTTCGAAGGCGGCGCAGATGGCGCAGGAATATTTACGTGGCCACTGGGATTATCGGACCCCCGCTTTATACGCCGGACTACAGAATGCACGTGAGGCGGTGCCGTTCTTCCGTCCCGGATTTCAGCAATTGGACCGCGATGCCGCCACGCAGGAATTTCTGCGTGGGCAAGCTCTGATGTTCGTGACCGGCACTTGGGATGCCACGACTTTGAAAACGATGGCCCCTTTCGAAGTAGCTGTGGATCATACCCCCTGGCCGGCGAAGTCGGATAACTCAGAAGCAGGGCGGTATTACTGGTCTCCTATATCTGATGGTGAAGCCAACACTTCGATGCCGTTTTATCTGAACAAACAGAGTAAGAACAAAGACGTGGCGATGGATTTTATGCGTTTCGTGACCAGTCTCGAGGGGAATACGATCTGGATGATAAAGAGTGGGTGGAATCCTTCTATCCGTGGGGTGGAGTTGCTGGAGGAACTGAAAATTTTTAAACATCGATTCAGAGGCCACCAGCTGAGGACTTCTTTCATGAGAGGGTTTGGGGGCGAGACTAAAGAGGTCTGGCAGCGACTCACGCATCATTTGACGACGCAGAATGGTGGAGTGGAGGAATTTATGGAAGTTTTTGAAAAGGATTTCCCCGCCGCTTTACGCAAGGACGTAGAATCCAACGTGCGCGTTCTCTATCTGAGTTTACGACGCGATGTGCCCGCTTTGGTCTCACTGGCAACACTCGATCGGCTCGTGGGTCACAATGACAAAGAAGTGCAAGCAAGGCAGATCCGTGAGAGCAGCCAGAATCTCACTGAGGCCAAAATGTATGAAGCTGAGGCGGTGCTGGCCAAAGGTCCTGCCGTGGCTGATCCGATGCCTTGATCACCACCAGCCGAGACGTCGCCCTCGCCAAAATGAGAAAACGTAGGCGGAGGGGATTTCACTGCTCAGGGTGTTGATTACATCGTTACGTTCCGCGGGGATTTGTTTCCCGTCGGGATCGATTTGCCACTGCATTCGCGTGCCGTTGATCGATTCCATAATGCGTTTGGCGACCGACTTCGCTTCGTCGGCGACTTCCGGCGAATGTTCTCCCGCCAGCATCGCGGTGACGAGGGTGCGCCCGAGCGGTTCAGTCCAGCGACGGGTTGTAGTTTGGCTCAGGCCGGGCTGTCCGAGAAACCATTCACTGCGGGGCAGCTTGGGCGTATGGGGAGCTGGTCGCCACGTGCCTTCGTTGAGATTTACCAGAAAGAAGTAGTAGGGCAGCAGATCGTCTTCGACTCCGAGCGTCCATGGTTCGAGCCAGACCTTCAGGGTCTGCGCGAGCGATTCGCGGTCTACCAGTTCGGGGAGCATGTGGTGAGTGCCCGTTGCCGATACTGCCGTGAAAAGGCTGTGGATCGTGGTTTCCCAACACAGGTATTCGCCTGGTTTTAGTTGATCGCCGACAATCCGATTCGGCGGCCACTCATTGGAGTCTTTGGTGGCGGCATCGCGTTTCCATTCATCTAGAGTGGTCTCATGATCCCAGAGTCCGACCTCACGAAATCCGCGGGCCTCGGTCAGGTATTTTTCCTCGCCGGTGATATCGTAGGCAAGCGTGTTGAGATAGACGAAGATCGCGTTGTAAGCGTGGAGGTTCTTCCGGTTATCCCACACGTGATCGAGGTAGAATATCTTGTAATCGATCTGTTTCCAGTAGTTGGCCATGCCGACTAACATTTCGCGAGAGCGAGCCGCCTCTGCTTTCGGCGCGACTTTGGCATATTCGGCGAGTCCCCAAGCAGCGAAGAGGTATTGGTCGCCGCTCGTTTGATCGGAGAGTTTAAAGCCGTAGGGCTTGCCCATCCATCCGGGGCGACCGTCTTCTTCGCCGAACTTGTAGATCGCATCGAGGCATTGATACGCCCGACTAGCGTGATGGAGCGCATCGGCTTCCTTCGTCACGTGATAACGCTCCACTTGAGCAGCGAGCCAATAGCCAGCGGTGGTGAGTGAGTTCTCGTTGTTGCGATATTCCCAGGAGCCAGCGGGTTTGATTCGCCATCCTTTGAAATCGAAGGTGGTGACGCCTTCGAAGTCCGAGGGTTGAAAAGCACGAATCGCATCGCCGTCGATTTTCATCAACGAGTAAAAGATGCCGCTAGGGTGGTCATGCAGCGCGAGGAAATGATCGCTGATGCGCAGCGCTTTGGCCTCTAGATCGAGGCCATCGAGATTGAGCAGGGGGTGCTGAGAATTCATACGGGAAGTGTCCGGCGAAGATTATCGCACACGATCGCGGCTGCTACGCCCGCATTAAGCGATTCTGCCTGACCGTAACGGGGGATCGTTACAAATTTGGTGATGGTTCGTCGCACTTCTGGCGACATTCCACGGCCCTCACTTCCAATCACAATCACGGCATCGCCGGTCGGGGTGAGCGTGTGCACGTCTTCGCCCGTCAAATCGCAGCCGAGGACAGGCGTCGTATGGGGCATGTTCGAAAGCAATACATCCAACTCAGCCGTGTGAATTGCTACGCGGGCAAACGAGCCTTTGCTCGCGTTGATCACTTTTTGAGAAAATAAATCCGCGCATTCCGGTGATAGCACCACGCGGTCGAGCGCATACCAATCGGCGATCCGCAGAAGTGTGCCGACATTTCCGGGGTCCTGCACGCAATCAAGCGCGAGGGTAAGTCCTTTCGCCAAACCGCGGTCAGGCAGCGGGCGTCGCACGATTTGCCCGACGGCAAGCACGCTGGACGCTGTGGGGAAGTGGCTCGCTTTGGCCATTTCGGCGGCGCTGATCTCATGCGTTTTGAAACCGTCCCACAGATCCGTCGCGTAAATCTCAACGAGCGGAAAATTGGCTGCGAGCAGTTCGCGCACGACTTTATCGCCTTCGACGACGAAGAGTCCCATGGCTTCACGGTGTTTCTTTTCGCGCAGGGAACGGAGACGAGAGAGCTCGGCTTTGGTGAGCATGCGGCGACTGTTGGTAAAGAAAACGGCAGTGCAATCTTTCGTGTGATTGCATCGCGTCAAAAGGTTCACCACGGTTCGCCCTCAGATATGAGTAACACATTTGGCTGGGGTATTATTAGCACAGGCCGCATCGCCGGTAGCTTCGCACGAGGATTAGCGGTTTCGGAAACTGGTAAACTTGTCGCCGTCGCGAGTCGGTCGGCGGAAAAGGCCGAAAAGTTTGCCGCTGAATTTGGCGCGAGCAGATCGTATGGTAGCTACGAGGCACTCTTGGCTGATCCCGAAGTAGAGGTCGTTTATATCGCCACGCCGCATCCGCAACACGTGGAGTGGGTCATTCGCGCGGCCGAGGCGGGGAAACATATTCTCTGTGAGAAACCCATCGGGGTGAATCATGCCGAAGCGATGGTGATGGTTGAAGCCGCGCGCGAGCACGGCGTGATGCTGATGGAGGCCTTCATGTATCGCTGTCATCCGCAGTTAGAGAAGGTGCTCGAAATCGTGAGCAGCGGCGTGCTCGGCGATATCAAACTGATCCAGGCCGAGTTTGGTTTTCAAGCGGGCTTCGATCCGGAATCGCGTCTCTGGTCCAACGCTGCTGCTGGCGGCGGCATCATGGATGTGGGTTGTTATCCCATCTCGTTCACGCGTCGCGTCGCTGGTCTGCTCGTGGGTGAACCGTTTCTCAATCCGACCAAAGTTAACGCGACCGGTAAATTGCATTCCGAGACCGGCGTCGATGAAGTCGCCACGGCATCGTTAAAATTCTCTAGCGGTCTGATCGCGCAAATTACGACCAGTGTTTCGCTCTCGATCGAGAGTGGCGCGCGCCTCTACGGCACAGAGGGGATGTTGCACATTCCTGATCCTTGGAATCCACCAGCGAGTAAACTCGAACTGCTCATTTATCGCTATCAGGGAGGAAAGGTGGTCGAGACTTACACGGTGCCTGCGCCCAAGAATCAATACGGACGGGAGGCCGATAAATTTGCGGCGGCACTTGCGGCCGGACAGCGCGAAGTTTCCGCGATGCCGATGGCTGATACGCTTGGTAACATGCAGACCTTGGATGCGTGGCGGGCTGCGATTGGGCTCACTTACGAACAGGAGAAACCCGAGAATCATAAACACACGCACGCGCGACGTCTGTTGCGGAAACGCACTTCCAGCGTGATCCCGCATGCGCAGATCGAAGGTTTGGATAAACCTGTCTCGCGTCTCATCATGGGCTGCGATAATCAGCCTACCATCGCTCATGGCGCCGCGATGTGGGACGATTATATGGAGCGCGGAGGCACGACTTTTGATACGGCTCATATCTATCAAGGCGGTAAACAGGAAATGCTTTTAGGCTGGTGGATGCAGCACCGTGGAAACCGCGAAGAGGTTACTCTCATCGCGAAAGGCGGGCACACCCCGTTTTGCACGCCGGAAGGGATGTCACGAGAACTCACGGAATCGCTCGGCCGTTTGCAGACAAGTTACGCCGATATCTACATGTTGCACCGCGACAATCTCGACGTGCCTGTTGGCCATTTCGTGGAAGCGTTGAACGCTGAAGTGAAGGCTGGGCGGATCCGGACTTTCGGTGGATCCAATTGGTCGCTTAAGCGAGTCGCGGCTGCCAATCGCTACGCGAAACGCAAAGGCCTGCAGGGCTTTAGTGTGGTGAGTAATAACTTCAGCCTCGCGACGATGGTCGATCCCGTTTGGCCGGGCTGCATTTCCTGTTCGGATAAAGAGTCTCGCCGTTGGTTGAAGAAAAACCAATTGCCCGTGCTCGCGTGGTCGAGCCAGGCGCGCGGCTTCTTCACCGAACGGGCTGGTCTCGACAAACGAGAAGATGAAGAGCTCGTGCGTTGCTGGTATAGCGATGAGAATTTCGAGCGCCGCGAGCGGGCTTACGCCTTAGGTAAAAAGAAGGGCGTGCCGCCAATCGCAATCTCAGCTGCTTACGTGCTCACGCAACCCTTTCCGACCTTCGCGTTGATTGGACCACGCGTGATGAGCGAGACCGTGAACTCGTTGCCGTGTCTCGACGTGGAGCTGACCCCGAAGGAAATCGCCTGGCTCAATCTCGAGCGGAAAAGATTATGAGGTTGGCGAGAGGCAGATGAAGAGCTGAGAGGCAAAGTAGAACAGGGAGCCGGATTATTTATCCGCAGATGATAGCTGTGTTAGGGGAGATTTATCCTTTATTCGTCCGTGTGATCTGTGGTTAAGGTTTCTGAGGTTTTGCCCATGAGAACTGAGCCGATGGCCCCGATTGGGGGTAAGTAGTTTTCGTGAGGGAAAAGCAGTTGTCTCAAGAGGTGAGGCGGATTGTGATGGAGCTTACAGATTCCTCATTATGAAACGTTTTGCCCCCCTGTTGCTTCTCTCTCTGATCTTTGCAGTCGTGGTTACGCCGATCTGGGCAGCCCCGAATGCGAAATCGTCACAAACCAAAGGCAAATCGCCGGCTCTCGGGATGGCGACCGCAGTGACGACGGTGACGGGGATCGCGATTTCACCACTGATGGGCACAGGCGCCTATGGGGCTTATCAATATTTTACCGCCGAAGATGAAGCGGCTCGGGCGGCTTTACCCTGGTATGCGCAAATGAGTTTCTGGCTGCCGGCACTGGGTATTGTGGGTTTGGTTGCGGCTAAGGATGCGCTGGGAGCAGTCGTGCCACCGGGATGGAAAAAACCACTCGATGTTTTGGAAACGATCGAAAACAAGGCTTCCGGTTTGGTCGCGGCGGGAGCGGTGGTGCCTTTCACCATGGCTGCGGTTTCAAAGATGATCATGTTTCATTCGCCCGAGACGCCGGGGAAAATAAATCACGGTCTCGCGATGCTCCATCTTGGTGCGATCGATTTCTCGTGGTTGCTCAACATTCTCACGGTGCCATTTGGGATCGCGGTATTTGCGGTAGTCTGGATGGCCTCGCATGCGATCAATGTGCTGATTCTACTCAGCCCATGGGGTGCGATTGATGCGGCGCTCAAAGGCGCGCGCACCGCCTTACTCGGATTGATCACGATCACGGCGACGATGGATCCTAGGATTAGCGCCGTGCTTTCACTCGTGGTTATTCTTATCGCATTTCTAGTCGCCGGTTGGTCTTTCCGCCTGACTGTCTTTGGCACGATTTTTAGTTGGGATTTCTTCACGTTGCATCGCACCCGTTACAAGATGAAGGAGAACGATAATAAGATGTTCGCCGGTGGTAACCTTCCTGAAGTGCCGGTGCGCACTTACGGGAAATTGCGCAACACTGAGAGCGGGGTGACTTTCACCTACAAGCCATGGATGATCATGCCGGAAAAGACTGCCGTGGTGCCCAACGAAGGGCTGGCCGTGGGCAAGGGACTGTTTCTTTCGACCGTGCAGAGCGGCGAGGAAAATACGTTCTTCATCCTGCCACCGCGCTATCGCGGGCACGAGGAAGCGCTCGTAAAAACCTATACCATGGCCGGAGTGAATCCTGCGGGACTGCGCAAAGCTTGGGGCGTGCTGCGGGAACTCTTTGGCGGCAGTGTCGCTAAGACGCAGGTCGTATGACTATTCTCAAAAAAATCCTCCTTTGGCTGGCGGCGCTCTTTTTTGTGGTCGCTGGAGCGAATCACTTTCTGCAGCCCGAATTGTATCTTGGGATGATGCCACCGGGCCTTCCTTGGCCGGAGGCGCTCAATTACATCAGTGGGGTAGCCGAAATTCTCGGCGGACTCGGCTTGTTGTGGAAGAGCTCACGACGTTTGGCGGGGTGGGGGTTGATCGCTCTGCTGCTGGCAATTTTGCCCGCGAATATTTACGTGGCGATGCAAGGGCAGATGCCGGGGTTGGAGGCTTCTCCAGCGACACTCTGGCTGCGCCTGCCGTTTCAAGCCGTTTTTATGGCGTGGATTTGGTGGGTGGCACTGGCAAAACAGACGCCGACACCGCTGGACTGGATTCCAAAGCCGCCGTTTACCTTGATGTCGGCCCCAGTGATGTATTCCGCACCGGGCGAAGCGAGAAATAGGGCTGCTCCCACGTGGTCGTCGGGTTGGCCTATGCGCCCGAGTGGCACCTTGTTGGTGGCTCTCTCATGACTTCCCGGTCCGGCATGATATCCGCTCATGGCGGTGTTAACTGCCCCGGGCGCGATGCTGTTCACGGTGATGCCGTATTCGCCGAGTTCGAGGGCGAGCGATCGGGTCATCATTTCCAAACCGGCTTTGCTGATCGTATAAACGGTGTAGATTTTGTTGGGCCGATACGCATGCGTGCTGGTCACGTTGATGATGCGGCCTTTGGTCTTTCGCTCTACCATGATCTTGGTGGCAGCCTGTGTGAGAAAGTAGGGGCCCTTGAGATTCACGTGGTTAGTGCGATCCCAAGTCTCTTCGGTGACACCGAAAAACTGACCTGAACCCAACACTGCTGCGTTGTTTACGAGAATATCCAGACGGCCGTAGGTGCTGAGCGCGGCGTCGATCAGCAGATGATGCTGTGAGATGTCGCTGATATCGGCTTGGACCGTAATGGCCTTGCCTCCACTGGTGGTGATTTTCGCGAGGAGCTCATCGGGCGAGTTGGTGCCCGGCTCGTAGTTGATTACCACGCTGGCACCGGCCTGAGCGTAAGCGATGGCGATGGCGGCACCGATGCCGGTCGAGGCGCCGGTGATGATCGCGCACTGGTCCTGAAGAATGGGAGTGGAACTGTTCACTGGATTTACTTTTCGATGGTGATGATGAATTCGTGGCGGCCGGCGATTGGGGTGTGCTTCGCCGTCAATTGAAAGCGGTAAACTTGATCGCCCCACACTGTGTTGAGTTGGGGATCTTCGAGGACGATCTTTTCTATGGTCGAATCGTATTGATCGATCGCAAATATGAGTCGCGCGGCGTCTCCATCCGGATTCTGCAATCGCACTTGTCCATCGGTAATGATCTCGGGGGCGCAAAGCATCATAAAATTCCACACGATGGGTTCGCGCGCCTCACTGAGTTCATAGTCGTCGGTGATTGTGAGCGGACCGTTGCGATCGAGAGAATAGTTGCGCGTGTAGCGATTGATGGCGGCGCTGTCGGGATACGAACCGGCGATATCGAGGGACAATATCGCGCCGGCATCGTCAGCGTTATGGCTCAAATTACGCGCGGCGTATTCTCGTCCTTCGAGCTGCATCGTGCCGTTGATCGTGGGCAGGTTATGCCACTGCGATTGCATCGTCCAAATCTCATAGCGTTGGGGGCTGAAAGTTTTCGCGCTATAGGTCTCTACGCCAACGTCGATCAGCAGGGGGGCTCCATTCAAATAGGCGACAAATGTGCCGATGTCGTTGTGATTGTGGCTCTCGGCGTTGTGTCCGCCCTTCGCCGCGAGAAAGAGTCCTTTGCTGCCACCAGCTTGGCTACGTGCAGCCATAAATTGAAGATCGGGAAGCCAGACATCACGCAGAAGAGGGGGAGGTGGTGCCGCTTCACCTTCGCTCTGCTCGGTATCGAAAAGACCTGCTAGGGTGCGATTCAATGAGCGGATATGACTGTGGGGGCGCTCGGCTTGATGTTCTGTCACCCAGCTGCCGAAATTGGCCAGAGCTTGATCATCGGTCTGTCGCCCGTAGCGCTGCACGAGTTCGCCATCGATCATGCCATTCGCTGCCGCGTCGGCGAAGTTGACGAGCCAATCGCCATCGATGTGAGCACTCATGATGTAGCGCCCAGTGTTCTTGATCAGTGCATGATCGAAGAGAGAGATTTTCCCCTCGGTCGCGTGATGGAGAAGCTCCAGGCAATCGAAGAGACTGGCTCCGGCGCGGCCCCAATAAACGGGACCTTCATCGCACCCACCATCGTTGGGCTGGTGGTTAATAAACACGTCGAGGCTACGCAGGATCTTATGAATGGCACGCGCGCGCCGTTCGGGATCCGATTCGATTAATAGCGCACAGGCGATCCAGTTGGAGTTAATCCACGGATTCCAGTTGTTCACCGGATGATGGCGGGTTTGCCAGCCCATCCACCAATAGTCATCGCGTTCGAGCGCCGGAGTCAGGAGCTGGCGATCAATCTCTATCTTAATACGTGGGCGGATTAACTTGGAAACCGTGTCGAGCTGTTCGCCGAGCACATGATCGATCCACGCGAGTAACGCCGCGACCTCGCCGACACCGAGATCGACGGTGGGATCTGTGATGTCTGGTAAATCGGCCCCCACTTTCTGCTCCTGAAGATGGGCCGGAAATCCCCACCAAGTCTCTTCACAGGTTAACCAGACCCCATCGGCAATTGCATCGAGAAACCGACCCTTGCCTTCGATGCATTCGGCGAGTGCAAGATCATGTAAGCGGCCGCGACGTTGGAAAGAGGGGTCTTGGTAGGAAGTCCGATTTCCGTGGCGGGGAAAGTCGAGTAGAGTGGAAGCGCGCAGCAGCTCCCACGATTCAGTGAGGCGCTCTTCGCCATCGGCCAGAAATCGAGTGCGGAGCTTTTCAGGAATAGTTTTCCAGGCCTCGCGATCTGATGCCTTGGGATAGCGTCGCCAAGAATTGAGATTCGCCAGTGCATCGCGCACGCTGTCGAGATCGTGTTGGGCGGAGAGGAGATTGCGTTCGGTGCTACCCATGACTATTTGTCGGAAAAGAGAGAACTCGGGGCAATGCTGTGATTCGAAATGGGGTCTTTTAATCTCCCTGGGTCTAATTCCCCTAAGCTCGCTTCGGCTTGGATGTAGCCGCCCTCGGCGAGCCCGGTGCGGCGGAGTGACTCACTTTTCCGACAGTCAAAACCGGGGTCAACGACCCTGGCTACAGCTGACATTTTTATACCGGCCGCACACTTATCTTTACTCGGGCCTGCTGCACCGGCTCTCGCAGTTTCCATGAGAGTCGGGTCGGAGTCGCGCTCTCCTCGATGAGGCAATGAGCGAAATCGAAGGCTCCATCTACAGAGCTCACGATCACCTTCACGGCGCGATTACCATCGAAAATCGTAATCGAGCCATCATCATTGAGCGTCCACTCGGCATACGTGATCAACGCGGTCTCGAAACTCTCGGGCTGGCTGTATTGCACCTCATCGATCACTTCGACCTGCCCGCGGCTCGCGCGCTCGTAGATGAATGCGCGGGTGAGACTGGTGAGCGACTCCACTGCGTAGGCTTTGGTGAGGTCGAGCACCACACGATCAAGGCCATCGCTGAAAGATTCCTCGAGAACCGTAGCGAGGGCGTGACCTCCGTAGCCTGCGCGGTGTTCGTCTTTTCCGGGCGCTTGCAGTTGGCCCGCGATCACGGGCACGGGATGTCCGAATGAATTCAGTAAGTTACTGTGATAACGTTTCGGGCTGAATGTCCGGTTGGTATAGATCTCCAGACCCGGATCGCAGATTAGATATTTGTTATCGATGGCGACCGTAAAGGTGCCGAGATCGTTGTGATTGTGATTCACCCCATTGTGCCCGCCCTTGAACGTCGCTGCTAGTTTGACTTCCGCGTCTGGCGGCGGGCGGCAGATCAAGAATTGCACATCATCAAACCACTCGCGGCAGACGGAATTATACTTCAGTTCGTAGGCTTTCTGTCCGTCCACGGTATGAAACATGTTCAGCAGGAGAGACAGGATGCTCTGCTTCTCCTGATCGGCGAAGAGATCGATCTCGACCTCGGTCGCCCGACTGCGCTCGGGATTATCGTCGGTGCAATTGTTGAGCCAGTGGGTGAGCCAATTAATCGGTTCATAATCGAGCTTACTGTCCGCGAAGGTGGGGAACAGGGCGTCCTGCACTTCCATCCGCAAACCGTAGAGGGCCATCTTTCTTTGCAGGGGTTCTTGCAACCAATTGATCCGGCCTTTCGTCGCTGCTCGAACCAGCTCGCTAATAATCACGTAGTTGCCGAAACCATATCCCCAGTAGCTCATCCCTTCGGTGTAAAAACCGCTCTGCTCGAAACCGCTATGGGAGTATTCGATCAAGTCGTCGGTTAGGGCCAAATACCACGCGCGTTCATTGAGGTCTTCCTTTAAGTAGAGCGCACAGGCCAAGATGCAATTCAGGCAAACGGTGTTCCAGTTGTGATCGCAGGTGACCCACCAGTAGATGTCCTTACCGGATTCGATCCGCTGACGATAAGGGGTAAAAATCCGCTTCTCGATTTCTGAACGAATCAGCGCTCGCGTGATTTTACTCAGGCGATCCGCCAATAAGAAATCAATCGTGGTGAACAACTGGGCCCACTGGGCAGAACCAAGATCAATCTCGATAGATTTTCCGCTCGCGTTTAGTCCGTAGTCGTCGTGGGCCGGGTTAACCCACGTGATCAATTCCTGAAACGCGCCGATCTCTTCTTCGATTAGCTTAAGATATTTTCCATTGGGCTCAAAGCACTCGGCTAGCGTCATGGCGACCAAGCGTTCCCGAACTTTCGTATTGGTTTCGGTGTATACGGCCCGGCTCTCACCTTGAGAGCTTTCAACAATGAGCTTATTGGTGATTCGCTTAGTATACTCGGGCCCTTTCTTCACCGCTTGATCGATCCAATACCGGCCGACCGCGTGATCTTTCCATTGATCCCACGCTTCTCGATTGCGGGAGGAGGCACCGAGATGAAACGGCTCGGATCCGAGCAGCTTGGTCATCGCTTTTACTTTATCTTCGGAGGGTGCGAAGTTTTCCCCATCCGGCAGATTTAAATTATGATCACCAAAACCCATGCCTTCGTTTATGGGGGAACGGAGAGAGTTAGACTAATCCAAAATGCCATTTCTGGAACGTTTGAAGTCAGACACGGTGGGGCGCAGTCCAGGAGTTGTCTGCACCGATTGGTTAGGGCTTTTCTTGTGCCTCCACCACTTGAGAAGCGGGTGAACAATAAGCCATAGTGAAGCTCCTCCGCTCACGAGCGAAAGAGCTAGGAAAATAAAACTCCAATTCCGGTGGGATACAGGATCTGGCGTGGGTGGACCCCATGAGGCCTAAGAGTGGAAAGCGGCGAGGTGTAGGAAGCAGAAAGCAAGTATCGCTCCTCCAACTATTCCTACTCCCTGAGCAACGAAGCGGAGGAGGTCTCGTTCATCTCGGTTTAACTTCATCACGGATACTTGATTCCCTAACGTTCAAGATGAGCCACGGACGCTCGGGGCCGTTGGCTCTAGCGTCTGGTTTGGCTCTTTCTTCACAGCGTGGGTGTGATACTGAATCTGAACAATGCCTTTGAGGTTTGGAAAAAGCGGAAGATCGAAACTCGTGCAAACATCCTTACATGTCGGGCCAAGCGACCGGATCGAATCGACAAATGAGCTCAGGTGAGGGCCTGTGCAAATGTGCAAAGAAATCAGTAGCGGTAAATCTTTCCGTGCCGCGGTGTCGTAGTCGATCACCACATCATCCTTTCTGAATGACGCGCGCTCTTGCCACTGAAGCTTCAATGGCTCCACGCTGAAACCCCCGACATCCCCGTGCTTCGTGACCGCGCTCAGCGCGGTATCTTTGGAACTATGATGGCTAAAATGCTGACCGAGAGCGGTCGTCAAATGGCGTCGACCGTCTTGGTGGTAGGAATAATGCACGCACTTCAAGTCTACGCTCGGACCGATGTAAAGACCTTGGTCTGTTTCGGTGATCCACACGGCCTTCGCCGCACGCGAACCGTCACGAAGCCAAATTTTTCTCTTCATGCCCAACAGTGTTATTCGGCCTAACTGGAAAGCCTGATTGGGGTGGAGGGCATGGTTCGATATAGTGACCTAAACGACTAGGGAAGCGCTGAACAAAGGGCGTTGAGTGGATTCAGAGAAGACCGAATCGAGTTTTGGAAAAGTAAGGCGCTCCGAAGTGGTTAGCCGT
>Ga0307985_10001128_pt1 | contig 15130 bp, 11 predicted proteins | sample EllFjometageno80_FD_203155 | JGI IMG/M metagenome (GOLD analysis project Ga0307985, IMG submission 203155) | Marine microbial communities from Ellis Fjord, Antarctic Ocean - #80 | ecosystem: Environmental > Aquatic > Marine > Unclassified | place: Southern Ocean | collected 2014-10-09 | reverse complement strand
AGTTTATTCTATTCTAGCCTCTTTTCTTTCCCTGAGGCACGAAGGGTCTTAAAAGCTTTGTTTCTTAAAGAGAATTGCCTTTTGTAATTCTGAGATAATGGAATGGCCACCGACAAATCCATTTCATCGAGAAGAATTCTGATTCCTAGTATTATAGACCCTTCGCTACTCTCAGGGTAGGAAAACAATCTATAGTGGTTTAATAAAATGGAAATGGTTTTTTAAACTGCCTCAAGCACTTTTTTATTTTCATCATATTCAAAACCAGAAACATGCACACCTCCCAATGGATAATTACGATTAATAAGCCCATCGGCAGATGACTGGCCTCGAATAACTTTTTCTCCAATATCGTTCAATTGAAAACCGTTGTCATAAAGCGGCTGCAGCCTTTTTAGATAAATAAAATATTGCGAATCGCCAAAGCCGTAATAGGTGCTCTTTTGCCATTGTAGCATTTTCATGATTACATCCTTTGCTTCTGAAACTCCTTCTCCCAGAAAGTTGAGCATCGCCATTTCGATTTCATTCAGCCCTGAATTTTTAAACACAAATCGTTTGAAATGTGCTGCTATTGCTCCTTTCAAATAAGGGAATTTGGGATGGTCTTTAACCTTAATGATTAATTGCTGTGGGTCATTATTACAATAAGCCAAGTAAACTGTGGATGCAAAAGAAAGATCTTCTTGATTAAGCTTGGCCCTCTTTTCAAATAGGCTTTTGAAATTTTCAGGAGCAATATCCCCCAATGCAACAAGTTTTTTATTTCCCTTTTCTGAACCAACACAAATCAATGAGATTTTCATTTTCTGATATTCAGGCTTAGCCAAAAAGTGTAGGATACCTAGCATGTTGACTTGGCAAAAGAGGTCGTACTCAAACCATAAAACCAACTTATCGTACCGAGAAATGGATTTGATCTTATCGAATTCATCAATGCATTTCGTTTTAAACCCTTGCGGTTCGACTCCAAAAAACTCGGACATGAATACCGTTCGTTTTTGCCAAAAATCAGGACTTGCAAAATCACTAAGAACCGGCCCTTCACAAAGGACATCTCGCCAAACAAGGCGTTCCCCATCAATACCCGCTTTGTCGAGCGACCAAAGTGTTGAATCACCATTAAGTATGTGCAGTGTAGTAGCCATCAATAAAAAAGGGTTACGCTTCCGTAACCCTTTTGTTTTAGATTTTTAATTTCTATCGATTATAAGTCATGTCGTCTTCTTTATCAACCGGGGTTCTTTCATCCCTATTGGCTAATAACCAGGCAGTGTGAAATATTAATCTTGTTCGATTCGCCATCAAATCAAACTCGATCTTGTCAACGGTATCAGATGGTCTGTGATAATCTGCATGTGTACCATTAAAATAGAAGATGATAGGAATACCATGCTTCGCAAAGTTGTAATGATCAGACCTGTAATAGAACCTGTTCTTATCTTCTGGATCATCATACCTATAATCAAGGTCGATATTAGTGTATGTAATATTTGCATACTCAGAGATTATTTTCAAATGACTTGAAAGCTTTTCGGAACCAATGGCATATACGTAATTAGGATTGTCTTCATGGTCAGGATCAACCCTTCCAATCATGTCAATATTAAGATTGTTCACCGTGTTTTCCAGTGGAAATAATGGATGACTTCCATAATAATCAGATCCTAAAAGACCTTTTTCTTCTCCCGTTACATTCAAAAACAAGATACTTCTTCTTGGTCCATTGCCTTCATTTGCTGCTTGCTTAAAAGCTTCTGCAAGTTCCATTACTGCTGTTGTTCCAGAACCATCATCATCAGCTCCATTATTGATTACCGTACCATCTGCATTCTGTCCGATATGATCAAAATGCGATGACAATACCAATACCTCATCTTTAAGATCAGTTCCTTCAATAAAGGCCACCATATTTTCAGTTGCGACAGCGTTGATTGTTCTTTTAACAAATGTCCTTACAGTTCTTCCTTTAATGCTTTTGCTATCGGACATTGCAGCGGTTAACTTTTCTGCTGTAGTGTTTAATAAATCAGCAGCCATCTCATTTGATATATAAAACGTCAAATTTTCGTCAGCATCACGATTTTCAGTAAGTCTCAATCTAGTTTTCAAAGCAGAACGAGAAAGTCTTGGTAAACGCTTTGCAAATTCCTCATTTGTTCCTGATCCTATAAATATTGCTTTTGCATTGGCTGCTTTAGCTCTTATAACGGCATCATTGGAATTGTTTCCCTCTGGAATAATAATTACACCTTTATCAGTTAAATCAATTCCCTCAAAATCAGCTTCAGATCCAGCTCCAGCAAAAACTGTGAATATTTTCGCTTCTCTTTTCATGTCGCCATTACCTCTGAATACAAAAGTATCACCGTTTTTTTGTTGCCCATTTTTTGTTTTGAGCGTAACTCCAGTCCAATCTGTTTGATACAAATCAAATTTTTGATAATAGGTACCCTCTGATGGAGCTGTCATTCCTAAATCTGCATAGAATTTCGACAAGAATTCTGCGGCCATCTTTTGACCTTTTTCGCCTGTCTCTCTACCTTCCATTTCGTCAGAGGCTAAAATAGTAAGCTTGCTCCTCATGTCTTGAGCAGTGATAGTACTGGCATATTTAATTGCTGCCTTGTCTTGTGCATAGGCAGAACCGCCTACTAAAACAGTCAAGACAATTATCATTGATAATTTTTTCATTTCACTTTTTTATTTATGTCTTTTTTAAGAAAGTCTAAAGCTAGGGAAATATTCAAAAGGACGATCAAAAGAGTATGTCAAGGCCTACATTTTTATGTTCAATGGTCTAAAAATAAATGCGGAATGTCTTACATTTGTCGCATTGAGAAATAATGCAGGTTTTAATAATTAACGAAGATTGATTTATGAGTAAAATTGATTTAAAAGCAAGCAAGAAATTTGAAGACAGACACAATGGCCCATCTTCATTAGAAATAGCGTCAATGCTCAAAATTGTTGGTGCAGATTCAGTTGACCAACTGATAGCTGAAACCGTGCCAAGTGCCATTAGAATGGATGGAAAATTGAATGATCCGATTGCAAAATCAGAGAATGACTTTTTATCTGATTTTAAGGCGTTGGCTGATAAAAACAAAGTCAATAAGACATATATAGGCATGGGATATTATGATACCATCGTGCCCGGTGTCATTCTTCGTAATGTATTGGAAAACCCGGGCTGGTATACCGCATATACGCCATACCAAGCTGAAATCGCTCAGGGCCGACTAGAAGCATTGATAAATTTCCAAACAATGGTCATGGACCTAACGGCAATGCCGATTGCCAATGCCTCATTATTGGATGAAGGAACTGCTGCTGCTGAAGCCATGCACATGTTTGCTGGTTTAAGAAAAAAAGGTAAAAAGAATTCTAATACTTTTTTTGCGGATGAAAATACTTTCCCACAAACTTTAGATGTACTGAAAACAAGAGCCACATCAATTGGAATCAATTTGGTGATCGGAGACATCAATAAAGTAGATCTTACTGATGTTGATCTTTATGGCGTCTTGTATCAGTACCCTGGAAACGATGGTTCGGTAAGTGACTTTTCATCGTTCATTGATTCAGCACACGAAAACAATGTGTTGGTGGCCTGTGCTGCTGACCTCATGGCATTGACCTTATTAACACCTCCTGGTGAGATGGGTGCTGATGCAGTTTTAGGAACTTCGCAACGTTTCGGAGTGCCTATGGGATATGGTGGACCGCATGCGGCTTATTTCGCAACAAAGGAAGAATATAAAAGACAAATACCTGGAAGAATTATCGGAGTTTCTCAAGATAGCAATGGTCAGAAAGCGTATAGAATGGCTTTACAGACTAGAGAGCAACATATCAGAAGGGAAAAAGCGACATCGAACATATGTACCGCCCAAGTTTTATTGGGTGTTATGGCTGGGATGTACGGGGTTTATCATGGCCCAGATGGAATAAAAAACATTGCCTCTAAGATTCATGGAATGGCAAAACTGGCTGAGGCCGGTTTAATTTCCATGGGATTAGAGCAAACCAATGCCGTTTACTTTGATACGTTAAAAGTAACAGGTGCAGATACTGGCGCATTAAAAACTGCTGCAGAAACTGTCGGAATGAATTTCAGGTATTTTGGAGATGGTTCAATTGGACTGGCATTCGATGAGACAACATCGATAGCTGATGTGAAATCAGTATTGGATGCTTTTGCCGCCTCAAAGGGTATTTCAAATACGTTTGATATTGAGTCAGCGTCAAATAATATTGAAGTCACTTTGCCAAGCAATTTAGACAGAAAATCGGCTTATTTAGAGCATCAAGTATTTAACGCCTATCATTCGGAACATGAAATGCTGCGTTATATCAAACGACTTGAAAATAAAGATTTATCATTGGTGCACTCGATGATTTCATTGGGTTCATGTACAATGAAATTGAATGCTACGGCCGAAATGATTCCAGTGACTTGGCCGGAATTTGGTAGAATGCACCCTTTCGCGCCAATGGAGCAAGCAGCTGGATACCAAGAAATGTTTAAGGAATTAGTGGCTTGGCTATCTGAAATTACTGGTTTTGCCGATGTTTCATTGCAACCCAATTCTGGTGCGCAAGGGGAGTACGCTGGTTTGAAGGTTATTAAGGCATATCATGAAAGTAGGGGACACCATAATAGAAATGTAGCATTAATTCCATCTTCAGCGCATGGTACTAACCCAGCATCTGCGGTTATGGCAGGAATGAAGGTAGTGATCACACAGTGTGATGAAAAAGGAAATATCGATTTGGATGACCTTCGTGCTAAAGCGGAAGAACATAAAGAGAACTTAGCTTCACTGCTTGTAACTTATCCTTCTACGCATGGCGTATTTGAAGAAAGTATCATTGAGATTTGTCAAATGATTCATGATTTTGGTGGACAAGTTTATATGGATGGAGCTAATATGAATGCACAGGTCGGGTTAACAAGCCCAGGTATAATTGGAGCGGATGTGTGTCACTTGAACCTTCATAAAACATTTTGTATCCCTCACGGTGGTGGCGGACCTGGAATGGGACCAATCGGTGTTGCAGAACATTTGAAGCCATTTTTGCCTGGTAACCCAATAATTGATATGGGACCGGAGCAAGCGATTACAGCGATATCTGCAGCGCCTTGGGGCAGTGCAAGTATCTTGACCATTTCATACGCCTACATCGCTATGATGGGTGCAGATGGTTTAACTAATGCGACTAAGATGGCCATTTTGAATGCCAATTATATCAAATCTAGATTAGAGACGGGTTTCCCGATACTGTATACTGGATCGAATGGGCGATGCGCTCATGAAATGATTGTTGATTGCAGGCAATTCAAGGAATACGGAATAGAAGTGGAAGATATTGCCAAAAGGTTAATGGATTATGGATTCCATGCGCCAACGGTTTCATTCCCGGTAGCTGGAACTTTGATGATTGAGCCAACGGAGTCTGAAACGCAAGCTGAACTGGATCGTTTTTGCGATACGCTTTTGCAGATAAAATTAGAGATTCAAGAGGTGATTGACGGTGTGGCTGATCAAACTGATAATGTCTTGAAAAATTCTCCGCATACAGCTGCTGTTGTAATTTCGGATAACTGGGAGCATGCTTATTCTAGAGAAAAGGCTGCTTATCCATTAGCACACTTAAGAGGCAATAAATTTTGGCCTTCTGTTGGTAGAATTGATTCTGCATTTGGAGACAGAAACCTAATTTGTAGCTGCATCCCTGTTGAAGCTTATATGGAAGAAGTAGAGGCTTAAAGAGGATTGTCATCCTGAACCTGACTTTGCCGGCAGGATCATATCAGGATCTGATTGTATTAAAAGGAAAAGGACTCTCGGTGAAAGCCAAGGGTCTTTTTTTATACCTGAATTGCTAAATCGTGTTTTTGATATCCTGAGTAAATTTTTTAAGCAAAAAAGTAAATGATAAAAGCCGCATTACGCGGCTTCAATTACTTTTACATTTTCTAGCTTCTAGCTTCTAGCTTCAAGCTTCTTAAACATTCACATGTCTTTCAGCATGATAGGATGACCTTACGAGCGGGCCTGATTCAACATACTTGATGCCACGTTTTAGTCCTTCTTCTTTGAAGAATTCAAATTTGTCTGGGTGTACAAATTCATGAACCTCTAAATGCATTTTGGTAGGTTGTAAATATTGACCTAAAGTGAGGATATCTAATTTAACTTCGGCCAGATCATCCATCAATCTAAATAATTGATCATCTGTTTCACCTAGACCAAGCATTGCCCCAGATTTAGACCTTTTGCCATATTCTTTAATGCGCTTTAATTCTTCAAGACTTCTGGCGTATTTGGCTTGCGGACGTACTGGTCTGTATAACTCTTCGACAGTTTCCATATTATGAGAAACCACTTCTTGTCCAGCATCAATCATTCTATACAAGGCATCCCAATTTCCTTTTACATCAGGAATCAAAGTTTCGATGGTTGTCTTTGGACTTAATTCTTTTATTTGTACAACTGTTTGGTACCAAATTTCGGCACCCCTGTCTTTCAATTCATCTCGGTTGACAGAAGTCAATACAGCATGCTTCACACCCATTTTATGAATGGCTTCTGCGACCCTCTGAGGTTCGCCTTCATCGTATTCAGGTGGACGTCCTGTAGCTACAGCACAAAATGAACAACTTCTTGTACAGACATTACCCAATATCATAAATGTTGCGGTGCCAGCACCCCAACATTCTCCCATATTTGGACAATTACCACTTTCACAAATGGTGTTTAATTTATGTTGGTCCACAAGTTTTCTGACCTTAGCATATTCTTCGCCAATAGGTAGTTTAACTCTTAACCAATTCGGTTTTCTTCTTTTAGTTTGTTTCTCCGAAGAGACTACTGGAAGTTCAATCATATCGCTCTCCGCTTGCTTTTTCTAATAACACAAAAGTACAGATAAGGTTCCAAAAAAATGAAGCTGCTGTTATCTTCTTTTTCCAAAATAGATGGCTAAAAATGCTCCAGCAAATGAAGACTGATTTTCTGCTCTTGGTAAGATTATAATCTCACGTGTAAAAACTTCGAGGATAAAGCCTGCTTCAAAGCCCAAAACCCTACTTTTTGAAGAATTTGTTTCATAAGTAAGAGATGCCTTAAAGTTTAAACCAAACACAACCTGAGATTCAAAAAGACCTTTAAATACCCCTGAGGTTCCAAAAATACTTGCTCGGTTGTGAGTCAAGTCATCCGGATTATATTGCTCACTTCTTCCTCCTTGAAAATCTAAGTAATAAGGAACTTCTAGTCCGATGCTAGGTCCTACAGAAATTAAGCCCGAAACACGAACACCTTTTTGTGGGGCTTTTTTGAAAAAAATCTTCTCTCTACCGTACTGAGGTCTAATTGAAACGAGATAATTAGACTTACCAAATACGAAACTATTGCCAGAAAATGACACCTCCTTTGTTTCTCTAGCGTGTCGTGTGTTGGCCAGTGTTATTCCAAGATGAGAAAGTGTATTGTCATTAATTTTTTTAGATTTTCTAAAGAATAAGCCACTTATGAATCCCCCATTGGTAGCATTGTAAGCACCAAAGACAGTTTCGCCAGTATACTCTTCGTCAGGGTATGCCGATTCCTGTCCTGAAACAACATGAAACAGGCTAATGATTAATAAAGAGATTACCCCGCGTGTAATAATTCGTACCAAGTTTTGTAGCTCTATTTGAGATTTCTAAATTAACGAAAAATTTTAGCGATTAGTTTATGATAACAGTCAAATCTAAATACACAGGTGGATTAAGTACACACTCAACACATCTCCGGTCTGGTAACACTTATGAGACAGATGCACCCGTAGACAATAATGGAAAAGGGGAAACATTTTCTCCAACAGACACACTTGCAACGGCTTTGGGTACTTGCATGATGACTGTAATGGCCATTGATGGTGAAAAAAAAGGTCTTGATATGTCAGGAATGCACATTGAGACAGCGAAAATCATGTCTGCTAGCCCACGTAGAATTTCTGAATTAAGGATGGATTTTTATTGGGAAAATTGTTCTCTGGATGACAAACAGAAAGATTGGTTAAAAAATATTGGTCTTAATTGTCCTGTTGCACTAAGTCTCAGTGATAATTTAAGACAGAATATCACATTCCATTTTTAATCAAAAATGGATGATTCTAGTGCTTTACTATAGAATGATATTTTGTCAAAGGGGCTAGAAAAAGCTTATTCCTAAATTTCTCTGTATATTTGCATTACTTGAAAAGAACAGCGACCATATTATTTGTAGCGTTTTACCTAATAGCCTCAACTGGCGTAATGGTAGGGCAGCACTTGTGTATGGGTCGTGTACAAGAGACTTCTTTGTTCAAAAAAGTAGAAAAGCAATGTGGAATGAGCATGGAAATACATCAAGACATGAAGGATTGCTGTAACGATCAATGGTCTCTTGAAAAAGTTGAGGTTGATCAGCAAGTCTCTTTAAGTTTGGAACTGGCAGATGCTGATTACAACTTACTCTATGATATTCCTTTCAATGAAATTGTTGCTGCTTTAATTACTACTGAAGAAGTGACATTGGTTCAGAATACAGGGCCTCCTGATATTTCCGAACCTGACTTATTTATACTTTATCATTCCCTCAAGATTCCTTTTGTAATACAATCCTGAAGTCGTTCCAAGCTGTCATTCTGAACTTGTTTCAGAATCTTATCTAATCAAATAAGAAGATCCTGAAATAAATTCAGGATGACTAAGCTAAAGGAAAGTAAGACTTCACAGCTCATTTGATGGGCTTTCTGCATTTATACAGGATTATAAAACGAAATGAATGATTAATAAATTAATTAAATTTTTCTTAGAAAATAGGCTGGTTACCTTCTTGCTTATCCTTACGCTCGTAGGATGGGGATTAGTAACTGCTCCATTTCAGTGGGAAACGGGATTACCAAGTGATCCAGTACCTGTTGATGCTATTCCGGATATTGGGGAGAACCAACAGATTGTATTTACTGAATGGGCAGGGCAGTCTCCTCAGGATATTGAAGATCAAATAACGTATCCTTTAACCACTTCTTTACTCGGGATTCCGGGTGTGAAAACAATTAGGAGCTCTTCCATATTTGGTTTTTCATCCATCTACGTAATTTTTGATGATAACATTGAGTTTTATTGGAGCAGAAGTAGAATTCTTGAGAAACTCAATTCATTGCCGAAAGGCCTTCTTCCTTCGGATGTGCAACCTGCATTAGGGCCCGATGCTACTGCGCTAGGTCAAATTTTTTGGTATACAATTGAAGGAAGAGATGAAAATGGAGATCCAGCAGGAGGTTGGGATCCTCAAGAAATTCGTTCTGTTCAGGATTACACGATTAAATATTCATTGGCATCGGCAGAGGGTGTTTCTGAAGTGGCTTCTATTGGAGGCTTTGTAAAAGAATACCAAGTAGATATTGACCCGTCTGCTATGGAAGGTTTTGGGATCACCTTGGCTGAGATAGTAAAAGCCGTAAAAGAAAGTAATTTAGATATAGGCGCTAAAACTTTGGAAGTAAATCAAGCTGAATACTTGGTTCGTGGACTGGGTTATGTCAAAAGCGTTGAAGACCTAGAAAACTCTTTAGTAAAAGAAGTAGATAATAGTCCAATCCTGATTAAGGACGTAGCCAGGGTAAGCCTTGGTCCTGCTTCACGAAGAGGAGCGTTGGATAAATCTGGGGCTGAAGCGGTTGGCGGAGTGGTCGTGGCAAGGCATGGTGCCAACCCGATAGAAGTCATTGATAATGTCAAAGCTCAAATTCAGACTATTAGTGAAGGATTACCTTCAAAGGTTTTGGCTGACGGCACAACTTCAAAATTGACTATTGTCCCTTTCTATGATAGGACAAGATTGATCAAAGAGACGATTGGCACCTTAGAAGAAGCCCTTTCACTAGAGATAATTATTACCATCGTAGTGGTACTCGTCATGCTGATGAACCTGAGGGCATCGATATTAATTTCCTCTCTGCTTCCAATTGCGGTCTTAATGTGTTTTATCGCGATGAAATACCTTGGCGTAGACGCTAATATTGTAGCACTATCCGGAATTGCGATTGCCATCGGAACCATGATAGATGTGGGAATTGTACTCACGGAGAATATCAGTCGCCATGTAGGTGAAAGTAAGAATAAACCGCTACTAGAAACAATTTTTGATGCCTCAAAAGAAGTAGCCCCGGCCATAATTACCGCGGTTCTAACTACCGTAATAAGTTTTATTCCTGTGTTTACTATGGAAGCGGCAGAAGGTAAATTATTTAGACCCTTGGCTTATACTAAAACCTTTGCATTGCTAGGTGCCATAGCTGTTGCTTTAATGATATTGCCAACATTGGCCTATTGGTTTTTTGGATTCAAACCAAAGAACAAATGGATGAAAATGATTGTAAATTCCGGGCTTGTAATTTTTGGAGTTTGGATTTTAGTGCTTGGGAATTACTTGGCGGCTTTTGTTTTAATTGGATTTGGTTTGCTGAACCTATTGCGTTATTTCAAATCTGAATGGAGTAAATTACTTAAGCATGGTGATATAGTTATTGCCTTAATAGCCATTGTCATTTTACTAAGCCGAGAGTGGATGCCACTTGGAGCGGAAGTAAGCAGTTTTATGAACCTGCTTTTTGTGTCCTTGGTGATTGGAGCTACACTTGCAGTCTTTTCTCTGTTTATTAGGTTTTATCCGCGAATTTTAAACTGGTGTTTACAAAACCGATTGAAATTCTTGCTGTTGCCAGCTTTTATTATGCTGCTGGGCGTAACTATCTGGTTAGGCTTCGATAAAGTGTTTGGTTTCATTCCGGCAACATTCGGAGATGACGTCAGGACAAAGAAAACGTATTCGAATCTGTCTCATACCTTCCCGGGAATTGGTAAAGAATTTATGCCAGCCCTTGATGAAGGTTCATTTTTATTAATGCCAACCTCTATGCCTCATGCAGGTATGGACCAAAATAGGCAAGTACTCAAAATGCTTGATATGGCAGTTACAGCCATTCCAGAGATTGAATCAGTAGTTGGTAAGTTGGGAAGAACGGAAAGTGCTTTAGACCCAGCGCCAATTTCCATGTATGAGAATGTCATTAACTATAAAAGTGAATACATCACTGACGAGAATGGCCGTAGGCTTCGATTTAAATGGACAAGTGCACAAGGCTTTGAACGAGACAGTGCCGGAGAGTTAATACCAGAATCAGATGGGAAATATTTTCGACAATGGCGTGATGAAATTAAGACACCAGATGATATATGGAATGAGATAATCAAGGTTACGAATATCCCAGGAGTGACTTCCGCACCTAAATTACAACCGATTGAAACACGTCTCGTGATGTTAGCTACTGGTATGAGAGCACCAATGGGTATTAAAGTAAAAGGTCCAGATTTGGAAACAATTGAAGCATTTGGACTTCAATTAGAAGAAGTTTTAAAAAGTATTCCATCGGTGAAATCTGAAGCCGTTTTTGCAGAGCGAATTGTAGGAAAACCTTATTTACTCATAAATATAAATCGAGATGCGCTGGCCAGGTATGGACTTACTGTTTCTAAAGTACAAGAGTATTTACAAGTGGCAGTCGGTGGAATGCAATTGTCAACCACGGTTGAAGGTAGAGAACGATATCCAATCAGAGTTCGCTACCCAAGAGAGTTAAGGAATGATCCAGAAGCTTTAAAAGCTATTTTGATTCCGATAAAAGGTGGGGTAAGTATCCCTTTATCTGAATTGGCCGATATCGAATACACCCAAGGACCCCAAATGATAAAAAGTGAAGATACGTTTTTGGTAGGCTACGTCATTTTTGATAAAAGAGAAGGCTATTCGGAAGTAGGAGTAGTGGAGGCCGTTCAAGACTTAATTGATGAGAATGTGGCAACTGGGCAATTGGAAATTCCAGCTGGGGTGTCTTATCGCTTTGCTGGTAATTTTGAGAACCAATTGAGGGCGGAAAAAAGATTGAGTTTGGTGATTCCAATTGTACTCGCAGTTATCTTTTTGATCCTTTACCTACAATTCAAATCAGTTCAAGTTTCCCTGATGGTGTTTAGTGGAGTAGCAGTTGCTTTTGGTGGTGGGTTTTTGATGTTATGGCTGTATGGTCGAGAAGGGTTTATGGATTTCAATCTGTTCAGCACCAATATGCGCGACTTGTTCCAAATTAGCCCTGTCAATTTATCTGTCGCAGTGTGGGTAGGGTTTATCGCACTTTTCGGAATAGCTACAGATGACGGAGTACTCATGGCTACTTACTTGAACCAGTCATTTGATAAGAAGAAGGAGTTGGACAAAGGTCAAATTAGAGCATTGGTAATAGAAGCTGGTAAAAAGCGAGTTCGACCTTGCTTGATGACCACCGCGACTACTTTGCTTGCCCTTTTACCGATACTCACCAGTAAGGGCAGAGGATCTGACGTGATGATCCCAATGGCCATTCCATCTTTTGGTGGAATGCTGATAGCATTGATAACATTGTTCGTAGTACCGGTATTGTACTCTTATTATAAAGAAGCACAGTTTAAATCAGCCTTAAAAAGTATACGAAATGAGAAATAAATTTCCAAACATATTCTTTTTGTTAGTTGCCATTACCTGTAATATTCAAGCACAACAAAAGGTTGCCGTTGAACATTATGGTGTGCTGAAGGAAATCATGAGGGAACAAAAAATTGACGCTAATGTCGATTTGTCAAAATTTAGAGAGACTCCAAATTTTTATGCTATAGGTGCTTTGGCCGGTCTTGCAGGAGAAGTTCTTATCATAGATGGAAAAGCGATCAATGGAATTGCGACTAAAGGAGAGTTGAGAATAGAGCGTGACTTTGATAAGTCGGCAACGCTATTGGTGGCGAGTGAGGTTCAAGAATGGGTTGAAATTTCAATAAAGATTAATGCCCAAAACCTTGAATCAATTCAGACCATCATAGCCCAAGAAGGAGAGCGCCTTGGTTTGAAGACCAATGAGGCTTTCCCGTTCATGATAAAAGGAAAAGTTAAGACCATTGATTGGCATGTTATTAATGCTACCGAAGCTACTGAACAGAGTCACGAAGCATTTAAAAAAGCAGGAATTAGTCGTTCTACAGAAAATGGCGATGTTAAGATTTTGGGTTTCTATTCAGAACAACATGAAGGAATCTTTACCCATCATGGAAGCTTTTTGCACGTGCATTATGTCAATTCAGCCGAAACGGAAATGGGGCATGTAGACAACTTAGTCATCAACGGAGAAGTTAAATTATTACTTCCTAAAATGAAGAAATCATGAAGAGGATAGGTTGGATTTGTACAATGATTTTGATGGCTACTAGCTTGTTTGGACAGGGCCAATTGGATGAATATTTGCGAATTGCCGCAGAGCAGAACCCTAGCTTAAGAGCTAAGTACAATATGTATTTGGCTTCTCTGGAAAGGGTGAATCAGCAAGATGTCTTGCCTGATCCTACGGTGAGTTTTGGTTATTTTATTTCTCCTGTGGAAACCCGTGTTGGTCAGCAGCGGATGAAATTCTCAATTTCTCAAATGTTCCCATGGATGGGCACCTTAAAGACCAAAGAGCAGGCAGCTGCGAGTGTGGCAAAAGTACGTTTCGAAGAGTTTCAAGGGGCTAAAAATGAATTGTTCCTGAAAGTGAAAACAAAATGGCTTGCGCTTTATGAACTCGATAAAGAGATTGAAATTATGGAAGCCAATTTGTCCATATTTCGCTCTTACGAACCAATAACTAAGACGAAATATGAGTCGAACCTGGTTTCATTGGCTGACCTTATTAGAGTGCAAATCCAGATCGATGATGCCAGCACAAAAGTGGATTTGCTCAAGCTCAAAAAGAAACCTCTTTTAAGTGATTTTAATACACTATTAAATCGGGATTTGGATATAGAGATTGACTTGGACTTAGCAGCCGATTTAATGGTTGACAATTATCAGTTAGATTCTGCGCTAGTTAACCAACCAGAAATCAGGGCCTTGAATGCAAAACTCATTGCATTGGATTATGAGTTGGAATTGGTGGAATTAAACCGAAAGCCAAATATTGGAGTTGGACTGGATTATGGAGTAGTTAGTAAACGAGAAGATATCGCAGTGCCTGATAATGGTAAAGATATTTTGATGCCAATGATTTCTTTAAGCCTTCCAATTTTTGGCAAGAAAAATAAGTCACTCAAAAAGGAAGTAGGGCTAAAACAGGAAAGTGTAAAAGAGGCATTAATAGCTGCTCAAAATGACATAAGAAATAGCTGGACTCAAACTGATTATGAAATCGAATCGGCTAATACCGTACTAGGCCTTTACCAAAAGGAGATAGAAAAAACGGAATTACTCCTAAAAGTATTAACAACAGCTTACAGCAATAATAACTCTGATTTTGAAGCACTATTGACAACGCAACAACGATTGCTTCAATTGGAACTGGCTGTAGTAAAAGCAAATATTAAGCAACAAGAAGCTTTATTTCAAAAAGATTATCTAACCACATCAACATTAAATCAATTCTAATGAAAAATTTAAAAAATATATTATTTGCCCTAACCGCATTCCTGTTTTTTGCCTGTGCTGGTGAAAAGAAAACGGAAGAGGAGCATGCAGAACATGAAATGGCCGCTCCCGCTGCCACCGCACAATCAAAAAGTCCTGCATCAACGACTATGAGTAATATCGGAGATGTACATGTACATATTGCTTATCATTCTCCAGGAGTAAGAGGAAGAACTGTTTTTGGCGGCCTAGTGGCATACGATGAGGTATGGGTTACAGGCGCACATAGCGCAACAACCATCGAATTTCATGATGACGTAGCCTTAAATGGTAAAGAGGTAAAAAAGGGAAAGTATGCCTTATTTACAATTCCAGGAAAAACGGAATGGACTTTAATTATCAATAAGAATTTTGATCAACATCTAGCAGACGATTATGAAGCTGATCTGGACGTTTTACGATTAACGATAAAACCAGAAACGTTGGAAGAAGTACAAGAACACCTTTTATATGAGGTAAAGGAGACAAAAGACCATGAAGGAGTGATTTCAATCTCATGGGCGAACACTAAAATTTCGTTTAAAATAGAGGAACTATGAAATCATTAAGATTAATAGGCTCGGTTATCT
>Ga0307985_10001125_pt1 | contig 15153 bp, 13 predicted proteins | sample EllFjometageno80_FD_203155 | JGI IMG/M metagenome (GOLD analysis project Ga0307985, IMG submission 203155) | Marine microbial communities from Ellis Fjord, Antarctic Ocean - #80 | ecosystem: Environmental > Aquatic > Marine > Unclassified | place: Southern Ocean | collected 2014-10-09 | reverse complement strand
CTCAGGCTCAGTGATGGCCTCAGGCTCAGTGATGGCCTCAGGCTCAGTGATGGCCTCAGGCTCAGTGATGGCCTCAGCCTGAGGAGAAGGCCCATTATCGCTGGCACATCCCACAACGATCAAGGCGGCGAGCACCGTCCCGAATGCACCGACTACAAATTTTTGCACTCCGAAGTATGGCGATCATGCTGCCACATTCCACGTTCCATACCGCAGCGCGCTACCCCGGCGTCGGCCAAGTCCCGGATGGACATGCCTTAAGTGGTTTGCGGCCGTTCTGGTTCACCTGGCGAGCGCTTTTAGCGGCTCTAACCGGGGGTGACGGGCGTAAACATTCCCGCCCTCGAGGCCGTTGGAGACCCCGACTCCGTTCTTCGTAAACTATCCGGCTGTATCCCGCGTAAAGTGTCGCCGCCACATCACCTGATGATACAAAAATTGCCTTGGTCGGCGGATTGTCCCCGATGATCAGACAGACAACTGCTCGTGCGGGCGGGGCGGCGCACGCAGGCCGGGGCGAACAAAGTCCCTGTATTGGCACACCAGCAGGTAGGCGTGTCGGTATCCATATAGCTTGCGATCGGTTAGAGTGTGCGAACGAGAATTGCGGTCGGGATTAGCCATTCTGCAACAATCTTTGGCACAAGTTAGACTAATTATGCCAACCGAGATCCACAGGACAAGCTTGTGGAAGATCAAAAATCGTTGCAATTGCAACAGTTTGCCCGTGTAGCTCACCCGGTAGAGCACCTGTCTTGTAAACAGGAGGTAGCGAGTTCGAGTCTCGCCGCGGGCTCTCTTTATCGTCTGTCTTTGCCTGTTTACTTGTATTTGCAAGACCTAAACGGCCTCAACCCTTTCACTCACCTCTGACCGACCTTGCGGCAGGAACCACAACTGAGGATCGCTCTCAGCTGGTTAGCAAGTGTGCCGAGCGTTGAAATGAAGAAGAGCCAGAGACCACGACGCACACCGAAGCATCAAATGTGATCGTCACCCCGCCGCAATTGTCGACTCCCAGCTCTTCGAGTGCAGCCAGATTCAGACACTGAGGCAACTCAGTTCGGTAGTAGACCCGGGTGAGTGACGCGATCGTGCGGCAGCGAACCACGGGCGGCACGCATGTAGGCATAGGGCGTCTCGTAACGCAGGTTCGACACCCTCGACGTGTAGGCGTCTGCGTAACGCTCAACTTGGCGGGCAAATAGGCTCTTGTCGTTACCGGCACGCATCAAAGGGCCCCAGATCGGGTTCCCCAAACCTGAGGCAGCACGGGCCAGTGGTGCGATCTGTTCGTCGAGTTCGACCGCTCGTGCCGTGACCTGGCTGAGTTCGTTTGAGACTTCGGCACCGCGGCCATAGGCCCGAGCAAGCCGAAGCTGGGCTTGGCGGCGATCGATTGCTACCTTTTCGGCCATCAAGTCTTCAAGCTGATGTTGCTGTTCATCGAATGCGATCGCATCTGCGATTTCGGACTCGAGTTCGCGAGCAATAAGTGCTGTGCGCCAGCGCAGCACGTCCTTTGTCACGTGTACATCGCCGAACAGGTGGTCGCCCACATATAGCGGCTGCCCACCGGACACATTCAGGCTTTTTTCAACCAGGTGAGCGTTGCCACCGAAGTAGACATGGCCCGGCTGGAGCGGCCCTGAATGTGGCAGCAGCAGTGACTCGTCCTCGTCGACGACCCGGTAGATCGGTTCCTCCCCTGAGAAGAAGCGAGGCTTGTTGGCTGAGACGATCACGACATCAAACAAGTCACGCCATGACATTGCGTCTGGGCAATACCGGTCGACGGCGTAGTTCATCATCTTGGACGTGTACGCCCAGTCTGAGTTGGTGATTAGCGCCAGCTTCTTGCCAGCACGGCGCTGGTCCAACAGCGTGGCCACGATGTCAGGGTCCAGATCAACGAAACGATCAGGATCGGCAACGATATTGGCCTTGAGCACCCCCGCCATATGGGCTTCGCCAAGTGCTTCATCAATAGCGTCGTACAGCTGGAAATAGTCACGGACGCCGGTCAGCAACTGGGCATCGTGCAGCGCAACGAGCTGGGTGAACAGGCTCGCTCGTGACAGTTCGAACAGGGTGTTCATGAACTTGAAACGCGAACTTGAGAGTTCGACGATGTCTTCGCGATAGACATCGCGCTGTTCCTCGAACGCCAACAGTTCGTTGCCGTGCTGAGCCCGCACCACATAACCAAAACGAGTCGCCTTGACCACATTGCCAAGCTTCAGGTCAAAGACCAGGCCAATTGTGAACTGCTCAGGATCGAACTCCAGGTCGGCAACGGGCCAGCCTTGCGACGCAAGGATGTCGCGGGCTTCGTCGAAAGCGGCGCCTTCCCACACGTCGACGTTGTAGTGGATCAGCGTGTAGTCCATGTCGTAGCCCACGGCTTCGACAGACCTCATGTTCAGCGTGCGGTTGATGAAGACTCCACGCTCGGGTTTGTATTCGCCGCCGACATCATCAGGAGTCACCATTGAGCTGAACGGTACTTCGGCTCTGCCCCCACGCCTGATTTCGCCTCGTCGGTTGGGCGACCATCGGGGCCCAACTACCACGCCGCGTGCCAATAGGGTCCTGAAACGGCCAGCCTCGGTCGCCTGGTGGCCACCCTGACGATGAGGTAGTACCTGTTAGGTCAAGGCAGTGAAGATGATGCGCGTTGCTAGTGCGGTGAGCACGACCTTGAAGAACAGATCTAGGCCCGCTTCAGAGACTCGGTCAAGCAAGCGAGTCCCAACCCAGCTACCGACCATGACACCAACCACCCCGATGATGATCATCTCGAGATGATCGCTGATCGACCATCCCTGCGCGCTGAAGGCGATGAGTTTCGAGATGTGGGCTAGCACCTGCGTCATGCCAGCAGTCGCCACGAATGCCTTGTGCGATGCCGTGACGGCCTTCAAGAAGGGTGACGTCACCGGGCCGCTCGCTCCAACGGTCGAGTTCAGGAAACCCGAAGCAGCGCCAACTCCAACCAACATATTCTTGGCGTCGCTAGGGGTGCGAGCGCGTGCGTTCGATGCCTTCAACAAGGCCGGGCGCCAGGCCAACACGAGCACGAACGCCGCCAGTACGAGCCGCACAACATCCTCGGGTAGTGATGTCGCTACGACAACACCAAGGAGGCTGGCTGGGAACATCAAGATCGACGCCCAGCCCACAACGGGCCACGAGATCTGCTGGCGAAGCAGAGCGGCCCGGGAACCGTTCGAAACCAGCTGAATAGCGCCTTGGATCGGGATGGCGACAGTGGGCGCCACGAACTGAGCGATCACGAGCAGCAAGACCACGCCCCCGCCCAGACCGGCAACGGCGCTCAAGATCGATGTCAGCAGTGCCGCAACACCAACAACGAGATTCTCCAACATGCATACATGTTACATACAAGTGCGAGACAGACACGCTTGACCGCTCTGCTACCCGCGGCTGCCAACGTCATCGTCGTATCTGGCTCATTCAGAGCGCCGACGGACGACCTCGTAACACGCAACCGCCGCAGCGGTCGACACGTTCAATGAGCCCAGGCTTCCAGCCAATGGGATCCGCGCAACAACATCGCAGCGCTCTCGCGTAAGTCGGGAGATGCCACTTCCCTCGGCGCCCAACACCAAGGCGATTGGATCGGTAGCAACTCGCATCTCGAACACGGTCGAATTCGCGACCATGTCCATGCCTACGCTCCAGACCTCGAGCTCTTTCAGCCGCTGTAGCGCTGCCGGGATACCGGCAACTTGGGCCATAGGCAGGTGCTCGACAGCACCTGCGGCCGTCTTCGTCACCGAGGCAGTGATGCGCGCAGCACGATGGCGGGGCAAGACGATTCCGGTGACGCCAGCGCACTCGGCCACCCGCAAGATGGAACCAAGGTTCTGAGGGTCTGTGACCCCGTCAAGCACGAGCAAGAAGGGCGGTGTGTTACCTCGTTGTCGAACCAGAGCCTCGAGTTCGACCGGCTGCAGCGGTGCCGCAAACGCGACCACACCTTGAGGCGCGTCGGTACGCGCCATGGCTTCGAACTTGCTCCGCGACAGTTCGCGTAACGGCACATGGTTCTCATCGGCCAGCTCGCTGATGTCCTGGAGAATCGGGGCTGGGTCCATATCGGCAGCGAAAATGACCTCACGGGTGCGCCGTGTGCCTGCCAGCAGCAACTCACGAACAGCATGACGACCTTCGACCTGGTCACCACCAAGGCCCTTGCCACGGCCACCACCCGAGCCTCCGCCAGCACCATCGGCTGAAGGTTGGTTCCGGATAGGGGTCGTTCCACGTTGTCCGCTGCGGCGGCCACCACTCTCGTTGCGGCCCCTATTGCCTCGACGATCAGGCGGTGGTTTGCGGCGTGAATTCATTGCTCAACCTCGGTAGGACAAATGGTAACGGTGTTAGGGCACATCGATAAGCGCCACGGCCCAGCAGGCTATGCCTTCGGCACGGCCGAGTGCGCCGAGGCCCTCGGCACGCTTACCTTTCATGGTGACCGGTGCGCCAAGCGCTGCAGTCAGGCGCTGCTCGATCTCGTCCTTACGAGGCGCAAGTTTGGGACGCTCGGCAACGACGGTTATATCGATATTTATGACCGACCCGCCCATCGCGTGCAGTTGGTTCAGTGCTTCGGCGAGTAACAGCATGCTGTCGGCGCCAGCGAACGCTGCGTCGCTATCGGGGAACAGTTGGCCGATGTCACCGAGACCGGCGGGGCTCAAAATCGCATCGATGCAGGCATGGGCGATCACGTCGGCATCAGAGTGACCATGCAGTGCCGCCTCGCCAGGAAAGATCACACCTCCCAACACCAGGACCCGCTCCTCATCGTCGCTGAACGGGTGGATATCGAACCCATGGCCAATACGGATACTCACGAGCAACATCCAAGAAGTGCGGCGACCACGAGTGCGTCTTCGGGTTCGGTCACCTTGATATTCCAACGTTCGCCCGGCACGACAACAGTAGAGCCCCCCATGGCCCGGACCAACGTTGCGTCGTCGGTCGCTTGCGCTGCAGTGGCGTGGGCATCGCGCAACGCCCGAGCGGAGAACCCCTGCGGCGTCTGCACTGCCTGAAGCTGGCTGCGATCAACGGTGTTGCCATCAAGATCCCGAATGGTGTCAACCACACCAACGACAGGGATCGCAGCGTCGGCACCATTGCGTACTGCTGCCACGACGGCTGCCATGAGTTCAGGAGAGGCCACGGGTCGGGCGGCGTCATGAACCACAACAACCTGGGCAGCATCAGGCACCTGGGCTAGGCCCTTGCGCACCGACTCGCTGCGCGAATCACCGCCGCTCACACACACCACCTGGCAGTCCAGCCCACTGGACGAGACCGTCACGCTGGAGCCTTTTGGTACCACCACGACAACACCGTCGCTCACCGACGCCGCCGCAAGAACGGACCAATCCACCACCCGCTTGCCAGCAATCTCAAGGAACTGCTTGGGTGTGCCGCCGCCAAAACGAGTGCCAGAACCGGCGGCCACGACGATCGTCCACGTTATGGCGGCTTCAGTAGGCATTTCTCTGCGCTCTATGGTGAGGAGTTCTTACAGATTCTGTGACATTTGACACCCTAATTCGGCATAACCGAGGGAGGCGCCAAGTACTCTCAGAGCTGTCACCGTACCAATGCGTTCGACCCAACGCGGAAAGGTCCTCCTCCATGACCGAAGCAGCCGTTCTCGCTGACACTCCGCTCTTTGCCAACCTCGACTCTGCAAGTCTCGACGCGCTCGCGGAGTCATGCTCCAAGCGCTCCCTCGGTCGAGGCGACGTATTGTTTCACCAAGACGACGAGTCCGGCGCGCTCTACATCGTCGTGTCTGGCCGAATCGCCATTGCTAACCGCTCGTTCGACGGCCGCGAGTCCATGGTCGCCCTTATGGAACACGGCGATCTGTTCGGCGAAATGGGCTTGTTCGACAATGGCGAAGGCCGCTCGGCCGACGCACGAGCCCTTGAGCCCTCCGAGCTTATCGAGCTTCCCTACGAACCTATTCGCGCCCTCTTCGCCGAGCAACCAAGCCTGCTGTGGGGTGTCGTAACCATGCTGTCGCAGCGGGTCCGGGCCATGGACAATGCGCTCGCTGACTCGGTATTTCTCGATGTCACCGGCAGAACCGCAAAGCGGCTCCTAGAAATGGCCGGCGACGAAGACGAGTTCGAACTGCCGCTTACCCAAGAGGAACTGGCTGGCATGGTCGGCGCATCTCGCGAGCGAGTTAACAAGTCGATTAACCAGTTCATCAAGCTCGGCTGGTTGGCCCAAACCGACCGTGGCTACCGCGTCACCAACCGGGAACAGCTCACCATCCGTTCACACTAAGCCGCCATGTGAGTACATCGTTGTTAGGCCGCGCTCTGCACCTGTGTGGATTGGCGTAGACCAAGTTGAGCTAAAGCGAGGAACAGGTTTGGCGCTCCGATGATCTCAAGCGGCGCGTCAATGTCTTGGTCTGTGGCGGGAATGACAGCCCGGCGAAACCCGAGCCGGGCTGCTTCGGCCAGACGTAACTCCAAGCCTGCGACTGAGCGCAACTCACCTGCCAAACCGACTTCGCCGATGGCAATGATGTCGTCGGGGATCGCTATGTCTCGCAGCGACGACGTGAGCGCAGCACATACCGCAACGTCGGATCCGGGTTCGCCGATCTTGAGCCCACCAACAACCGACAGATAGGCATCGTGCTTGGCGAAGCTCAGGCCCAGTTGTTTCTGCATAACGGCAAGCAGCATGGCCATGCGCTTCTGATCAAACCCAGTCGCTGAGCGACGCGGGTTCGGTATCTCAGAACCAATGAGGAGCCCTTGGACCTCGAGGACGACAGCGCGCCGGCCTTCGATGGTCACGGCCACCGCCGACCCTGCAGCGTCGGTCTGCCGGTCACCGAGCATGCGACCAGAGGGATCGTCGACGGTAACCAGGCCGCTGCCCGTCATTTCAAACACGCCCAATTCGCCAGTTGCACCAAAGCGGTGTTTGAGCGCTCGGAGCACTCGCAGGCCGACTTCGCGTTCGCCATCGAAGGACAACACCGTGTCGACCAGGTGTTCAAGCACACGAGGACCAGCCAACGAGCCATCTTTCGTGACATGACCAACGAGTACAACCGCACAGTTGTATTCGCGGGCGGCGATCGCCAAGCGATGCGCACACTGGCGCACTTGGGCGACCGAACCAGGGGCCGACGACGAATCAGGGTCGAACACGGTCTGGATCGAGTCGATAATGGCCAGGCCTGGTCTGAGCTCGGCGATGTCGGCAAGCACCCCATTGATATTGCAGTCGCCGCCAACGTGCACACTGGCGCCAGCAAGCCCAAGTCGGGCAAACCGGCCCGATACCTGCTGTGGCGATTCTTCGGCCGAGACCAACAGCGCTGGCGAATGTTGAGCCGCCCATGAGGCCGTGACCTGAGTGAGCAAGGTTGACTTGCCCACGCCCGGCTCGCCACCGACCAACGTGATTGATCCTGCGACCAAGCCACCCCCGAGCACACGATCAAACTCGACCACACCAGTCGGAAATAACACACATGCTCGTTCACCGAGCTCGGCGAGCGGTACCGCTGGCCGGTGGTTCGCCACGTGCTTCTCGGTAGGGGCAGCACTCAGCCCAGGAGCGTCGCCACCAATGATGGACTCGACCAGGGTGTTCCAGTTGCCGCAGCCACCGCACCGGCCAATCCACTTGGGAACCTGCTCGCCACAGGTCGAGCACTCGTAAATGGTCTTAGCTTTGGCCATCTGCCCACTCTGACAGGGGGGTGTGACAGTGTCAGACAAGCGCCCACAGCGCGGGTCCTGTCACTTCTCGGCTCCGAACAGGCCAGTGAAATCAGTGACCACCGGATGGCCCACGACCGCGGGCAGGTCGAGATCGCCAGTGTCGAATAATGCCGTCTTCATGCCCAACTCTCGAGCTGCATCAAGGTTGGCGACCGCGGTGTCCACGTACAGGCAATGCGCGTGGGCGATGCTACTTTCACGGCGCAGCACCTCGAACATTGCGACATTCGACGTCGTAGTTCCCACATCAGACGACACCAGCCACGGCCAAACAGCACTCAATCGGTCACGTTCACGCGCCCCCGTAGACCATGCCGCTGCGTCGTTCGTCGTTGCCGCGACCGGTATGCGCCGACGCTGCATCTCAGCTAAGAAGTTTGCGGCCCGCGGATGAAGGATGCGCCCGGCGATGTACCGGGAATCGATGGCGGCTGCGTCACCGCCCACGCCACAGAGCTCCCAGAACGATGCGGTATCCATCGATCCGGTTAGCAAGCTTCCGAAGCCCTCTTCGATCATGTCCGCACGTGCAGTGCCACCGTGGTCGCGAACAAACGGAAGCACCCGCCCTTCGAATGAATGTGGCTCTTGGTAGAGCACCGACAATGCTTCGACCACGACGAGTCGAACCGTGTCCTGTCGTGACGAAGTTGCGGAAATGATGGTGGCGCCAGCTGGCGTTGTCGAGGCCGCACCCGGGACCCGCGAGGCCAGCTTGGCCGGTGTGGCAACGGGGCGCAATCGGTCCGCTCGCCGCTGTAACACGATCCCGGTAATGGCGAGAAGGGTCGCCAACGCGAACAGCGAGAAGAGGGCGATAGCGATCCATCGAAGCAACACCGCAGTCGAGTTCTCACTCGTCGCCACGACCCGAACCTGTTCGGTCCCCTGATCGAAGCGGGGCGAGAAGTTTCGGACAGTGGGGTCGCCGTCGTCGAAGTTCCGCACACTCACCTGAAGATCGAGCGAGATGATCTCGTCGATGGTGCGGCCATCGGTAAATGATTCGAGTGGCGCTCCGAAGGGTTCACCGCCAAGTGCCGCGGTCGCTTCCTCGTCGGCCAGCAGATCCCAGCCCTCGCGGAGATCGAGACCGAACGACATCTGCTGGCGATCGTCTTCGATGCTCACATCGACGTCGGTGAACACGTCGGGCCCCGCGAGCTCGTCCAGCACACCCTGCCATTGTGTTGCATCAACGACCGGCTTCGTTGCCGTAACCTTGGTGCCGGCCTCGCCCGCCGTTGTCGTGATCGTCCAGCCAGCGCGTTCGAGATCACTCACACGGAGCTGCGACTCGAGGTCACCAATCGCTTCCTGGGCAGTCTCGTCGAGCTGGGCTTCGAACGAGACCATGCCACTGCCGTCTGAGGCCACGTCCAGATCGACACGGACATCGACCTGGCATGCACACAAAACAAGCAGCAGCATTGCCAGCAGAACCCGGCTCACCCCGACACGAGACACGCCGAGAATCTAGTGCCATGGCAGGCAACAACGGTTCGTTCGCCGACCTGGCCACCTCTTCGCGGGTGACTTAGGGGCCTAGCGGATAGGTCAACACGTCACTTGGCAGGCCCTAGAGTTCCGCGGTTTTGGAGCTTCGCACTCTGCCTATCCGCGCAACTCCTTAGGCTGATCGAATGGATCGTGGTGCGCTCATTAAGACGTTCGTTGACCTCTACGGAGCCGAGCATGATGCGCTTGGCGAACCCGGCAACTTAAAGCTTCTCGACCTGGGCCGCCAATGGGACCTGGCACCGGTGCTCGAAGCTGGTGGAATGTTGCTCTTCCCCCATGGCCGCCCTGCAGACTGTGGTCACCAAGTGGGTGCAGTCGTGAACGCTGTGCTCGACAGTGGTGCCGACACATGTGTCCTCGTCAGTGTGCTGCATGCATCGAGCGACGACATGCAAGACGCCCGCGTTCGGGTAGCTGCTGGCGAGAACCCCGCCAACTTCGCCACCTGGGGCATCCAGGGTCCCGGCCTCGGCTTTCGCGATGACTGGGAACGCGATCATGCACCCACAACCTTCCGGCGCCTGATGGCCGCTGAAAAAAGGCGACGCGGTGTCGCGGGCCCGCAGGTCGTCGAGCGGTTCCCGTATCTCGCTGGTGGCAAGCCAGATCAGTTACCTGGCGTCGATGAGTTTGCCGAGCTGTGCCAAGACGCTGTGGTCGTGACCACGGCCGACTCGTTCCACCATGGCATCGGCTACGGCACACCGCCCGAAGACTCCTATGCCCCCGAAGGCGGTGGCTTCGAGCTTGCCACCGAAAGCATCCTGAAGGGCTGTGCGCTGCTTCAGCAGCAGGATTACTGGGGCTACAACCAGCACTGCGTCGCCGATAACAGCGACCACCGCGACGCTGGCCAGCTTCTCGCTCATGTTCGAGGCCCCATGAAGGGTGAGATTCTCGATCTCGTCGCCAGTGAGTTCGGCGACGTGTACGACGCACCGGCCCCCAGCTGGGTCGCCGCCGCGCTGGTCACCTACACCCTGCTTTAGCCTTGCGTCTGCAAACCCATGCTCTAAAACGAAATTAGGAGCGTCACCCGCGATAATCGCCGGCAACGCTCCTAATTTGCGTCTAGTTAGTATTCGACGGTTGCCTCTTCGAGGACCGGAGGCTCAAAGCCTTCGACCGAATTGAAAACAATCTGCTTCTCGCCTGGCTTGTCTGGATTGTCGGCTACGTCGGCGATGATCATCTGGCCAGCACGGAAGGTCTTATTGAGCAGCTGCTCAGACAATGGATCCTCGATGAGACGTTGGATTGCCCGACGCAGCGGACGTGCACCCAGAGTCGGGTCATAGCCCTTTTCGGCCAGTTGCACCTTGGCGCCATCGGTAAGTTCGAGGCCCATACCCTGCTCTTCGAGCTGGTTGCGAACCCGGCGGATCATCAGGTCGACCATACGTACAATCTCGGGCTGAGTCAGCTCGTGGAAGACGATGGTCTCATCGATGCGGTTCAAGAACTCGGGACGAAAGTGATCCTTGAGTGCTTCGTTGACCTTTTCCTTCATGCGCTCGTAGCTGACTGCTTCGTCGTTCTTGGTAAAGCCCAAGTTCGCCTTACGCAGGTCGCGAGTACCCAGGTTCGAGGTCATGATCAGCACTGTGTTGCGGAAGTCAACCGAGCGACCCTGGCTGTCGGTCAAACGACCTTCTTCTAGGATCTGCAGCAACGTGTTGAACACGTCGGGGTGAGCCTTTTCGACCTCGTCGAATAGGACCACAGAGAATGGCTTGCGGCGCACGGCTTCGGTGAGCTGGCCACCTTCTTCGTACCCGACATAACCAGGGGGCGAACCAACGAGTCGGCTGACTGTGTGCTTCTCTTGGTACTCGGACATATCGAGAGTGATCAGCGAGTCTTCGTCGCCGAACAGAAACTCGGCCAGCGTCTTGGCCAGCTCGGTCTTGCCAACACCGGTCGGGCCCAAGAAGATAAACGAACCGCTGGGGCGCTTGGGGTCCTTGAGGCCGGCGCGGGTGCGCCGGATTGCCTGGCTGACGGCCTTGATGCCGTCTTCCTGGCCGATGACCCGCTCGTGCAGCTCGTCTTCCATCCGAAGCAGCTTGGCGGTCTCTTGCTCGGTGAGCTTGTAGACCGGAATGCCTGTCCATACCGACAGAACGTCCGCAACAGCTTCTTCGTCGACCTCGTCGAACAAATCGACGCCTTTGGCCTTGATCTCAACCTCGAGCTGCTCTTTCTCGGCCAGCAGTTCCTTTTCGCGGTCACGAAGTGAGCCAGCCAGTTCGAAGTCCTGGGACTCGACGGCTGCCTTCTTGTCTTCGGTGACCTTGGCCAGAGAGTCTTCGATCTCTTTGTAATCGGGCGGCGTTTCCATGCGCTTGATGCGCAGACGTGATCCGGCCTCGTCGATCAGGTCAATCGCCTTGTCAGGCAGGTGACGGTCGGCGATGTAGCGGTCAGCCAGATTGGCCGCTGCAATCAGCGCCTGATCGGTGATCGTGACCCGGTGGTGAGTCTCGTAGCGGTCACGTAAGCCCTTGAGAATCTCGATCGTGTGAGCCACGGTTGGCTCTTCGACCTTGATTGGCTGAAAGCGACGTTCGAGCGCAGCGTCCTTTTCGAGATGCTTGCGGTATTCCTCGGTGGTGGTAGCACCAATAGTCTGCAGCTCGCCACGAGCTAACATTGGCTTAAGGATCGATGCAGCATCAATGGCACCTTCGGCGGCACCGGCACCCACGAGCGTGTGGATCTCATCAATGAACAAGATGATGTCACCGCGGGTTTTGATTTCTTTCAAGACCTTCTTGAGGCGTTCTTCAAAGTCGCCGCGGTAGCGGCTACCTGCAACGAGTGCGCCAAGATCTAGCGTGTAAAGCTGCTTGCCCCTGATGGTGTCGGGGACATTGTCGCTGGCGATCTTTTGAGCCAAACCTTCGACGATGGCGGTCTTACCAACACCAGGCTCGCCGATGAGCACAGGGTTGTTCTTGGTGCGTCGTGACAGCACCTGCATAACCCGCTCGGTCTCGCGCATGCGGCCGATAACAGGATCGAGTTCCTTGTCGCGTGCGAGCTGGGTCAGGTTCCGCCCGAATTGGTCGAGCACCAGCGAGCCAGACGGGCTTTCGCCGCCCACTCCACCGCTGGTTGCGCCAGCCTTTTCGGGATCGCTACCAGCTTGACCGCCGGGTCCGCTGTAGCCAGACAGCAACTGGATGACTTGTTGGCGTACTCGAGACAGGTCAGCACCAAGCTTGACCAGTACCTGAGCAGCAACGCCTTCGCCTTCGCGAATCAGACCGAGCAGGATGTGCTCGGTTCCGATGTAGTTGTGTCCAAGCTGAAGCGCTTCGCGCAGCGACAGCTCGAGGACCTTTTTGGCGCGCGGCGTGAACGGGATGTGCCCGCTCGGCGAGGTGCCGCCCTGACCGATAATTTCTTCGACCTGGTTGCGCACCGCCTCGAGGGATATGCCAAGCGATTCGAGCGCCTTGGCGGCAACTCCTTCGCCTTCGTGAATCAGCCCGAGCAGGATGTGCTCGGTACCGATGTAGTTGTGGTTAAGCAGCCGAGCTTCTTCTTGTGCAAGCACAACAACTCGGCGGGCTCGGTCAGTAAATCTTTCGAACATGAGACTTGCTCGTGCCTTTCGTCAAAGGTAGGGCGAGTGTAACCACGCCCTCGGACAGGCGATGGGTCGGGGGAGGAAACGGCTAAAAGCGCCAAGGAATTGTGTAGAGAACAGATTGCTAAGTGTGCAACCGTTGCAGAACCATTCACATTCCCAAAATCGCACGACATGGGTCAGAATCGGGTGTTTGACCGGTCACGGTGGTTCAACCTCACCGCGGCCGACATATTGACGTATCGTCGTGTGTATGCCTGCGAGCAATCCGCTCAGTATTTTGCCCACACTCGAAGCTGATCTTGTGCGCGTCGAGACCCTCTTGGCCGACTCGGTTCGCTCCAATCTCGACATGTTGGCCGAAGCTGCTGCCCATCTGGCCAAGGCTGGCGGCAAACGCGTGCGACCCGGTTTTGCTATCGCCGCAGCGGCAACCGGACATTCGTCGGCCAGGCCGGCTGAAGCCGGCGTACTCATGGGCGGCGTGGCGGTCGAGCTCGTACACCTGGGCTCGCTGTACCACGACGATGTCATGGACGAAGCAACCACCCGCCGAGGCGTCCCCGCAGCAAACCAACGTTGGGGCAATGTCGTCGCCATCTTGACCGGCGACTTCCTGCTTGCTCAGTCGTCAATCATCGCCGCTGATCTGGGTACCGACGTCGCTCGACTCCTAGGCGAGACCATCGCCGAGCTCACAGATGGTCAGATTCGCGAGCTGCAAGACACCGACAATTTCGATCGCACCGCCGAGGACTACTACGCAGCGATCAGTGGCAAGACTGCCTCGCTGCTGGCGTGCGCATGTCGCATTGGCAGCATTACCGGCCAGCTCGACCGACCGACCACCGAGGCCTTGACCGAATTCGGTCACAGCTACGGCATGGCGTTCCAGATCGTTGACGACATCCTCGACGTCGTCGCTACTTCCGAGCAGCTCGGCAAGCCCGCTGGCAACGACATCTTGGAAGGCAACTTCACCCTTCCGGTGTTGCGCGCCCTTCGCAGCGAGAGCGGTGACCAACTTCGCTCACTAATCGAAGCTGGCCTGACAGCTGAGACCCGCGATCAGGCGCTCGTGCTGGTACGCACGAGTCCTGGTATCGCCGACGCACTCGACGCAGCCCGAAGCTGGGCCGACAAGGCATCGGGCGCAATCAGCAACTTGCCCGATTCTCCGGGTGCTACTGCGCTCCAAGCTGCCGCTGCTCACCTCGTCGAACGAGCTCGCGCCCCCCTCGAGTAGACCCGCCACTTGCGCCGCGGATCGACACCATGGCGGCGGGAACCAGTTCATATCCACGTACCGCTGATAACAGGCCAGCCCCAGGTACCTCGTGCCAATCAGCATCTAAGGTATGGACAGCACCGTTCGAATGGACGGTGAGCGCTCGATGGGAGTTCGGTATGGCTGGTTCGTTCGTGATGACTCGTGACGAGCGCGAGATATTCCTGGCCGACGTCCATGTCGGCATCATTTCGATCAGCGAACTAGATCGAGCCCCGCTTGCGGTGCCAGTTTGGTACGCCTATGTGCCTGGCGGTGACGTGCAAGTTCTGATGCAGGCCGATTCGCGCAAGATGACCAGCATCGACGCGACCGGCCGCTTCAGTCTGTGCGCGCAGACCGAGTCAGCGCCCTACCAATATGTGACTGCCGAGGGTCCAGTGACCGACGTGCGGCCCTACGTGATCGAGACTGACCTGCTCGCCATGGCTACCCGATATCTCGGCGAACAGGGAGGACGCGACTACATCGCCAGTGCTGGTACCGGAGGCAACGGCGTCATGGTTTCCATGACGCCCGAGCACTGGCTCTCGACCGACTACCGAAAGCGCTAACTCACCGTCAGCAAGAATCCGTAGTTCTGTCCTAGCGCCGAGATCGCGGGTGACAGTGTGAACTTCGACGATGAGACCGTGATCGCCGAACATGCAGGAGTCGACACGATCGGGCCCCTATCAAACGGACAGTTCGATCTGCCGTTGCTCGGGCCATTCGCGGTCCCACACCCGACGATGACTTCGACCAGTTGAGCGCCGCCAATGGCGCCGCTGACAGCTAGCGGGGTGCGGTACACCTAGCGGGTGGAGCAGGCTTCCATATTGCCCTGGCGCCAACCTGTTCTCTTAGGAAGGATTCGATCGCCCGGTTAAAGACGGTTGCGTCGGTCACGACGGCTCCATGGGCGGCGCCGGAAATGACCTGGAGACGAGCGCCATCGATTG
>Ga0307985_10001123_pt1 | contig 15158 bp, 4 predicted proteins | sample EllFjometageno80_FD_203155 | JGI IMG/M metagenome (GOLD analysis project Ga0307985, IMG submission 203155) | Marine microbial communities from Ellis Fjord, Antarctic Ocean - #80 | ecosystem: Environmental > Aquatic > Marine > Unclassified | place: Southern Ocean | collected 2014-10-09 | reverse complement strand
CGGACGGCGACAACCCGCTGCACTCCTCCGGCACCTCCGACTTCCGCCGCTCCTCCGAGTCCTGGCGCCCCACCGAGTCCACCCAGGGCTCCGCCATCGAGATGATGGACAACCCGACCCTCGCCGCCCACCACGAGAAGCACCACGGGCACCACGGGCACCACGAACACGGCCATGGCCACAAGCACGGCCACAAGCACGGTCACAAGCACGAGCACGCGCCCTCCTCCAGCGGCTTCCGCTCGAAAATGAAGAAGGCCATGTCCAACGTCACCGGAATCGGCGGCGACTTCCACAACGACCCTACGTACGTGCAAGAGCGATCCGTTCATTCCCGAGCGATCCGTTCATTCAGCGAGCCTTGTTCCCTCCCATCATCCCTCGCTAACGCGAGACTTCGCTAGCACGCTCGCATCGCTCACACGCTCACAGGTACCTCGCCGAGCAAGCGAAGCACCGCCGGCACAAGATCTTCGCCGTAGTCGTTTTCCTGCTCGCCGGCTTCTCGACCCTCGGCTACTACATGGTCAGCGACCCCGGCGCCTTCGGGTTCTCCTCCCAAGCCCACCCCACCAACTTAAGCCCCGACCAAATCGCCTCCCGCCTCGCAGGATCCGCCTGCCCCCGCGACACCGCGTTCCTCACCGACCTGATCTCCGACCTCCAAACTCCCATCACCACGGACATGTACTTCCACTCGATGAAAGTAACCCTCGAGGTAGTCGCCGGCGTCCCCATCATCTCGATCCTGGCCGGCAAGGTCCGCATCACCTCCTCAGACATCAACATTGATCTGTCCCCCGTCAAGTTGTCCCCCGTGATCGACGCCTCCCTCTGCGGTCTACGCCCCTTCGAATTCGACCTCGACCTCCCCGGCGCTCTGACCATCCCAAATGTGCAGTTTGACGTCACCTTCAACGACCTTGCTGGGTCTCTGCGCCTCGCCACGTCCCGCAAAACGGCGGCCGAGAACCGCGACTCAGCCCGCCGCGCCACTGCCACCACCGACATCCCAACCTACTACATCGACACCTTCGTCCTCCGCGGCACCGCCACCCTCCCCTTCGAGGCCACTAACGCCGTGATGGCAACAACGTACCTCGGAAAGATTGACGATTATGCTGTCTCCATTGACTTTGGCACTCACGACGGTGGAGCGGAGAACGGTGCGGGGGTCGTGGAGTTCACACTGGACAAGGTCAATGTCGACTTTGGATTGCTCGTTGAGGAGAGGGATTGCGGAAACAGGCTGCCGTCGTTGATTGATGATTTTGATCATGCAAACGGCGCCATGACGCTCACGTTCAATTCCGTCACGGGGTTGAAGGTCGCAGGCTCAGTGAATCTCGTCGACGGAAGCCCCACCTTCGACAAAGTCGGCTCAGTCTCGCCCTTTCTGGAGTACAATTCCCCCATGGCGTGCAAGGACGGAGACCCGAAGTTCAAGTTCCTCGCCCCGTCGGGCGCTAGCACGACCCTCAACTCAGCCGCGGCGCGCACCATGTCCCGCATCACGACGTTCAAACTGCCCGCCCCCGGCGCAGCCAGCGCCGCGCCCACCGTCTCGAAGACGGAGCGCATACTGATCCCCGCGCGCGGATCGCCGGTTGAAGTCGAGGTTGACGAGAACGGTGATGGGGTTGTGCCGGAGCCGTGGAACATCTTCGGGAGGCCGAAGATCGTCGTCCCGCCGTTCGTCGCGGAGGTTTCCATCAAGTCCCAGGTGACGCTGGACGCTGATATTACTGACCCGTACGAGATTGACAAGATTGGGTCAAGGAAGACGCTGTACAATGACAGGTAAGGCGAGCGAAGCGAGCACACACGAAACCCACTCTCACAACATATATGTACCCCCACATACATATAAGTATGTTCTTCCTCTTTTAACACTCGCTTCGCTCGCGCCCGCGCAGGAGCTACAAGTACAACAGGTACCCGGAGTTCATGCACGACATGACGACGGTCAAGACGGCGAGCGAGGACTCGCTGTGGCCGGGGGAGTTCGACTCTTCCAACGAGGACAACTTGTTTTGCGTCACGACGACCGCGAACACACCGGCGGTCTACGTGATGATGCCGGCGGACGCGTTGGCGGTTCCGGACTGGATCAGCAAGAGTTACATGATCCTTAAGAATGGGGAGGTTGGGTCGGAGACGAATCAGTGGACAGAGTGGACTACGGAGTACACGGTGTATTGGCGCCCCCTCAACGGCGACAACGAGCCGTGCTTCGGCCTGAACGGGATCTCTGAGTTCATGTACACGGTGGCGTTCGGGGACCTGCCGCCTACCAAGATCACCACGTTTGACCCGAATGACCCGGGGGACGCCGGGTGGACGAACGACTTCGAGTTGCGCGACGGCAAGGTTAAGCTGAACTTCGTGGACGGCGCTGCGCACGACGTCTGGATCTCCGGCGAGCTCACCGCCTACATTGGCTTCACCAAGACTGTTCTGCCCATTACGATTGAGTTCCACACGGACCTTTCGAACTTCAGATTCACTGCGAAAGATGTCGAGATTACGTCGTTTGCGGGCGCAGTTTCGTCCGCGGCGCCGACCGAGACCCCCCCCGCGCTGCTCGCGCCCGGCGCTTCGCGCGAAGTTGCGGCCAACTTCAAGTGCGACTTCACGTTCTCGACGTTCGACGAGGACATGGGCATGCGTCTTAAAACTCAGACCAACCTCATCATGGTCTCGACTCCGGTCGCGAGCACCATGCAGGTGAGTCGAGCGAACACACCGCGCCCCCAACCGAGAACACGCTGATCATTCACCTATCTTTCTCTCTCCCCTTCTTAACACTCGCTTTGCTCGTTCAGGATGTGGTGTTCGACATTGATGCCACGGTGCCCTTCGATTACAACCACACGCACAACTACTTCATCCCGGGCGACCCGAAGGACTACCTGTTCCACCTCGAAGGCACGGCTGCCCGCATCGTCACCGGCAACGGCCACGAACTCACGGACGCTTACCTGGACTTCAAAATTCAAGACGCCATCGTCGACACCACCATCGACACCAACTTGCTCATGAACTTCACGGACCAGACGATGTCCTCGCGCGTGCACTTCGAGCTCGAGGACTTCTCCCTGCTCAACTCCACTACCACGTCCAAGGTTGCCTTCTCTGGCGAGCTCACAGCGCCCTTCGAGCTGGCCCAGACTCCTTGGATGCACCTGCAGGCCAAGGTCGGCCTCATTAGCGGATCCGCGACCTTCTCATCGACTTCATTCGTCGTCGAGAGTTTCGATATCGCAGTGTACCCGATCATAACGAACAAAAACATTAACGATCCGTTGGACCCCGTGGTTCAGGGTAACGCGCAATTTCACTTCAAGCGCCCTGACATTTGGACGTTCGCAGTGAGCTTTTTAGCCAAGGATGCGGCTATCCTCATGGAGATCATCGACTCTTCCCTCGCCGACATTAACGATAAGGCCGTGGCCGACTACGTCAGATCCTCCACCGTTGTGGACGCCTCGCTGCTGCTCAAGCTTGCCTCCAGAGGCGAGTACTTCCGCATCGAGGTCGATATTGAGAGCACTGAGATGGCTCCCGACGTTCTGCTCGGCGCCGAGGACGCCCGCATCAAGCTCATCGTGTCGGCGACCGAGAAGACTTCTGGCGTTCGTGACTCGGGCAGCAACTACCAGGTTGGCTTCGAGAGCGACATCTCCAAGATCATCATCAACGACAACTTCGAGCTGCTCGACGTCAAGTTCGTAGGTACCGCGGATCTGGACGAGCCGAAGGAGTACCCCGACCTGCAGTTCTCTCTCGAGGGCAAGTCCAAGTTCGCATTCGGCAACCAGTCCGACACGTCTGACTCCGCCATTGGCGACCTCACCGTTGCCGGCGTCATCAAGGGCGCGCACTACCCCTACCTCAATAAGACGGAGATCAACACCGACACTAGCCTCAGCGAGGGCTGGAAGATCAACTCCCAGCTCACTCTGACAGACGGCACGCTTGGAGTCAGAGGCGTTCACGAGAACGGGAACTGGACGTTCGAGCCGATCGACTACTCCGCCGGCGGGAACTTCCGGCTCTCCGCCGAGGGTGAATCGCCCCGGCATTTGCAGGCGCAAGTCACGGGCCGCGTTGACCAGGAGAAGGGCGACAACGTCGTGACCATCTCGTCAGCGCTTGGTCCTCTCGACAGCGCCTTCTCTCTCTTACTACCCGAAGAGAATTACACCATCCCGGCCTCTTCATCGTCCCTTGTGGTGGCCGACGGGTTCTTCCACTTGTGCATCTCCAACAAGGAGATCGCGTTCAACAACATGGACTGCGTTAACGGCATCGTGTTGGAGAGCAACATTCGCATTGACGCTTATCTCAACAACATGCTCAGGCCCTTCGGATTCAAGACGGGCAACGCCACGGTTGGCATGGCGGTGACCGCTAACTTGTACACGGACGAAGCGCTCGACAACACGATCGAGGTCGAGAGTGTCTTCGCCGGCAGAGGACTGGCCTTGGCGCCCGCCGTGACCCTCACGAAAGTGATTATGACCACATCGACCGACTTCGACGTGGCTAGCACCGACTACGCCTTTGAGATCGAGGTGGAGCTTTCCAAGGACGCTTCGCTGATCCTTTCAGGGATTGGCGGATTCGGGGACGAGAACGGTAACGCTGGGAGCGGAACTGCATTCATTGAAGTCAACTCGAGGCTGACCAACAGCTTCTTCATCTTCCCGAGCGTCGAAATATTGGAGAGCTGCGACGTCGGATTGGACCTGAAGGCGCTGGTGGATAAGGACACGGCGGATAAGGACATCCTCAACAGGACGGAGTGGACGGTCAGCACTACTGAGTGGACTGCGTGTGGCGCCGTTATTCACCTCCCGGGAGGCAGCAGTACCATTAAGACCACGACAGCCGGGACAATCGACGTGCTCACGTCCGAGTACGAGGTCACCGTTAACGCCAAGTTCGACAACATCGCCACTGCGCTTTCGGTCTTGCTGAACGACGCCAACATTACGTTGCCGGCGGCACTGCAGAGCATGAAGGTCTCCGACTCCCTTGACGCGACGATGTACGTCAACAGCGAGGCTGACATCCTTAGGATGGAAGCGACTGTGGACGTCTCTGCGGTGCCCGAGATCGAGGCCGCACTCGGCGCCATCAACATGGACGCCTGGACGCCCGACAAGACGCAGGTCAAGTGCGAGATCGAGACCAAGCTGAGCAATCCTGCGTGGAACGAGACGTCCGTTAAGTTCTTGTTCTCCGCCGAGGGCTTCCAACTTGGCCCGTTCACGGTCGATCTGTTCGAGCTCGAGATCGACAAGAACGAAGACGGCACAGAGCTCACGGTGAGAACGTCAAGCATCATTGTGGTTCTTGAGCAGAGGTTCAAATTGGACGGCGTCACTTCCATCGACCCGGCCGAGACGACTGTCGACTTGAGCGCCAAGTTCCTCGCGAACAAGGACAAGAACAAGCTGTACTTGTTCTACAAGAAGGTTCTTGTGCTCGATGGCACTATTGATTTCAAGCTGTCCAAGGACGCGGGAGACGATGCCGAGTGGGAGACCGACGAGGCTAAGTTCATGGGCCAGGCCTGGGTTTACTACACGTCCGATCTGCACGCCGACACGACGGTGACGATCGATTTCACTCCCCAGTTCGCGAACTACGAGCTCACCATCGAGGCGATGACAGCGCTGGACATCTACTCCTTCCTGCCGTCGTTCCCATCGACCGATTTTTCGCTCAGCTCCCGCGCCGACAGCAAGTTTTTGTACAACTCGGCAACGAAGATTGCTAAGGTCGAGTTCACGAGCAAGATGACCAGTAACTTGGCGGTGGATCCATTAACGCCGATCATGCCCAACATTCCAGAGATTTCAGGCACATCGTACTGGGACATCGCGATGGCATGCAACGTGACCGACGTGAGCGATTTCTGGGAATTTAAGGGCGAGCTGAAGCTCGAGGGAGTCAAGATTGGCGACAAGTTCACGATTCACGAGGGTCTCATGACGGTGGAGCTGGGCAGCGGGAAGAACGTCAGTTACGCATTTGATATCACCAGCTCCGCCGTCATAACCGACACGTTCTTGGCGGGCAAGAACGAGAGCATCTACGTGACGATGACGGGCGCGTACGATAGCGAGGTCAAGGTACGAGCGCCGAACTATCACGAAGCACGAAGCACGAAGAGCGAGTTGTTGATGCAGCACTTTCTAACACATTCATATATAAAGCTGCTCGCCCTCACGGGCACCAGCAAGGAACCCTTCCACCCCCTGGGCCAAGAGTTTATGGAGGCGCAGACGGGCGTTATCAAGCTGGACATCGAGGCACCGCTGCTTACTCTCAGGAAGATGGAAATGGAGGTGCAGCTGACCACCTTGTTTACTGGAGACGATGTGTCCAGCGCAGAGTTCGTGTGCTTGGACAACGGCAAGAGCTGCTTCGTGAGGTTCTCCGACATCCAGATCAGCAATCTTGAGGACGTCTTCGACAAGGTTGGCGGGACCGTGGGGGGCGTGGACGGCGAAGCCAAGACTGCGCTGAGCCCGGTCTTCGAAACCAGCTTGGACTTGTACGGGGTCAATGTCACGGTGAGTAACTTCGACAACTCCAACTACGAGGTGGTGAGAGGTCTTGAAGTGGAAGCGGCGGGGACTCTAGAGAGCGGGAGTTCGCTCGTGAGCACATTGACTACGGCGAAGGACACCGCTTTCTCGGCGGCCTTCAAGGTCAAGTTCAGCATCGATCTGTTCAACGAGGAGGGGGGCGGCTACAGCCCCACGCTGTATCTCTTCTTCGCCGTTGACAATATGGTGCTCGTTGCGGATGCCGACGGCAACCCGGTCGTCGAGGTGATCTCGTACATTTTCAACTGTGCCGGGTTAGACGACACGCTAGCGATCACTTGGTCGAGCGTAGTGAGCGTCCAGCTACCGGGACTGGATGCTCCTTTAATCACGACCGTTGAGAACGACTTCGACATCAACATCGACGAGGACGGCACGGCCGAGTTAGACGCCGACTGGACAGCCAAGGCTACCACTAAGTTGGCTGGGTCCTTTCAGTGGAACCCCATGGGTCTCGAGATGTTCAAGCTGGTAGAGCCCCAGCTGACCTTGCATTTTAGCGACGACGAGGACACGCCTGACGTAGTCGACGTTGAAGTCGACAAGCTGGTGATCCAGAGTCTGAACACTAGTTTGAGTCAGTACGTGGACTTGTTCAACCCCAAGTTCGAGGTCGTGAGCTTCGACCCGCAAGAGTTCAAGTTGATCACCACGATGCGGATTAACTACAAGGACCTGCCTCATCCGCTGGTGCAGAAGATCAGCGGGACGTTTGTTGAGGAGGGGCTGGAGGGTTTGACGGGGAGCGCCTCTTTGGGGAGTACTACTAGCGAAGACTGGTGGCCCTTTGGCCACGACATGGTGAATGTGAAGAAGGGCAACTTCTTCAACACGACCATGACCACCGAACTGGGACAACTGCAGGAGATGGCGTTCAAGAGCGAGCTGGACGTGCGCTTTAGCGGAGAGGACATGGTGGTCAAGATGGAGGGCTCCAGTGGGGGCGGCTTGAACGAGTTCTGCTACATGTTCTACAACATTCCCGTGGTGAGCATCGCGAAGGTGTTCGCGCACGTTTTCGTGGGAGAGAACGGTACTGATGCGGCGAAGAACTTCTTGCTTGGGGACGATGGCGGCGTGGTCGACGTCGAGGTCGATGCGGCGATCTACGAGGCGAGCGGCGGGGTGAAGAAGGCAAGCATCAACGTGGGGAGTTACAGCCAGGACTGCAGCAAATATCGGGACAGCGTCGACGTGGTTGACGGACACCGGGTGAGCTTCGAGGTGCTTGCGTCGGGGGGCGGTAACTTGGTGGAGCTCTGGCGGCTGGTAGATAGCAGTGCGGAGAGCGTGAAGTTGAAGTGCGAGCTGGTCTATCCTTACGAGAGAGGGGAAGAGACGCCTCTGATATTCAGCAGCAGCATGAGCAGCGAGGGCGAGGAGGGGGGGGAGGACAGTGGGTACGGGATCAGCGTGACGTCCGCGAGCATCGACATGCAGATGACCGACCCGGACAGCTTGGATGTCAGTTTCATTGACTTGGGAATGGGTTTGCACGTGAGTCTGGGAGACGGGAACGGGCTGGATTTCGAGTTGCAGGGAACAGCGACCGAGACTACGGCGGCAGTGGAGGACGGGAAGAACAACAGCAAGACCTATGACGTGACGTTGTACGGGGGGACTACGAGTACGTGGAAGAAGCCTTTCGGGTTGGAGTGGCTCGAGATCAGCAAGGGCAGCTTGGAGGTTACCACTACGAGCGATTTGGAGTGGGTGGACACTACCTTGAGGATGCAATTGGGGGCTAGCTTCGCGTTCAATGCGACGTTGGACGTGGACATTGATGCGGTTGTGAGCAACGGGGGAGAGGACGTTGTGCTGATGGCCAGGTTGAAGGGGAACAACTGGGGACTGCTGAGTATGCTGGGGATGGCGGGGGGGAGTAGCGATCTTGAGAGTAGCAGCGTGGGGGAGTACTTTAGCGAGATTGTCACTGAGGAGACTGTCGAGTTTGGATTGAGCACCGTCGAGGGTCGGTTCTTCGACGAATACAACGACATGATTCTGGGGACGGGACTGAAGAGGGGAGTGACGTTGAACGTAAACTTGCTGAACAACAAGATGGAGGATGGCAATGACATGCTGGATGCAGGGGATGGGGGGAAGATGACGGAGCTGATTGGCGCGTTCTTGGGCGCTGAGAGTGAGCTGGACTTGGAGGTTTGGGTAGGAATCTTCGAGGAAGGGTTGGAGGGAGATGAGGACGGGGAGGGGATGAGCACGTGGGCTGGCGGCGTGCCACCGGTGACCGTGAGTGTGAGGAACAGGGGGGCGGGATTGAGTTTCGGAGACGGATTCTTGGAGGTCGTGGACTGGGAAGTGAAGGCAGGCTTCGATAGCGTTGCGAGCAACTATCCCACGTTGGAGGCGGCGGCTAGCATGATCTTCAGGCCGAGCAGCAGTGACGAGGTGAGGGTCACAATGGCCGGTGGACCGACTTATTTGAAGGGTGACATGGTGGGTATTTGGAGCCATCCGATGAACCTGACCTGGCTGGAAGTGGGTGACATGAACCTGGATCTGAAGTTCAACATGGACCTGACGAGCGGCGCCACGAGCAACTGGGGCTACGGAGTGCAGGAGTGCTCGTTCGGTGGAACGGGCACTCTGGCGGGCAAGTTCGCGGGCAAGATTCAAGCGGCGTTTTTGGACAACATGGCGGACTGGATGTTCAGCATGCAGTTGTTCTATGACTTTGGGAGCTCTGGTCCGGATGAGCTGGTGGATGCGATGCTGGGGATGGACGAGCTTGGGGGCTTGGGCAGGAGGAGAATGGAGGAGAACAGGAGGCTGGGGGTGCAGACTTGCGGAGGCAGCTTTGTGACAGTGCCGACGGCGCCCTTGAACCAGGGAGATGAGGGGAGGAACGTCGCCTTTTTGCAGCAGCTGCTGGAGGAGACTGGGTATTTGAACGGAAAGCAAGAAGGTTACCAGTACGGCTTTTACAATATCATTACTGAAAATGCAGTGACCAAGTTCATGGACGATGAGGAGGTGTGGGCGGTCGCGGATGGGAACTCTGTAAACTATGATGTCTGGTACGCGTTGTGCAAGAAGAGCGAGGAAGTGAAGGGAACGGTAGTGGGAGGAGCGAGGGAGTGGCTGGCAGAGTTAAAGATTCCTGGGTGGCTAGATAACACGCTGTGGGAGGCGCGGTACGCCACTTACGACGATATTGGCGGGGCGTGGAAGAAGGGCGTCGCGGTAACCGCTAACATCAACGTGAGGGAGAAGGGCATGGTCAGCCAGGCTTTGGACATGGTCGGGTTTGTGGAGAAGTACGAAGATATGGGCGACTTCAGTCCTCTGTTTCAGGCGGGAGTTTATGTGCCCTTGTTTGATGCTAATCCCACGGCCGTATATGGGTGGATCGAGGCGAACGACTTTCAGATGGGGGGCGAGGGCGTGTGGTGTAATAAGTTGAGGCTGAGTCTGCAGGCGGGCATGCCGGTGGAGATTAATTTAAGGGGAGACGTCGACATCGAGTTCGTGAGCAGCCCGAAGATGAGGGTGGTCGTGGAGGGGCAGGTCGAGATCGGGGATGCCGGCGTGCAGAAGGCTGTGCTTACGAGCCGCGCGGAGGGCACGTGGGAGAACATCTTCGGGTTCGAGGGGCTGACGCTGACGCAGGTGGGGATGTCCATCGGCGTGCAGCTGACGAACAGCAACGATATCGAGGCCGGCGTGGCTACCGCGTACGTGAGCGTCATGGGGGAGTTCATTATCGGAACTGCCATGATCCATTTCACGGGGCGCGCGGGGATGACCATCACGCCGGCCGGCGTGCCGCTGCCCGGGAAGGAACTGCTACTGCAGGGAAGTCTGAAGGGGGACCCGGATGCGGGAATGGTCATGGGGCAGGCCATCAGCTTCAGGGACGTGGTGGAGTGGTGGATTACAGACGTTTTGGGGGACGACGATGGGGAGATCTGGGGCGGCCGGTTCGCGGTGGAGGACGTGCCGGAGGAGTGGGGCTTGTACGACACGTACTTCCAGCTGAGCACGACGCAGGTGGAGATGTACGATCAGGTCTTCCCCGCCGGAATCGCGTTCAGCACCGGGCTGAGCATCTTTGGCATCGACTGCAGTGTCACTTTCGCCGTTGTGATGGTGGAGGTGGACGGGAAGGAGGTGCCGGACGTGGTGTGGCACGTGGAGGAGGGCTTGGAGGCAGCGGAAGAGCTGAGCAGGAGGAAGCTGATGGAAGAGATTCTGCCGATGGAGCTGATCGACCCGAGCAAGCTGACCAACGACCAGAGGAAGGTCAAGGAGAAGGACTCGGGACTGCTCTTCGATAACCCGATCTTTACGATGGAGGGCATCGAGCTGAAGAACATTAATTTCTTGGCGCTGGCGAGCGGAGAGAGGCCCATCTTGGTACTCAAGTTCAAGTTCTTCGGGGTGGAGCAGGAACTCGAGATCGAGACTCTGAGCTTGAGAGAACTGCACGAACTGGATCTATGGGGCAAGCTAGAGGCGCTGAGGCAGTTCAGCGACACTCTGTTCAGCTTGCCGGACTGCATGTGGGACAGCGACTGCTACGACGACCAAAAGGAAGGCTATTGCGAGGCGATCTGTGATCCGGAGAGCGAGGCCTGGTACGGGGAGTGCCCCAAGAAGAGCGGCACCTGCTACATGGACGACGACGAGTGCTTCACTTGCTTCGGGAGTTGCCTGCTGTTCCAGTGCTGGTATTAGGGGGAAGGGAGGGAGGGAGGGATGGTAAATAGAATAGTGTGCGTCGCTGAGGTTGGCGCAATAAGTAGGATAGAAGGTAGTTTGAAAAATGGGGGCGTACGCTGTCACAAATGGAGCGTGCTCAATTACCGCGAGCCAAGAGGCCTGCCCTCCCTGACATCAATCACAACCTGCCGGTAGGTCTACGACTCGATGCATTCGCAGACGCTAGTGTATCGTTAGCGCGATGCATGTGCCTGCCCCCCGGCTCAAACACCGGCAAGATCACCTTCTCAGCACCCAATAATGCTTGCCCGAAAGCTGCCCCGGATGCTCCTCGATACCTCACCACAGCCGCGGGCCCGGCCTCTTAAGTTCCACAGCCTTCGCGCCGGTCCCTACTCGCCCGTCCCCAGCCTGTAGCAACCACCGCTACGCCCTCGCTTGTGATTCCCCCCACCCTTTCCCCCACTATATCCTCCATTTCCCCTGTGCTGCTTGCCCTTGTGCTGGACATGTCACGTCGTACCAAACACACACCGCCCGTCCTACTTATACTAACCCCCCCCTTAGTACATCCTTCCGTCCACACCCATATATACGATGATCAAGACCGCCTATCTCTTCGCGTACAACACAATCCAGTCCGTTGGCTGGTTCTACGCCCTCTACTCCCTCGGTACCACCCTCTACACCACCTCCTCCATCCCCCTCGCCGCGCAGGCAGCCACTCCAACCGTCGCGTTCCTGCAAGCGTTCGCGACTCTCGAGCTCGTTAACGCCTTACTCGGCCTCGTCCCCGGTTCCGCTTCCTCCGCGTTCATGCAGCTCTTCGGACGCAACGCGATCCTTTTCGGGTACCTCCTTCCCTCCTCCCTGGACAATCTCCCAGTTGCATCCTTGTACGTCGCCTGGTCCTTCGCCGAATGCATCAGGTACCCCTTCTACGCCCTCTCCCTCATCTCCTCCTGCCCCTCACCGCTCATCTGGCTCCGGTACACCACGTTCATGGTGCTTTACCCCATCGGAATCTTCTCGGAATGCGCCGTCGTATACACGGCCATGCCGTACATCGAATCGACATACCCCATCATCGTGAATGGATACAACGCTACGCCAGCGCTCTCATACGCGTACTGCTGCTTCGCGTATGGCGTGTGCGGCGTAGCACTTTTTAAGTACATGCTCAAGCAGAGGAAGAAGGTGCTGGGCGGGGGGGGCAAGGAGAGGGCCGAGAAGGCGAAGACTAATTAGATAGACATGTGACGACTGTACAGAACATAAGCAAGACGGCACCGCTGTATGTTTCATGACGATGTTTCGTGGCGATGCTTCATGACGATGTTTCGTTCTCGTTCTTCACATCTAAGATTGCCATGACGCAACCGCTTTCCTGCGCACCAAAAATTTGTGAAATGTTGTCTACCCTAAAATTTGGAGAAAATTTGTGAGATGTTGTCGTCACCGGTCGTTGCTTCTAATTTTGCTTTCGCCGCCACAACCACAAAGGTCACACTTTGCCACAGCGAACGAACGCCGTACGTAACATCAACGCCTGCCATACCACATTCATCCACACGGTACCGCCCCCCACGATACGCTGACTCTGCCCGCTGTCCCGCAACGTTGAGCTCATCACCTGTCCCCCCTTTACAAAACCATAGGGAGTGCATCTCAGACTTCTTCCGGTTCAAGAAGACCTTACGCTAACCCGTCGTCACCCTAACAGCTATCAATATATCGTATATCCCACCGCCACGCCCGATGTACTCTCCCCTCGCCACTCTCCTCATGGCTAACGCCGCCATTCCGCCTTCACCCCCCTACTCAAGCTATCACTCCAAGTCCTTCCCGCCCCAGAAGACTCACCCTAAGACGACAACCAACCTTCCTCCAACTCACCGGCGTCTCGTTGAACTCCGATGCCCCCCCCGTGAATCATCGCCCATCCGCGTTCGCGCTTCCAGTGTCTCCTCCTAACTGTTCCCTTCCAACCTTGTCGAGCTACAGAACCATGTGACACCGGTCAGGTACAGCAATGTACGGTGGTGTTACAAGTGGACGTTCGGACGTTCGGACGTTTACGATCTTGTTCATGTTCAATTATAGTATGTACCCTTTAATACGAATCATCGTCATGAGTCATTGTTGTGCTGGACGACACAATCTGTCAAGACTGTGGAAAGTGTGCTACAAACTCCTCTAAATAAATGTACAACGTCAACACGTCAACTGCTACATTACTCAAACTGCTGAGTTGGGACGTAAAGGGGACGTGGTGATTACGAGCGGATCTTGCCCCAGATGTGCAGGAGGACGACGAGGCCGATGAAAGAGAGACTGGCGATGAGGACAACAGTGGGGCCGACCTTGATACCCGGAGAGTCATCAGTGTAGAATCTCAGCACGCCGGCGGAAGAGCCACCGGCTCCTCTTCCGGAGCCCTTCGCGAGGGTGGAGGCTTTCGTGGCGGCGGCGCGGTTGCGGAGACCGGCGCGTGCGGCGTCGGCGGAGGAGGCTTGTCCGGACTGAGGAGGGTTAGACAAATGAGGTTACAGGAGGGCGGAGGGGGATTGGAGAGGGGTTTGGGCAGAACTTATGGGAAGTAAAGAACTTGGATGGTATCGGAGGCTCATTTGTTGCTTCTGATTCATGGCGTGGACCACCACAGTGGGTATGATGAAACACCCATGAAACATGAACGTTGCTTCTCGCTTTCGTGCTGAGTGAAATTCTCGCACTACGCCGGTGTTTGTATCGCACATCGTTTCGTAACGACTCAGAGGGGCAACGGTGGGACGGAAATAGTTCCGCGTGTTTCACATTCCGCTCCGTCCAACGACTGACCATGGCTATTAAGTGGTTTGTTTGTGTTTCGTTGCCTGCCATCTCACTTCCAATTCTCCCTCACCTGCGTTCGTTCTGCATGCACACCAGCACACACACAAAGTGTCTCACGTCACCATCTTTGTACCACAGACACGCCAAGTTCGCAATGCGCTCCGGTGCTGGCGGTGTAGGGTACTCTCTTAGCTTAACCCAAACACCTCGCCTCTCATAGTCGCTCTCTTTACACAGTATTCAGCACAGCCACCAACCCCCACCGTCGTTCACGACGCACCAAGAAGGCGCAGTGCGACCGCGCCCGCCGTTGTGGTTGCGCACCGCCAACGGCGGCGAGCACAGGGAGATGAGCGTAGCATCCTCGATCCTCGCGTACCACTCCCCCCTTGTACGCCTGTCATTCGGCATCATCCGCATCCAAATCCGTCGCTCGCGCCCCCGCCAAACCACAATCCTCCAACCCGCCCCTCAAATGTTTGCTCAAGTACCGTGCCCCCCGCGATTCTCCCGTCCTAAACACTCAACAGATCCTCCCACACAACGGCACTGCTGCTGTGAGCGCCCGCTGTTCAAAACGCTTTAAGGACCACGACCGTTCAAGCCACAGCGCTGCAAACACTGCTACTACCTAATCTGCTACTGCCTGATCTGCTACTGCAAGCGCTACGCAGCAGCGCCCTGGTGTAATCCTGAGGAGTTGGCCCAACAGCCAAGCACAAAGGCGCGAGCGCACCGCCGATTGTCACGCCCTGTTTGCGCCTGTCCCGAGCAGAGGCCTTCTGTCGCCCTCTGTGGCCCCTCTGTACCACCCCCAGCCTCTGTAACACCCCCCAGCTAACCCTCTCCCTTCAGCAAAACAATGGACGGTGACCCTTTCGGCGAAGTAGCCCCCGCAGCCCCCGTCGACGCTGCCCCCGTCGACTTCCCCATGCCTGACCCTCCCGCCGGTATGTCGGCGCCCGACGACGACGCGTTCCCCGCCGACTCCTTCCCCGCCGCCGAGCCCATGGCCGC
>Ga0307985_10001121_pt1 | contig 15176 bp, 14 predicted proteins | sample EllFjometageno80_FD_203155 | JGI IMG/M metagenome (GOLD analysis project Ga0307985, IMG submission 203155) | Marine microbial communities from Ellis Fjord, Antarctic Ocean - #80 | ecosystem: Environmental > Aquatic > Marine > Unclassified | place: Southern Ocean | collected 2014-10-09 | reverse complement strand
CGCTCCCACCGCACCACCTTCTCCCTCCTCGAATCCCTCCTGTCCTCCACCTCCTACTTCCTCCCCACCCGCTTCGCCGACGACGACACGTCCATCGAAGTCACCCTCGCGGTTTCCAGCCTTTTCAGCCTACTGAACGACGCGATTTACTACCACGATCCCGCCGCAATCACAACGTCCGGCGCCACCGTGCACACAAACACTTCCAAAAACGCGTCGTACATACTCTCTTTGAGGGCAGTCATCGCCGGCGCGGAGTGCGTGGAACTCGCCATGGAGAAGATGGCGATGGTGCATGGGGGGAAGGGGGCGAGGGATTCGATGATTGCGAAGATTGAGGGAATGAAGGCAGTAAGTGCCCAAAGAATGCAGGCGATTTGCGACTGGTCAGGCGAGCGGCGAGGAACGAACGGCTCGGTCAAAACGGCGGGCTCAAACGCGACCGGCCTAAAGCGACTGGCTCAAAGCGATTGGCTCGAAGCGATTGGCTCGAAGCGACCGGCTCAAAGAACGAGACGCGAGCGGCGAGGAACCTGCGGCGAGGAATGAGATGCGGTCGATTTGCGCTGAACGACCGGCTCAAACCGCGCTTTTCTCGAGCGATGCATGCAGAACGCCCGGCTCAAGACGCGCTATTCGCTCGCTCATTGCAGAAACAATCTGCTCGTATCGCGCTGTTTGCGCTCTGAACGACCGGCTCAAACACTGTTTGGGAGCCAGTTGCGCTTTCGCCGGTCGCTTTCGCCCGTCGCTTTCGCCCGTCGCTTTCGCCCGTCGCTTTCGCCCGTCGCTTTCGCCCGTCGCTTTCGCCCGTCGCTTTCGCCCGTCGCTTTCAATCTCTCCCTCACCCTCAACTCAGGTGTGTCGGTTGCTGTTGATAAGTTTGTCGTGGGACAAGGGGAGTGGGATGCTGAAGGAGGGGGGAGGGTTGGTGCCGGGAGAGAGGGGGTTGAGTAGAGGGATGGAGAGGGAGGTGGAGAGGAAGTATTTTGGAGTTGTTGTGGAGGGGGGGAGGAGTGGGAGGAAGATTAGATTGCCGAGGGAGGCGCCGAGGGAGATTGAGAGGAGGGAGGAAGAGGTTGAGGATACTACGACTGTGGAGAAGGAAGAGCCATCTCCGCTCTCGTCAAACTTAATGATGGTCGCCGGCGAGCTCCTCCACATTCTCCGACCAGTGACGAGCCACAAATTGGCAGGGCGGTTCGGCGCGGAGTCGTTCGTGCCGTGGGTCATTGCGCTTATGATGGACATGATGAGCAATCATATGAGCAATAAGGGACTGGAGGGGAAGGCGGGGCAGAGGAAGGACGAGGAGGGGACGGTTGTGTTCTCGCCGAATCACCCGACGAGCAATGAACTGAGGAGGAGGAAGATGAGATGGATGCTTTATCTGTTGAGGGCGCCGGTTTGGGGCAAGTTCGGGAACGACGTTGTGAAGATGGGAGAGAAGGTCAGCGTTCCCGGGACCAAGTGGCTGATGAACTGGGTGCTGGGTTGGCTGGTTTATGTACAGAAGCATCACTTTATGCTCGAGAGTACCATATAATTAGTGTCGCATTGATCATACACCCGTAACCGTAACACGGATATGTGGCTTGGGTACTGTTGAGGGCTTGGTCGCACTAGATGGTGGGTGTGGGAGACGGGGAGGGTGGCGGTACGAGCAGAGCTTTGGGGAGTGGGCTGCCAGCGCCGGGTTATGTTAGGGTTGCGGGAGAGATAGGGTACTGGTACCGTGCACCCAATCTGGAAGGAGAAATTGAGAGGTAATTTAGTGCGTTTCTGACAAAATCTGTTATGAGGAAATCTTTTATAGCACGAGAACAAAGCGGACTACATGGGCAAGTTTCAAGTTTGAGGCGTGCGCCAAGTCTATCCAAGTCGAGGATGCGGCTGAGAGATTGCGCGCTATCACTGCACTTGCAAATGTCGCTGATCAGAGAGGAGTTGATGGAAGTGTACACATCCCTCTGATGAAGGAGGAGGGGTTGGTTGCGGCGATTGTCAAGATTGCCAAAGAGGACGGGGATAAGGCGAAGGCGCAGGCGTTTGTGGCTATACTCAGGATGGGGAGGGCTGGTGTTAACAAAAAGCCGCTTTTCAAATTCCCGGGGTTAGTCGAGGTCAGTTGTTAACTCTGCAAGGGCAAATCATGGCAGGGCCAGAGTGATGGCGTGTACAGTACAGGCTAGCATCGGCATAACCGATTACTATTATGACTATCTCAGCATGGCCACCAACGCCTCGCTTCTCGACACGCTTGTTCGCATCGCCAAGGACGAGAGCGAAGGAGAAGCTCGGATGTGGTCCATCCAGGCCATATCGCACTTCGCTCGCTCCCCGCCCGTCGCCCCGTACCTGCTCGCCTCTAACATCCTCCCCACGATGATGGAGGTGGTTCGCAAGGCCGGCACCGATCTCTCCAGATGGAGAGGGAATGCTTGCGAGTTTTGGGCCCTCTCCTTTCTCATGAACATCGCCCAGGCGAACGCAGCGTCGAAGGGCTCACGTGCGAGCCCTGTTGCCAGAACGCGGTGCCAGCTCTCCTGCCCGTTCCGGAACCCGGCCTCCGACTGCGATGACGGCCTGGGCGACATGCGTGACTACGCCCCAATAACAATAAATTTAAAATTCCATTTGATGCACATTTGATGCAATGAGTACTGCTATTTCCTCACACTAGTAACTGTCCTTCCCAACTAGGCCTTGCCCTTGCCCTTCTTCGCCTTCTTGGTCTCGACGACCCACTCGTTGCCGCTCTTGACCTTGGGGACGCTGCCGCCCAACCCCCTTTTTTGGATGAAGTCTGTGGCGAACTGGCTCACCTGCGGGGTGGAGCCCAAATAGGCGGAGAGGTACTGGCGAATCTCGGACGGGTCCGCGAGAGTCATGCAGAACTCGACTAGCGTGACGTCGTCGTTTCCGACGAGGCGCCTCATGGAGGCCTTGCACCAGGCAAGCAGAGTGGGGTCCATGCTCGACCCGAACGCGTTGCCGCCAGCAGACTGCTGCTGCTGCTGCTGCTGCTGCACCACGGGCTGCTGCTGCACCACGGGCTGCTGCTGCACCACGGGCTGCTGCTGCACCACGGGCTGCTGCTGCACCACGGGCTGCTGCTGCACCACGGGCTGCTGCTGCATCACGGGCTGCTGCTGCTTCTTCTGCTGCTTCTCCTTGACGGGCGCCGCCTTGGGCGCCTCGGCCTTCTGCTTCTGCAGGACCTGCACCTGTTTGGGTGCGGCCGGGGCCGGCTTGGCCGGCTTGGCCGCCTTGGCGGCGGCAGGGGTAGGCGCGCTGCCTCCCTTGGCGACGTTGGCCCACCCAGAGCCTCCGCCTCCTTCGCCGCCTCCCTCCTTGGCCCTCTTCGCCTCGGCCTTGGCCTCCTCGGCCTGAATCTGGGCCATGGTCTTGGTCACCTTGGTAGTCTTGTTGGCCCACGGCGCGGGCGTGGGGGCTGCTGGTGCGGCGGGTGCAGGAGCAGGAGCAGGAGCCGGTGCGGGAGCGGGGGCAGGGGCGGGGGCGGGAGCGGGTGCTGCTTTGGGAGATTTCTTAGGACTCTTCTTGGGTTCCGGTGCGGGCGCGGGCGCGGGAGCGGGCGCCGCCGCCTCCTGAACGCCGAGGAAGTTCTTCAGCGAATCGCTCGCCTCCTGGTTGACGCTAGTGGCCTGCTGCTGCTGCTGCTGATGCTGCTGCTGCTGCTGCTGCTGCTGCTGCTGCTGCTGCTGCTGCTGCTGGGCCCTGGCGGCGACGTTAGGGTGCACTTGCTGGACCTGGAAGGCGGTCGCGGCGTTGGGGAAGACTTTCGAGAGCGGGGTGAACGGGCCCTGGGGCGAGTTGCTGATGGGCAGATCGCCCTCCTTGAAGTAGCCTGCCTCGAACCACTGCCTCATCTCGTGACTCTCGAAGGGGCCCTGTACGTTGCCGTGGGGGTCGGCGTAGTGCCACTGGTTCGCCAGCGCGCCCTGCTGATGCTGGGCGGCCTGCTGCTGGGCGAGAAGATGTGCCTGCTGCTGCTGCTGCTGCGCGGCGGCCATGGCGGCCTGCTGCTGCTGTTGGGCGGCGATCTGCGCCTGTTGCCGAGCCGCGATCTCCCTCTGCTGGGACTCCCTCGCCCTCGCGAGAGTCTCGGACTGCGCGGGGGTCAGGACCATCTGGCAGACCTCCGCCGCGCCCTGGCGGGTCACCGTCACCTTGTCTGAGAACCTGCCCAGGAGGGCCCTGAGCTCGTCGACGGAGCGGAGGAGGGGGCGCACCTGCGAATCATGGGTTAGTCAGCGCACACAAAGAACACGCACGACAATTCGCGCACTCACCCTCTCGTCGTCGGCGTGCAGCGTCGTGAGAATCTGCCCGATCTCCGCGGAACCCCAATTCTTCTCGAGCAGACTCAGAATGCGCTCCATGAGCACCGCCTGCACCTGCGCGGTGTACTCGGCCTGCGCCTTGGCGGCCGCCGCGGCGGCCTCCTCCTGCGCGCGGAGCTTCTCCTCCTCCTCGCGAATCGCCCTGAGCTTCGCCTCGGCCTCCTGCCTGGCCTGGTCGGACACGAGGGACGACGAGGGCGCGGGCGCGCCGCCGCCAGTGTTCCAGGGATTGGAGGGGACGGCGGCGGCGGGCGCGGATTCGTTGACGCCAATCATCTGCATGAGCTTGGAGGAGGCGTCGCCTCCCTCGCCGATGCCGCCGGTGCTGTCCTTGTACCTGTCGTCGCCGTCGGCCGCCTCGGAGTTGGGCGCGAGGCTCTGTTCCTTGTCGTCGAGGAAGTCGCCGAAGACGTCCACGTTGTCGCCGGACTGGTTACTGCCGGCGACGCCCGCGGCGGCCCGCATGGGCTTGGCGGCAGGCGCGTCGGAAGCGGGGGGGTCGCCTGCGCGGAGCTCAGCCTCGAACTCGGCGGCCTGGGCGGCCATGTCGGAGAGGTTGAAGAAGTCGGACGGGGCGGGGGGCGGGGCGACCTTCTTCTGGCGCTCGGACGAATCGAGCCGGTCCTCGTCAAGCGAGCCCCCGAACGCGGAGAAGTCGAAGGCGGCCGCCTGGCTCTTGCTCGCTTCGGGCTGGTCCCACAGATCGTCGTGGTCGACCTTCTTCTCCTTCTTCTGCTGAGGGGGCAGCGCCTGGCCACGGGACCACCTGCCGCCGCCGCCTTCAGCGGGGGGGGGGGTGCGGTTGCTGCCGAAGCCGCCCGAGTCACCAAACGAGTCGTTGCGCTCGCGCTGGTCGCCCTGGCGACCGCCGCGGTCTACGCGGTCTCCGCGGTCTCCGCGGTCTCCGCGGTCTCCACGATCTCCACGGTCTCCGCGATCGCCGCGATCGTCCCTCCGCCCGCCAAAGTTGCTGTCCTCCTTCCCGAGAGAAAGCGATCCGAACGTCTCGTCGTCCTTGCTGAACTTCCCGCGGCGGTTATTGTTAGGGTGGTTGTTGGAGTTGCTGGCGTGCGGGTTGCGCCCGCCCTTGGTGTTCCAAGGATCGCTGGCGTCCTCCTCGTGGTTGAAGAAGCCGCCGCCGCCACCGCCGCCGTGGTTGTTGTGTCCGTGGCCGCCGTTTTTGGGCCCCCTCATCTCAATCTTGCACCAGTGCTTAATGGAGGTCGGGGGCGGAACATCAGCGCTGGGCCTGAGCGACAGCAGCTGGTCGCGGGAGTACCGGGTGACGCCGGTGCTGGTGTCCGCGACGACTACGGCGGTGGGCGCGGGGGTAGAGGCGGGCGCGGGGGTGGGGGCGGGCGTGGGGGTGGCCTCCTTGGTGTCCTTGGTGTCGGTCTTGGTGTCTTTGGAGTCCTTGTCGCGGCGAGACGACGGCTCGCGCTTTGCGGGCGCAGCAGTCGCGCCTCCCAACACGGCAGTAACCTTCGTCCACCCATCATCAGCCTCCTGCTTCTCCTTCCTCGCCTTATCAGCCCTCTCCTTCTTCTCCTTTTCTCTCTTCTCGATGGAATTCCTTGCCACGGGCGCCTTGTCGCGGTTGCTGTCGCGGTTGCTGTCGCGGTTGCTGTCGCGGTTGCTGTCGCGGTTGCTGTCGCGGTTGCTGTCGCGGTTGCTGTCGCGGTTGCTGTCGCGGTTGCTGTCGCGGTTGCTGTCGCGGGTGCGCGAGCTGTTGCCGTCGCGCCCGTCGCGACCGTCGCGCCCATCGCGACCGTCGCGCCCGTCGCGCCCGTCACGCGAGCGGGAGGGTGCGTTGTGGGAGCCGTGTTGGGAGGGGGAGGTGGAGACGGAGGTGGACCCCACGTGCACGTCCTTGTCATCGTCGGAGTCCAGCGCGCCAAAGGCGTTGGCGGGGGCTGAGGGTGGAGGGGGTATTAGTGCATGCTCTGTAGCAGGGTGTAGCGTGTGCAGGGTGCGCAGGGTGCAAGCAAGTGAGAGGGAACGCGGAATAGCCTGACATTCTCCATTGCCACAAACTTTATAATGCTCCCAGCGCCCCGCTGCTTGCCCCCCCTGTTCCCCCTCCTGCACCCACAGCAGCTCACCTTTCTCTACCTCCGCCAGATTCTGCGTCTTGAGTTTCTCCGCCATCGTCCTCGGCTTGGGGAATTTCGCCTTATCATCCTCCCCCGCTGGCATAGCCGCGGGGGGAGAGAAGGACCCGCCGGACTTTGACCAGGCGGGCCGGAATGAGGTCGGGGTTGTCATGGTGGGGTGGGGGAGGGTGGGAGCGGGGGGGAGGGCTTGGGAGAGCGAGCTTTTGGGGAGTCTGGGGGACATACATGTGTGTGAGGCGAGGGATCGAGGTGGTTGGGGTGTATCAGTGTGTGCGCAGTGTGCAGGCTTGCAACATCGACAACAACGACAACAACGGCTTTCAGGACAGACTGCTTCACTGTACAGCACAGTCGCTTCTTTCGCAACACTTGGGGCATTAGTACGGGGTCGTCGCGGGGTGGTTGTGGTTGCTGTGGTATCGTGGACGTACGGGCGAGGGGCGTGTCGGCTAGGGCGTTGGTGAAGGCGAAGAAAGCCCCCAGCCCAGAGGCGGACGACGGCCCTGAGCAACAACAAAGACGAAGACAAGCAAGTGCCACACCTCTGTTATGTATGTGTGTGTGTATATATATATAATATATATGCGAACGCGCGGCGTCACTCCTCAACTCACACGTGAATTTTTCCGGATGGTAATCTCACTTTTCCCGCCAGCCCTCCCCCCACGTCACGTCGGGCCGTCACTCAGCCACGTTCCGTCCCTTATCATAACCATTCCCCCGTCCCTGGCTTTGCTACGTGCGTAAGTGCTACGTGCTACGTGCTACGTGCTGAAATGTTTGCAAGGTTTTGTCGTAAATCATAACGTGGCCTGCGCACTACGCGTCGCTCTCCATATCCACTCCCTCTCACATCGACACACACAACATTGCTGATCTCGTGCTGCCCGACCGCGAGACGACAGCAGCCTCCCGACATGTACGCAGTGCTCCTACCGAGTGTCCTGCTCCTCATCCTGACCCAAACCTCATCCCCCCTCACCCTGGCCACAACAAGACACCACGCTACTAGCCACCACACAACCCTCTACTCATCACCTCTCCCCACTCCACCCGATGCATCCGCCGACGTAACCTCCTCCTCCATCTCCCTCGTCTCCTCCCCCCCAGTAATCAAGCCCCGTGTGGACGCCCTAATCTCCCTCTCCCCCCTCGAGCTCCGTCGCAAGTCCTCCCGCCGCTCCCGCCAATCCCGCGTGACCATCATCAAGTTCGCCATACCCGCCATCGGCGTCTGGCTCTGCAACCCCATCCTCTCCCTCGTCGACACGTCCGTCGTCGGCGTCTTCTCAGGCACGTTTGATCAAGCAGCACTCTCCCCTGCCGTGGCAATCACCGACTACTCCATGATCTGCCTGTCATTCATGTTCACGGCGACGACCAACCTCATCGCGACAGTCTCCAAGAAGTCGCCAGACACCAACACGCCCTCGCCAGCCTCGAAACTGCTCCGCACGTCGCTGCAGATGTCGTGCGGAATCGGCTTCTTCCTCGGCGCCTTCCTCCTTATCCTGTCCTCCCCCATGGTCAAGCTCATGATCGGCGGCGGCGACGCGGACCCCAAGGTGTTTTGGCCCGCCGTGAAGTACGTGCGCATCCGCGCGCTGGGCTTCCCCGCCGCGGTGGCGCTCGGGTCGGCGCAGTCAGCGTGCCTCGGTTTGAAGGACACCAAGTCGCCGCTCATCATTCTCATGTACGCGGGGGTGCTCAACCTCATCTGCGATCTGGTGCTCGTGCCGTGCCGGTTCCAGTGGTTTAACGGCGCTGCGGGCGCGGCGTGGGCCACGACGTTTTCGCAGTACGCGGCGCTGGGGCTGTTCCTGAGGCACTTGACCAAGAAAGTTCCGACCGCTCCGGACCCGCTGCCAAACTACATCGAGGACGAGCAGGGGAAGAGCTTCGACACTGCCGGGTTTTTGAAGGATTTCTCCCCAAGCGACTTGCTGCGGCGACCCGCGATGGAGAGCATGAAGCCGTTCATGAAGTTCTTCGTGCCCGTCACAACCACCATGGCCGGTCGGGTCAGCACGTATGTAGCGATGAATCACGTCGTGGCAAGCGTCATGGGGCCCATAAAAATGGCGGCGCAGCAGATCATGCTGTCCATCTTCTACTCAATCACGCCCATCGCGGACTCGCTCGGCCTCACCGCGCAGTCGTACACGCCAGAGCTCGCCCTGTCGGCCAAGAAGTCGGCCGGCGGCGCGGAGGACTTCAAGACGTTCAACAAAAAGGTGCTGCAGGTGAGAACGAGAAGCGAGCAAGAGAAATGCAAGGCGAGACACAACGCCGAGCGGACTGCTAAGCGACGGTTTGCGCCGCGTTTGTGTCCCTTTGTTTGCACCGACATATTAGTTCTAGGCCAGCGGTGTGTGTGTGTGGTATTCTGGCCGCTTTTGTTCACACCGCCGCCCCCTATGTTCACAATTTTTGTATGCCAAACCGCCGCCCCTTACACTCGCTTCGCTCTTCGCTCGCGCAGGTCTCCGTGCTGTTCGGCGCCGTGATGGCGGTGATCATCAGCGCGGTGCCGGGGGTGAGCTTCCTCTTCACCCAGGACAAGCTGGTGCGCGCTCAGCTCGTGACCATGATGCCATACATCGCGGCTATTTTCCTCGTGCACGGCCTCGTGTGTGCGGGCGAGGGCATTCTGCTGGGCGCGACCGATCTCAAGTTCCTGTCGTCGTTTTACTCGACCTTCTTCGCCATCATGCCCGTGGCCATGCTCAGCGTTAAGAGAAAGGTGCGAAGGGGGATCGCGCAGGGCCCGGTAGACACGTGGAAGATCTTTCTCGCCTATAACATGTTCCGATCCGTGTTGTGGGTCTGGCGCGTGTGGGTGCTGGGCAAGCGGGCGGAGGAGGTCTTCCAGGGGGTGGAGGAGAAGGTTTTCAGCAAGGGCTGGGTGGAAAAGGAGGCGGAGGCGGATGGGGGAGTAGTTATTGATACGCTGTCGGCAGAGTGGTTGGACCAAAGCGAGGAGGTGGTCAAGATGGCGGACGAGGTCGCGAGTGAGATTTTGACGGGCGGGGGAGGTGCGGCGGGGGGCGTTGTGCAGGTGAAGGAGAGTTTGGGCGAGGACAGTGGAAAGCTCAAGGACAAGGTGGGCGAGTTTTTGAACCTGGGCGAGGTGGGGGAGCTGGTGGGGGGAGGGGAAGGGGAGGGGGAAGGGGGGCTTGATCCGACTTTGAGCAGCGCTTTGCGGGAGCTGGACGGCACTGTGGGGCCCTCGAGCGTACCCTAAGGGTTGTCTTGTACAATTATTATACTGAGTATTCTACATTTTACCTGTCCTCTGCCTCGCCACCCACTAGCTCATTCAGACTCAACGAATTCCGTCTCGCCGCTTGCCGCCCCTTCGTCTTCTTGTACAATACTTGACGCAGTACTTGTAGGGAATCGTATTGTTCGGCATCGAGTCGATCCACCGCTCAGTGAACCAAGCGGGCTGTTCTTGCTCGAAGCGCTCCCATCCGTTCATTGTCCACTCGCAGATCTCCTTCTCGAAGCTCTTCCTGTAAACGGGGTGAACACCGAACACCTGCGACTTGGATTCGTGGTCGCCATCTCTAATTCCCGAGAACCATTTGCGATTATACGTCGCGGCCGTGTCCTTGCTTGTAAACGCGAGCAAGAACTCGCGGTTGATCACGGCGAGAAACACGAGCGACGACGCCACGAACAATCCACTCAGCCCCGAGATCAACGTCCAAACTAGCTATCCACTTAGCCTGTTTTCCCCTTCTGTGCCGTCATCCTGCACGTACACCCAACCGCAAGCGAAGCAACTGACTGGCGCGAAAACTAGCCACAGTGACCAATTCATACCCCCACATTCACATGGGTGCCTCATCTCCACCAAGGCGGTGAAGTCCGTCCTGACCTAACCGGCAAATCCAACAGATACGGTCTAGAAAGTACTCGCCGCTGGGTCGGCATTGGTCGCGTATCTCAAGTACCTGCGCACAAGCTTGACCAGATAGAACAGCGCCAAGTCTCCGAGAAGATAGTACATGAGATAAGAAGCTTTCGAAACCATCAAGAGAGCACACGAGAAAGTCCTGGCCAGCGTGTGGGCCATGGTGAGAGTGAGCATCGCAACAAAGCAGAGCGCGCGCGGCGTCGCTTGGTCAGGCACGAAGCAGTAAAACGCGACGTTCTTGTTGTTCTGCGCTCGATTCGACGGCGAGGTGTCCCAGTCGTAGGTGATCACGGCGCTGATGAAAGCGGTCGTCGAAGCCACAATGCTCAGCATCGCGACCTTGTCCCTACGTCCACTCAAGAGCAGAGCATACGCCTGTGTGAGCAAAGCGAAAGTGTTAGCTACTTACAGAGCGTGAGCAAAAGAGAGGGCGAAACGGCGAGCGGAGCGGCGAGCGGGGCCTAGAGCCGGTAATTACGCGCGGCACGGTTCGCTTCTTTCTCGCTCCGACTCACCTGCACGATGCTCGCCGGGTTCGCCTCGAAAACGGTCTCAACCGCCTTGCAGTACGTCATCTCCGTGAGTGGATTGAACGAGTGGTGTTCCTCCTTCTCTGCGCCACTACCAATTTTCCAGGAGTCTGCCGCCGGCTTAAGCCCCGTCAGGATAGATAAGGCCTCTTTTAAGAATGTGCTTCGTTTTGAGCAGTTCTGTATGTAAGCCACTATGATCTGAAGCAGCATCGTAAGTCCAATGAAAACCGCTTTTGTTCGCCCATACCCCTCGAGGCCGGGAGTGGTGAAGAAGAGCGCGGTTATGTACACGTCGGAGGCGAGATCAACAGTGGACAAGATTGCGCCCACTGAGGCGCGCAGGACCAGCCCAAAGTTCGACGTGTTCAGACCGTACTGGGCAAGCTCGATGAACATGAGCCGCGTCCACGGATGTGCCGCCTCGAGCTCCCCGAGGCTGGCGTTCTGGCTGATCCAGTGATCCATGGCGGTCTTCGCCTCCGTGTTGCTGAGGATGATCGTGACGAGGGGGGAGGGGGGGGGGAGGACTTGTCTACAGAGATTCTTAGGTAGTTTGACGAGAATATAAAACAAGTTGAAGCTGTTTTAACGCTGTGCACTTCGAGCAACGCTGTCCTTATTACAGTCAGGGCTAGTCTTCGTATTAGTCAGTCTTCGTCGCTGCTGTCCGGATATTCCATGCTCATGCGAAAAGCGAAATCGAGCTCAGTAGTAGCGGACTTCATGCCCGCTTCTTGTGCTCTGGACAGAAAGTTGGCCCGACCTCTCGCCGACGTTGGCAGCTGGCCCTGATAAACGATATCAGCGGCAGTGTTGAGCTCCGTGAGCAGCGTGTTGAGGTCCTGGTTCTTCCTGAAACTGGACGCCCTCAGGAGCGTTAAGCGCGAGTCGCTGTCGCTCGTCGCCGCTGACATGTCAAGGTGTGTTTGCTGAGGATCATGGTCAGCAGCGTGCTCCTTGAACATCTCGCCGTCACTCTCGCTTACGACTCGCAGGTCGCCCTCGCCTGCAGCGGAACGCAGCAAACGCGCCCTCATCCTGTCTAGCTCCTCGTCCACCCGCATCGCAGTCATGTTGTCGTCGACATCGTCGTCAGCCGGGAGGAGGAAGAAAGTTCCGCCGTTGTTATTAGTTTGGGTTTCTTTGAGGTCCTGAGCCCACGATGCCGATATTCGCTCCTTCTCCAGCGAGATTCTGGCTGCTGTCTGCTTGCAGCTGTGCTGGTGGTAAATGTCGTCCTGTAGATCCATCCTATAGGAACACCGGTCAGCCTCAGCTGTCATCCTCGCGACAGTTACTTCATCCACCTCGACCGTTTCGGCGTCGCCGCTTTGAGAGGCGGTCCACGCGTCGTGTATTCGCCGTGGCATCATTAAAGAGGACGTGACTGGGTCGGTGGAGATGGATAGGGAGGAGTGAGGGATGGTGGGTCTGGGTGCTTTGTAGTCATTAGCGAAGGAATGCGGCTTCGTGTTTCTCGTGAAGATGGGGCTGATGGTAGATTTGAGGGGCGGGACGATCCGGTTGGAATTGCGCTTTGATCTCGGCGACGCAAGTCCTGGCCTTGCTAGAGGGGCAGTAGGGGGCGGCAGTTGATCAAGGGGTTGTCGGGTTGGTTGACTCATGAAAATTCCCAGTTCGCCGTTCTCCCCACTGAACACCGCATCCTTCACTGATAACCACTTCGATGGCCGCGGCATGCCTTGGAAGGGGAGGGGTGTGCTGGCCCGCTAACGCTAGCAAGACTTGCAGAAAATAGAGATGAGAGAAGAGACGGAGAGCGAGACTGAAAAGCCACCCCAAGTTCATCTCGGAGGGTCGGTTTGGGGGTATCGCGAAATTGCACATGCCAGCCATCGAGTGCGATGGCGGTGGTCGATAGCTTGTTGGGACCCCCGTAACACCCCCTAGAATCGCTGTAAGTAGCAAGCGCTATTTTTTTCACGGTGCGGTCCCCTGCCAAAATATCCACCAGAATTGTGGGATGTTTTGAGGGCGGTTTTTGACAGTAAATGAGCTCGATGCTTTTGTTGCGAAGCCGGTCGGTACAGTTGTAGTAAATTAGCGCTCGTAACCCGCCTCCAACCACTCAAATGTCTTCCGGATGGCCGTCAAGACCTAGCTCAAACACATCGCCATTACGTAAACCTACTCAGATGCCCCCCTTGCATGCGCCCAAAAAGGTCCGACTCTTCTAGCGCCCCCCGTTCCCGACTTATGCCATGATCCAACTTATTGCATCTTACACGAGATAGTGGGGAGGGTGGGGGGGGGCACCGCCGCTCAATCCTGGTACATCCAGTTCACGTTTTGGGTGGTAACTCGAGGGCGACACGAGGGGCAACCGTCAGCTCCAATAGCCCGCCCATAGCAGCCGCTGAGGCCGTGTCTAAACCTTATTCTGCCTGTGATAAGAGGTTTGACTTTCTCTCCATTTCTGCTCACTTGGAATTTCGTGTTCCTCCACATATCACGCGTATTGCGCAACCCCAAGAACTTCCAAACATCAGGTTCAGTAACTCGGTTCACTGGCCAGGACTGTCTCTTCGGATTTCCCGCTAACGGCGCATGGCCCCACTATTTTGGCTCCCGGAGCTCTCCAGTTGAGCCAAGAATTGTAATTATCGGGGGTAATGACGGCGGTGTACAACATCCCCATCAACCATCGCTACTAGGCTCGGTCTGGTACCGACGCTCGAACAACTCCTCCGCCTCCCCGTCGTCCTCGCTATCGGTATCTTCAGCAATCCTGAACTTGTCTTCAACATCGTCGTTGGCCGCGTGGCTGTTGTCGGCGTCGCGATTACGTCTCGAACGCGGGTACGGCGGCACTGGGCAGTGCGGCGTCTCGCGAGTCCGTCTATCGGCGCATCGTGTAAGTGCTGGAGCCATCAAATATGCTGCGAGTTGGGAAGAGAGCGCAAGACTTGCGACCTAGTCCGGGGATAAGAGTGCGAGTTTACGAGGTTTATGGGTGGTCTCGCGGACGTTGAGGCGACAAGATTAGCATTTGTTCGCTTGCGCGGCGATGGTTGCGATGTGTCACTATTTGGTCACTCAGTTTCGATAGAGGCGAGGATGGATGGGTTTTTTTTCTGCGTGGCAGTTCCCGTGTGAGAAAATAGTTGTCCTTTTAAAAACACGTGGGGGCAGAGGTGACCCGGTGCCAACAAGGTGTCCCTCGTTGCTTTTCCTGGCCTGTATCACGAGATAAACGGCTCGGCAGGACCGATTAGAAATCGAGGCTAAAACGGTTCCGGGAAGTAAGTAGAGTCTATTGGGCACGTGCTGCGCAGGAACACTTCTGTTTTATGTTAACAAAAACGCGTTGAAGTGAAAGTCGGTAAAGATGAGCAATTAGAGGTATTTTTCTTTCTCCCTCAGAGTTTGCTTGACTACTCAATAATGCCAAAAACGTATCTGAGACTGATGAACAGAATTTTTGTGGGCGTGGTAGGACGAGCACCGTGTTCACGGGCCTCACCACTTGCTGGTGGTGCGGGGCATATCGGGGTATGCAGCGTGGCGGTGCTTAGTCGTTGAGATCTATCGGGCGCTTTAGAGAGGACAGCTGTTGGGACGGGCTGAGTAGACTGCGCGGCATCAGCTTGAGGTAACGGAGTCTAAACAGCATCATTTTTGAAATTAATATCATATCTCACGAAATGATGCTGTTTAGACTCTCTTACTCAAAGGTTCTTGCCACAAAGTGTCTGGGTGCTAGCTTTAAGCACGTCCCAACAGCTGTCCTCTCTAAAGCCTGAAACCGCCCGATAGAACCCAACGACTGAGCACCGCCACACTGCATGCCCCGATATGCCCTGCACCACCTGCAAGTGGTGCGGCCCGTGAACACGATGCTCGTCCTACCACGCACAACGAAAGCCTCTGTGTTAAATTTTAATAAATGTAGTTGATATCTATATGAACTCAAATACGTAGTAGTAAGAGTATTTGCTCTAACAGACTTGATTCAGGGATTTAATACGATAAGTCACATAAATGAACTCTTTAGCATCAGTTTTGTCACAATATGATTTAAAGTGTATATAGAGTTTCTGTACATTAACAATTAAAATGTGAGAGGTAGGACGGGCGTAGGGTTCACGGGGCGTACTAACGGATAGTGGTGCCGGGATGTGAACCTTTCGCATGAGGGCCATGTGAAAGCGTCTAGTGCGGCAGGACTCGATCCTAGGTTTCGGGTCTAATTGGCGGTTTCGGGCTCTAGAGGGGAGAGCCG
>Ga0307985_10001119_pt1 | contig 15183 bp, 15 predicted proteins | sample EllFjometageno80_FD_203155 | JGI IMG/M metagenome (GOLD analysis project Ga0307985, IMG submission 203155) | Marine microbial communities from Ellis Fjord, Antarctic Ocean - #80 | ecosystem: Environmental > Aquatic > Marine > Unclassified | place: Southern Ocean | collected 2014-10-09 | reverse complement strand
CAGCTTACAGGCTTTGATCTTCTTATCGTAGTTCTTGACGGTATTGCGGTACTTGTTGATATCGCGCTGCAGATTGGTGCGGACAGTCGAGAAGATACGCGGGATCGAATAGGTCGTACCCGCCGCCCCCTTGCGCAAAAGCGTCTTATCGAGAACCGTGCCCGGGCGCGCATCGACCATGAACTTATAGATAAGCCAGTCGAGGCCGGAGATACTGGCGCCGAAGAAATCACCCCCCAATTCCTTTTTGGGCAGTCGCTTGTCAATATAGCCCTCGAGCGGGGCATGCTTGGTCGCATTGGACGGCGGGCTGAAGGCGAATGGCCCCCCCGCGAAATTGTTGATGAAGGTGTGACCGTACATGTCGCCCGCCGCATGGGTCAAAAACCCGGCGGTGAAGGCGGTCATGCGCCCGTCATTGGGAATTTTCCGCGCCTTCATCGCCTTGGCATAGCCCGGCAGGCGGGCGGGATCGCGCCGGTCCCACATATATTGCAGCCACGTATTCGAGCCGCCCTTCACACCGGAACCCTTTTCGTCCGGATGGATGGATTGCTGGCCGGACAGAATGTCGGGATAGGCATCGGGCCCCAGAACGCCCGCCCGGAAATGAGATGGGAATTTCCGGATGGCCGCCAGGATTTTGGAATCCACTGAATAAGTGCCGACGGTTCCCGTCACCTTGCCGGTTTCATAATCGACGCTGCTGATCGTTACCTTGCCGTCCTTCGCGTCATCCAACGCGCGCTCGGCGAAATACACATGCGTCGTCGGCTTCCATGCCTGCGCGGTGTCGGAAATCATCGTCATCGGCCCCGCCAGAGTCAGCGCGGCCCCGAGCAAGGCGAAACGCCCTGTTCCAAATACAGTCATATTTTTGGCTCCTACCTCAATTGTAGAAGCAGTGTAGGAACATTTGCGGCGGCAGAACAACCCTAGAAAAATCGCCGTTATGCTAAAAGCCATTCCGCCGCAGGGCCGTGATGTCGAGGCGCGTTAACCGCGCGACGGCGTGTCGAGACCGACCTTCGACGCCGGGCGCGCCTCGCAGCGGGCGACCCAGGCATTCACGTGTCCGAAATCATTGATACCGACAAGCTCGCCCGCACCGTAGAAACCGTCGAGAACCCGGACCCAGGGAAAGATCGCGATATCGGCGATCGAATAATCGCCGCCCATGATGAATTCACGCTCAGCAAGGCGGCCCTCGAGCACACCGAGGAGGCGCTTTGTCTCGTCGAGGTAGCGATTGGTCGGGTAATCGTCGGTGATCTTGTCGGCGGCGAATTTATGAAAATGGCCAAGCTGGCCGAACATCGGCCCGACGCCGCCCATCTGGAACATCAGCCATTGCAGGCATTCGTAGCGCGCGGCCGGATCGGCAGGCAGCAGTTTGCCGGTTTTTTCCGCCAGATAAACCAGGATCGCACCGCTTTCCCACAGACCCATCGGCTTGCCGCCGGGCCCGTCCGGATCGACGATCGCCGGTATCTTGTTATTCGGGTTGAGCGACAGGAATTCGGGCGTCATCTGGTCATCGGTACCGAAAGACACAAGATGCGCCTCATATGGCAGGCCGGTTTCTTCAAGCATGATCGACGCCTTGACGCCGTTCGGGGTCGGCAGCGAGTAGAGCTGCAGGATATCGGGATTTTCGGCGGGCCAGCGTTTGGTGATCTGAAAGGCGGAAAGATCGCTCATATGGACTCTCTTTTTATGGATTTGGTGCGAATCTGATGGAGCCTAATTAGGCAACGAAGCCCTGTCGGTCAAACGCGGCGTCCGAACAGCACCAATGCGCGGACGACAAGAAACAGCACACAGCCGTTCAGCACATGCCACATGAAGTGCGTGCCGAACGGCACCGCCTCGCAGAGCGGGGCATCGATCGTCCGGAATGTCAGCGATACCGCGAACATGGCGGCGGCAATCAGCAACGCCGCCCCGCCTGGATGTCCCCTGGCCGCATGCCCGTGGCCGAATTTCAGATAGCCGCCGATGACCACAAGAGCCGTCAGCGCGGCCACATATGAACCGCCGCGAAAACCGGTCAGCGGCGGCACCGCCATCGCAAGCCCGAGGACGGCGGCAACGCTGAGCGCACAGACCCACGCAGGTGCTGCGGCAAGCCGGCGGACGGCGTACCAGGTGTAGATCAGGATAAAGAACGCGATGGGGACGACATCCATCAGCAACGCCCAGCGCGTCGCGAAGGTGTGAAACAGTCCGCTGCCGATACCGATCACGAAGACCAGCCCGGTTAGCAACCAGATACCCGCATCGCGGCGAATGGCGGGGCCGGCATGCAGGATCAGCCGCACCAGGAAGAATGCGGCAATAATAAACGCCAGGTTGGTGACTGCGTTCAGCGGCTCAGACCAGAATTCCGGACCGGTGCGCTCGCAATAGATATTCAGATAGCCATGTTCCATGGCGCGACATTAGCGATGCGCCTGCCACGGTTAAACGGATTTCTGCCGAAGATTTCTGGCAGATCGGGCCCGCGGGGACTAGAATACCGATATGCCCGTGCTCAATGTCCCCTCTGCGGTCGGCCCGCTCACCCTTGTCGAGCAGGACGGCGCACTGGTCCGTCTTGGCTGGGGCGATACGCCCGATGACCTTCCGGAGGGCATCCCGACCCCGTTGCTGGCCGAAGCCGCCCGGCAGATCGCCGCCTATTTCGACGGCACGCTGTCAGATTTTGACCTGCCACTTGCGCCGCCGGGCAGCGATTACCAGAAACGGGTGTGGCAGGCGATGAACGAAATTCCGTATGGCGAGACCTGGACCTATGGTGAACTGGCAAAGCGGGCAGACACCGTGCCGCGCGCTGTCGGCGGCGCCTGTGGCGCCAACCCGATCCCGGTTATTCTGCCCTGTCACCGGGTGCTGGCGGCCAATGGCGGGGCCGGGGGTTATTCGGGAAAAGGCGGGCTAAAGACCAAAACAGCCCTTCTAGACATCGAAAATCGCACAGCACGTTTGCTCTAAACGCACGTCTAAACACCCGGTTGAGCAGTGACTTTTCAGCCTTTTGGCGCTATTATGCCTGCAATAAGAAGCGGTTAACCTGATTGTCAGTCTAGTTCCCGGGGGGCCCCATGCCAGATATATCGATCCAGGCTGCAGATGGCAGCGGTTCTTTCTCTGCCTATTGCGCCATGCCGGAATCGGGCACCGGCCCCGGGATTGTCGTGCTTCAGGAAATTTTCGGCGTAAACCAAGTTATGCGCGATCTGTGCGACGGGTTCGCCGCTGAAGGCTATATCGCCGTTGCACCCGATCTGTTCTGGCGCATTGAGCCCGGCGTCCAGCTCACCGATAAAAGCCAGGCGGAATGGGACAAGGCGTTTGAGCTGATGAACGCGTTCCTGCCCGATTTTGAAAAAGGTGTCGGTGATATCGCCGCGACGATCGCCTATGTGCGCGGCCTCGACGGATGTACCGGCAAGGTCGGCGCCGTCGGATACTGCCTCGGCGGCAGCCTGGCCTATGCGACGGCGTGTTTTACCGATGCCGATGCCTGTTCCGGTTATTACCCGGTCCAGATTGAGGACTCGCTGGAAATGGCGGCGACCATCAAGAACCCACTGATCCTGCATGTCGCGGAGCTCGACGGATTCTGCCCGCCCGAAGCCCAGGAAAAGATCGCGACCGCGCTTGGCGGAAATGCACATGTTACCGTGCATTCCTACCCAGGTGTCGATCACGCGTTTGCCCGGATCGGCGGCGACAATTTCAATGCCGAGGCGGCGCTGGCGGCAAACAACCGTACGGCGAACCTGTTTCGGAAGAAGCTCGGATCCTGACAATTCTGACAATCCGGGCGCGCCTGCCAGACACCTGCAGAATTTCCACGGGACGGACATGGAGTCCGCCCGTCGCTAATGGAATGACACGGCTCGAAAGAGTCCGACCCTCGATCAGAAAAGGAAACGCACATGCCTAAAGCAATCGTCGTTGAAGAAACCGGCTCGCCATCGGTCATGAAATGGCGCGACATAGAGGTCGGCCGCCCGGCAAAAGGCGAGGTGACCGTGCGCGCACGCACCATCGGCGTGAACTTTATCGACATCTATCAGCGCGCGGGCCTATATCCGATGCCGTTGCCATTCACACCGGGCGGTGAAATGTGCGGCGAGATCGAGGCCGTGGGCGCAGGCGTCACCGGTTTCAAGATCGGCGACCGGGTGGCCACGGGCACCGCGGGCGCCGGCTGCTACGCCGAGATCCGCAACATCGACGCCGGCAAGCTGATCAAGGTACCGCGTGAAATATCCGACGACACGGCCGCCGCGATGATGCTGCAGGGCATGACGGTGCAGTTCCTGATCCGTCAGGTCTACAAGGTCAGCAAGGGCGACACGATCCTGATCCATGCCGCCGCAGGCGGCGTCGGGCTGATCCTGTGCCAGTGGGCCAAGGCGCTGGGCGCGACCGTCATCGGCACGGTCGGCTCGCCCGGCAAGGCGCGCCTCGCCAAGGCGCATGGCTGCGATTATCCGATCATCTACAGCCGCGAAAACTTCGTCGACCGGGTGCGCAAGATCACCAAGGGCGCGATGGTGCCGGTGGTCTACGATTCAATCGGCAAGGGCACGTTCCCGGCGTCGCTCGACTGCCTGCAACAGCGCGGCCTGTTCGTCACGTTCGGCAACGCGTCGGGCCCGATCCCGCCATTCGATCCGGCCATCCTGGCGCAGAAGGGCTCACTGATGATGACGCGCCCGACCCTGTTCCACTTCGCCGATACGCCGGAAAACATGCGCAAAATGGCGGGCGACGTGATGAAAATGATCAAGTCCGGCGACGTGAAGATCGAGGTGAACCATAAATATTCCCTCCGCGAAGCCGCCCGCGCCCACCGCGATCTGGCGGCGCGGAAGACCACGGGTTCGATCATCCTGGAGCCGTAAAACCGGATTTTATATCAGACGTAAAAAGGGGCGCTCCAATAAAGAGCGCCCCTTTTTTAATTCGCTGCCGCCGGGCGGCTACTGGTTCATCGAATCGAAGAATTCCTCGTTCGACTTGGTGCCTTTGAGTTTGCCGACCAGGAATTCCATGGAATCGACCACGCCCATCGGCGTCAGGATACGGCGCAGGACCCACATCTTGGACAGCGTGCCCTTGTCGACCAGCAGCTCTTCCTTGCGGGTGCCGGACTTGGTGATGTCCATCGCCGGGAAGGTGCGCTTGTCGGCCAGCTTGCGGTCGAGGATGATTTCGGAGTTACCCGTGCCCTTGAATTCCTCGAAGATAACCTCATCCATGCGCGAGCCGGTATCGATCAGCGCGGTACCAATGATGGTCATCGAGCCGCCTTCCTCGATATTCCGGGCGGCACCGAAGAAGCGTTTCGGACGCTGCAGCGCGTTGGCATCGACACCGCCGGTCAGCACCTTGCCCGACGACGGCACGACGGTGTTATAGGCGCGCGCCAGACGGGTGATAGAATCCAGCAGGATGACGACGTCGAGCTTGTGTTCGACCAGACGCTTGGCCTTTTCGATGACCATTTCGGAGACCTGGACGTGACGCGAGGCGGGCTCGTCGAAGGTCGACGCGATAACCTCGCCGTTCACTGAGCGCTGCATGTCGGTGACTTCTTCGGGCCGCTCGTCGATCAGCAGCACGATCAGATAAACTTCCGGATGGTTCGCCGTGATGGCGGCCGCGATCGACTGCAGCATCATCGTCTTGCCGGTACGCGGCGGCGCCACGATCAGGCCGCGCTGGCCCTTGCCGAGCGGGGCAATCAGATCGACGATGCGCGGTGTCATATCCTTGTTGGTCGGATCGTCACTGCCGAGCATCAGTTTTTCTTCAGGATAGAGCGGCGTCAGGTTGTCGAAATTGATCCGGTGACGGACATTGTCCGGCTCGTCGAAATTAATCAGCCCGACCTTGAGCAGGGCAAAATACCGCTCGCCGTCCTTCGGCGCGCGGATCTCGCCCTCGACGGTGTCGCCCGTGCGCAGCGCAAAGCGCCGGATCTGGCTGGGCGAGACATAGATGTCATCGGGACCCGGCAGGTAGTTCGACTCGGGCGAGCGCAGGAAGCCGAAGCCGTCCTGTAGGATTTCGATCACGCCGTCGCCGAAAATCGACACGTCGTTTTCCGCAAGCTGCTTGAGAATGCCAAACATGATGTCCTGTTTGCGCATCGTCGAGGCGTTTTCGATCTCAAGCTCTTCCGCATAGGAGAGCAGATCGGCGGGGGTTTTCTGTTTGAGTTCTTTGAGGTTCATGGTTTCCGACCGGGAATGAAGAATGGGGGGAATCCAGTGCCCGAAAGGCACTTAGGAAACGGAACAACCGCTGAGCACTAATGAAGTGTCGGGCGTTTCTTTTTATTTTGGAGTTTGTTTTCGGAGTTCTTTTCGGGGAGATCCGGTAGAGCACCGTCCCGACAACATTGAAATAGTTAGTAAATTGCGCACTTCAAGTCAAATGATGATTGAATGTCAGTGATAATTCCTCAGATTGAATGTCAGTGATAATTCCTCAGCATGCGATCCGGGAGCATACAATCGGAATCCCCTGGAGTCATCGGTGTCAGGTGTATGGCCTCGGGTTAACGGCGGCAGAGCGCACAAAGCGGTTTCTGGAACTCCGCGCCGGTTCGCTGTATGACGTCGCGGTATGATGTCGCCGGCGGGCGCATCACGCATTCGGATCATCAAGGACAGCAAGCCTATGGAAGTTCTCTCTCAACATAAAACCCACGGCGGCGGCCTTGGGTATTACAGCCATGCCTCGGATGCCTGCGGCTGCGATATGCGGTTTTCGGTCTTTGTGCCGCCGCAAGCGGCGGACGGCCCGGTACCCGTCGTCACCTGGCTGTCGGGGCTGACCTGCACCGAGGACAATTTTACCACCAAGGCCGGCGCCTATGGTGTGGCAGCTGAACTCGGTCTGATGGTGGTGGCGCCGGATACCAGCCCGCGGGGGCCCGATCGCGATGGCAACGACGTGCCGGATGACGATGCCTACGATCTGGGCCAGGGAGCGGGGTTCTATCTCGACGCAACCGAGGCGCCGTGGGATCAGCATTTCAATATGTATTCCTATATCACCCAGGACCTGCAGGCGGTGCTCAAAGACAACTTTGCCGGCGACTGGACGCGCCAGGGCATCATGGGCCATTCGATGGGTGGCCACGGCGCGCTGACGATATGGCTCAAAAATCTCGAGACGTTCACATCAGCCTCTGCGGTGGCGCCGATCTGCGCGCCGATGCAATGCCCGTGGGGCGACAAGGCATTGACGGCCTATCTCGGCGCCGATCGCGCGACATGGGCAAATTACGATGCGACCGAACTGATGAAGGCCGGTGGCGACGGCGCGTCCCGCGCCGCCATTCTGGTCGACCAGGGCCTTGGCGATAATTTCCTCGACGGCCAGCTACACCCGCATCTGCTGGAAGAAGCCTGCGCCGCCGTGGACCAGAAAATTACGGTCAACCGCCGCGAAGGCTACGATCACAGCTATTTCTTTATCGCCTCGGTGATCGGCGACCATCTCCGCCATCATGCGGCCGCACTGGCGGAAAACCTGGGTTCCGAAGGTAATACTTAAGAAAGTATCACCAGCCATCCCGGCGCCGTCCAGGCTCAATCGGCAGGCAAACCGGACGGGCCGGCGTTCAGGCCGCAGACGCCTTTGAGCACTCGAACATGTTCCGTTTTACCGTTTCCAGGTGATCGCGCTTCGGCGCGTGCCGGGTCGCGGTAGCGGATCGCGTCGAGACAGTCGGTGTGCTGAAAGTAAGGCGCCGGGGAAATAACTGTTCTTGAGTGTTTCTGCCCAGCGCTACGCCATCACAGGCGGCGCGGCGCCTTCGATCTGAACGCGGAAACCGGATCGCACCTGCGGCAGGTAATCACCGATTGCCCGATGCCAGACACAGCGGTTATCCCAGAACGCAATCGAATGGGGCTCCCAGACAAAGCGGGTGGTCCATTCTTCACGGATGCAATGGGCGTATAAATAGTCCAGCAGCGCCTTGCTCTCTTGCGGCGATACCTCGTTGATCCTGATCGTGAAGGCCGGATTGACATAAATCAGCTTGCGGCCACTTTCCGGATGGGTCGCGATCACGGGGTGAACCGCATCCGGCGTGCCTTCGCCGAACTGGTGAGCGCCCTCATGTACCGCTGTCAGGCCTTCGAGATGGGCTTTCATGCGGTCCGACAACGCATCATAAGCGGCATACATACTGGCATAGCCGGTATCGCCGCCGCCATTATCCGGGATAGTGTGCAGATACAGGATGCTCGCCATCGGCGGCACCGGCGCGCAGGACTGGTCGGTGTGCCACAGATTGCCCGACACCCGCGGCACTTCGCCCGAGGCATAGAATTTGCGGACGCGCGGATCGTCGCTTTGCTGGCTGTTGGTTTTTTTGCCGACATGCTGGCCAATGGTGCCGAAATATTCGGCAAGCCGCGCATGATCGTCATGGCTGATCTGCTGGTCGCGAAAAAACAGGACCTGGTATTCGGTGAAGGCACGCTTGAGCTCGGCCAGCTCGGCGTCGGTCAGCGGCCGGGTCAGATCGATATTGCGGACGGTCGCGCCAATGGAGGGATTATAGGGTGTGATGTCCAGGGTGGTGTAGTCGGCAACGACTGTTGTTCCGTCCATGATCGTCTCCTCCGCTAGCGCGGTCAGGCCAGGAATATTCGAATACTAAGATATCTTATTATCAAACCCGGTGGGAAACGAAAAGAGTTGGCTTGTCCGACCTCAAGTCCGGCGGAGATGGGCGGCGGTTGCGAGCCCAATCATGCCAAACACCAGGAACAACGCAGCCCCCGGCGCCGGGATCGCCACCGATTGGCGTTGGCCGGAAAACGTGACCGTGTCGAGCGCGCGTTCCACCATCAGCTGGCTAACGCCGTTTTCGAGAAACCGGAACGTTGTACCGGAATAGAAAAAATCAGCCTCGGTCAGCCCGGTCGCCAATACCGTCGGGTCGGCAAACAGGTCGCTGCCGCGAAAATCAATACCAAAGAACGTGATTTCAGGGCTGCCCACGGGCGAATTAAAGAGGCCGCCCACACCAGCACCCAGACCGATGGACATAAACTCGGTCAATCCGTCGGCGCTGGAAAATTGCTGAACCTGCCCGCCGGGGCCGTCATTCGTATAGGTAACCGGCCCACCGGGTTCCAAAATAGTCAGTGAAAACCCGGTAATGACATTGCTGAACGTATTGACGGGACCGGTGGCGACAATTGTGTCGTCCAGGGTGATCTGTCCGCTCAGCGAAACGAGCGGCGTGAACGGTCCGGGATTGAAGAGATCGACAGACCCGGTGAAATCAATGGTGATCGGCGCAGCTAATGCTGTACCGGACATCAGGAATAACCCGGTAATCCCACCAATAAGGCTTTTTGAAAATCGTTTCATAACCACCCCCGTCCCCCACAATATTTCGCCTGCTGGTCGTATTTTCCATAGTGCCCGCACACCCGCAAGGATCGGACCCGTTAAAACGGCTTCACGATGACCATGATGACGATGACGATCAGCGGAATGGTCGGCGCCTCATTCCACATCCGATAGAATTTTGCCGGGCGGACATTGCGGTCGGCCTCGAAATCCCGGCGCCAGCGCGCCAGCAGGCCGTGAATACCCGACATTGCCACGATCATCGCAAGCTTCACCCATATCCAGCCCATCGACCAGTCGATCGCACCGGGGGTTGCCAGCATCAACCCGCCAAAGATGAAACTGGAAACCATGGCAGGGTTGGTAATCGCCCGCAGCAACCGGCGCTCCATGATTTTGAAGGTTTCGGACTTGTCCGATCCCGGTTCGGCATCGGCATGATAGACATAGAGCCGCGGCAGATAGAGCATGCCCGCCATCCAGGCCATGACGCTGATCACGTGCAGCGCTTTGAACCATTCATAATAATCGCCCACGGTCAGGCAGCCTTCTTAAGGCAGGGACAATCGCCGTGTACTGCGTTGCAGAACGTTCCGTCCGCCGGACCGGTCCCGGTCTCGCCGGTATTTTTTACGATACCTGCAAGCGTCGCGATAAAGGCGCTATCCGCATTCACAGTGGGTGCCCGGACGTAATGCGGAACGCCTGCTTCGGCGGCCAGTTCGGCATATTCGATATCAAGCTCAACCAGTGTTTCTGAATGCTCACTGACAAAAGCGACGGGCACGACGACCAGCGCCACCCCATCAGCACCGGCCTTGTTGATCTCATCCTCGGTATAGGGCTGCAGCCATTCCAGCGGCCCGACCCGGCTCTGATAACACACCACATGATCGGCGTCCGGCTTCGCGAGGCGCGCCAGAGCAGCCGCGGAGGTGCGTTCCACCTGGATCGCATAGGGATCGCCGGACTCGACGAATTTTTTCGGCAGGCCGTGCGCTGAAAACAGAATTCGGTAGGGTGCTCCATCGGGAAGTCTTGAGATTGCCGCTTCTGTGCCACGCACCACGGCGTCGATAAAACCGTCCGCGTCAGGCCAGCAGCAAATCTCCGCCGTCGGCACCGAGATACCCGCCTGCGCCGCCGCCGGATACCAGGCCTGCGTGAAGGACTTCGTCGTGGTCGTCGAAAATTGAGGGTAAAGCGGCAGCAGGATCACCCGGTCTGGGGCCCATGCGGCGACATCACGCGCGGTTTCTTCTGCAAACGGGTGCCAGTAACGCATCGAGACAAACACCCGGTAAGCGTCGCCAAGGGCCGCCTGAAGCGCATCGCGCTGTTTTTCGGTTTCTGGCAGAATGGGCGAGCGGCCACCGATACGGGCATAAATTTTCTGCGCGACAGGTGCCCGCCGCCACGAAATAAACCGGGCAAGAAACCATCGAACCGGCGCCGGCACCCGCAGAATCATCGGATCTGAAAACAGGTTTTTCAGAAAGGGGCGGACAGCTTCGGGACTGTCCGGTCCGCCAAGATTGTAGATAACAACGGCGGTTCTGCTCATCGGTTAGCTACCCGCGCACTGCTTTAACGAGACGTTCGACATGTTCCAGCGGTGTCTGTGGCAGGATGCCATGCCCGAGATTGAATACGTGCGGGCCGCCGGAGAGCGCCTCGACAATTTCAACGGCGCGGCGTTCGAGTTGGTCGCCACCGGCGAGTAACAGGATTGGATCAAAATTCCCCTGAACGGTCGCATGAGGCTGAATCTCACGCGCTGCCCAGACCGGATCGACCGCGTAATCAATCCCGATTGCATCGATCTCCGGCGCTTTTGCCATCTCCGGCAGATATAAATTCGCACCGCGCGGGAACGCAATGATCGGGATATCGGGATATTCCGCTTTGATCCGGCGCGCAATTTCCCGGATGGGTTCCGCGGAAAACCGGTCGAAAGCGTATTTAGGCAAAACGCCCGCCCAGGTATCAAACAATTGCAGCGCTTCTGCGCCAGCGGCAACCTGACGCAACAGGTATTCCGTCGTCGCATTGACCAGCATATCAACCAGCACCTGAAAACCATCTGGGTTACCAAGCGCCCAGGCCTTGGCGTTGGGATAATCACGGCTCCCACTGCCCTCGACCATGTAAGTTGCGACAGTCCAGGGCGCCCCTGCAAACCCAATCAGAGCGGCACCATCTGGCAGATCAGCCGAGACACGTTTTACGGTTTCGTAGATTGGACCGAGGCTTTGATGAAGGTTATCCATGCTTAGCTTGCCAAGCCCATCGGCATCACGGATCGGTTCCAGCCGGGGACCTTCACCCGCCTCGAACGTTACATCCTGGCCAAGGGCATGTGGAATAACGAGAATGTCCGAAAACAAAATGGCTGCATCGAACCCGAACCGCCGCAAGGGCTGCAGGGTAACATCCGCTGCTTTTTCCGGATCGTAGCACAGGTTCAGAAACCCGCCGGCGACTTCACGGACGGCGCGGTATTCAGGAAGATATCGCCCGGCCTGACGCATAAGCCAGATTGGCGGTGGGCTCACCCGAGCGCCTTTCAGCGCCTGGATCAATGGTTTCATTGGTTTGGAAATGTTGTTCACGATTTCAGGAATATCTCACGAACAGTTCCACACACGAAGTACCAATCTATTATTTTCTAATATCAATTAGGTAGTAGTAGATAGTAGGGGCTGTGAATATCGGGGATTACGCGATGTCCACAGACAGACCCGGTTTGGCAGTAATGTGGATCGTTCAGGGAAGGAACTGTATTGAATGCATACATGCCATACGTAGCATCGTGGATATTGGGTTTTTTAATTTTCTGAATCACGTGGATAACTGTTTTTATCCCCAGGTATGGTAGAACGGGTGCCCTCGGGGTAACTGCTCTGAGGAAATCCGGGACAACGGGTATAGAATCTTCACAAGCTATGAAAATGTCCGGTTATCCCCATTTTGGTACACCAGATCGCCAGGCTGTTAGCGAATCGGTTTGGCAATAAAAGGCGGGTCCAACGCGTGATTGAAAGTTTTCATATCCACCTGGTATCGGATTCAACCGGTGAGACGACACAGGGTGTCATGCGCGCAAGTATCGCGCAGTTCGAAGACGTCGAGGCGCAGGAACATATCTGGCCGATGGTACGTTCGCCAGCGCAAATGGAACTTGTGACCGAGGGAATCAAGGAAAACCCCGGACCGGTGGTTTTTACACTGGTCAGCAGCCGGACGCGCCAGCCTCTGATAGAGGAATGCGCCCGGCTTGGTGTTCCCTGCGTATCCGTGCTGGATCCGGTAATCGGCATGTTTGCGCGTTACTTCAATCAGAAGACGGTGAACCGGCCGGGTGGGCAGCACATGCTTAACGCGGAGTATTTCGACCGGATCGACGCGCTGCATTACGTAATGGCGCATGATGACGGCCAGGCAACGCAGGATATATCCGAAGCCGATCTGATTCTGATCGGTGTATCGCGAACATCGAAGACACCGACATCGATCTATCTTGCTAATCACTATGGTCTGAAAACGGCGAATGTCCCCTTTGTCCCGGGAATTCCGTTGCCCGAAAATCTTTTCGGCCTGAAAAACATTGTCGTGGTGGGGCTGACGGTGTCGGCCGACCGGCTCGTACAGATTCGCCGGAACCGCCTGTTGATGTTGAACCAGCAACCTGAAACGGATTATGTCGATATCGACACCGTGAAGGCTGAAATCAGCGAGGCGCGGAAACTGTTTTCAAAAAATGCCTGGCCGGTCATCGATGTGACGCGGCGGTCGATTGAGGAAACGGCGGCGGCAATTTATCAGCTCTATACAAGGTTTCATGAAGAGGCCGATACGGTCAAGTCATGACCACCGACACGCTGCAATCGCCCCGGTTCATCGGGCCTGCCGAGACGTCAATCGTTCTGGCATCTGCCAGCAAGACGCGGCGCGGATTGCTCGAGGGCGCCGGTGTGCCGCACATGGTTGAGCCGTCCCGGGTGGATGAAGACGAGATCAAAATCAGCTTGCGCGCGGAGGGAGAGACCGGTACCGGGATCGCGGAGTTCCTGGCCGAAGCAAAGGCGATGTATGTGTCGCGCAAGCATCCCGACAAGATGGTGCTGGGCGCCGACCAGGTTCTGGAATGCGACGGCGAAACGTTTGATAAACCTGTCGACCGGGCGGATGCGCTTGGCCAGTTACAGTTCCTCCGCGGTAAACGTCACAGCCTGATTTCCTATGCGGTTATGGCGCGCGGCAGTCAGCGGATCTGGCAGGCAGTTGACCGGGCTACGCTTGAGGTCCGCGCTGATGCCAGTGACGAATTTTTGAATGCCTATCTTGAAGCGGCGGGAGATGACGCGTTTAACGGGCCGGGCGGCTACCGGGTTGAATCTCTCGGTGCGCAATTGTTTTCACGCATCGATGGCAGTCATTTCACCATTCTGGGACTGCCGATGCTGGCGCTGCTCGATTATCTGCGGGCGAACGGAGTACTGAAGACATGACCATACCTGGTGGCTTTACCGGCGCGGCTGTTGTGGCCGGTGTGTGCGGCTGGCCGATAAAGCATTCCCGGTCTCCGCGGATCCATAATTACTGGCTGCGCAAATACGGTATCGATGGTGTCTACGTTCCTTTTGCAATGCCACCCGAGGGCGTGAAGGATGCTATCCGCGCGCTGCCGGCGCTGGGTATCCGCGGCATGAACGTCACCGCGCCGAACAAGGAAGAAGCCTATAAGACAATGGACGAGGTCGATCGCTGGGCGCAACGCTTGAAGGCCGTGAACACCATCGTCGTTCGCGACGGCCTTCTGTATGGCGCCAACACTGATGCGTTCGGGTTTCTTGAATCACTGCGCGAAGCACAGCCCGGCTGGCGTGCAGATGCAGGACCGGTTGTTGTCCTCGGGGCCGGTGGTGCCGCGCGGGCGATCGTTGCCGGATTGCAGGATGAAGGTGCCCCGGAAATCCGCATTGCCAACCGTACGCTGGAACGCGCCGCCGCGATCCGCGATGAGTTCGGCAAACCGGTGCACCCGATTCCGTGGGAACAGCGTGCCGATGCGCTCGGCGATGTGGCGTTGCTGATCAACACCACCTCGCTCGGCATGGAAGGCCAGCCCGCGCTGGACATCGATCTGGCGAAACTGCCGGCGACATCGGTGGTCTACGATATTGTCTATGTGCCGCTGGAAACGCCGTTACTCGCTGCCGCGCGGGCGCGGGGCAATCCTGCCATCGACGGGCTCGGCATGCTGCTGCACCAGGCGCGTCCCGGTTTCCGCGAATGGTTCGGTACCGACCCCGTGGTCGACCAGGCCTTGCGCGATCATGTATTGGCGGCGCTTTGATGGTGGTGCGGCGATGATCGTCCTCGGTCTTTCCGGGTCCATCGGTATGGGCAAGTCGACGGCGTCGGCGATGTTCCGGCGCATGGGCGTGCCGGTCTACGATTCCGATGCCGCCGTTCATGTGGTTCTGGGCAGGGGCGGTGCTGCGGTGGCGCCGATTGCGGTGGCATTCCCCGGGGTCGTGGTCGATGGCGCTGTTGACCGCCAGGTACTGGGCAAGCGGGTGTTCGGCGATGATGCGGCGCTGAAGGTGCTGGAAGCCATCGTCCATCCGCTGGTGCGACGGCGACAGGATGATTTTCTGAAACGCTGTGCAGCACGCCGCGTGCCGTTGGCGGTGCTCGATATCCCGCTGTTGTTTGAGGTCCGTCTCGATGTGCGGTGTGATGTTCTGGTCGTGGTGTCTGCCCCGGCCCGTATTC
>Ga0307985_10001117_pt1 | contig 15201 bp, 16 predicted proteins | sample EllFjometageno80_FD_203155 | JGI IMG/M metagenome (GOLD analysis project Ga0307985, IMG submission 203155) | Marine microbial communities from Ellis Fjord, Antarctic Ocean - #80 | ecosystem: Environmental > Aquatic > Marine > Unclassified | place: Southern Ocean | collected 2014-10-09 | reverse complement strand
GGGTTGTTTGGGGCGAGACGGGGGGGGGCGAAACGGACGGGGAGGGAGGGACAAGATCTCTTTTCAAAGGAGGGGGCAAGCTCTTTGTTGGAGCATGAGAGGGCGGCGTTGGTGGGGGCGAGTGAGGCGGTTAAGATGCAGACGGGGACTGCGGGGGGGAGCATGTACTGGGGACCGGGATTTGAGGACCGGATGCTGATTGAGCTGGATAACAAGGGGGAAGTTGGGAATGCGGGGGCCGTCGATGAGGCGGAGGACACTCTTTTTGACGCGATTTCGCAGCCCATTGCGAGGTTGATCCCAGGGACGAGTGATTTTGACTTCTATGCCCAGGGGAAAAGGAATTCTTCGCGGGTCGGAGCGCGGACTGAAGATAGGGATGAGGCGGGGAAGTTTTCGCGCGACTCGAGGCTGTGGCAGCGGAGGAGATATGTTACGGTTAAGATTGGCGGGGAGGTAATTAACGAGTACAGTGCGATGAGTGGGAGGATCAAGTTCGCCGAGGCGTATCTGGGAACCAAAAAGTTACAGGATGGGCAAAGAAAGGACGACAGGCGGCTTGGCGAGAGGGTCATCGAGAAGTACGACGAGCGCGGCGGGGACTGCATCGGCGAGGTCGTCTCGTTCGACGACGACGCGAACCTCGTGACGCTGTTCTTCGACTGCCCCCCCGACGGCGGGAGGTCGTTCGTAAAGGTCACCACCACGCTCAAATTGAAGGATGCCAAGGACGAGTGGGCGGAGAATAAGGAGAGTATTGAGGGGGAGTGGGAGAAGCAGCGCGATTCGCGCAAGAAGATCGTGGCGGCGGAGGCCAAGAAGAAGCTCGCGAGGATTCATGCGGTGAGGTCGGAGTATGAGGCTCGCGAGGTCGCGTACTCCGAGGCGAGGGAGAAGCGCCGTATCAGCAGGAACATGGAGGAGACCATGGAGATCCGCGAGCGCCGCTTGATGAAGAACCACGACAAGGTTGTGCACAAGGTATTGGGCAAGAATCTGCCAAAGGGTGCCAAGCTGTACAACTGCGGCGAGTGCTCAGGGTGCCTGACGGAGGAGTGCATGGAGTGCAAGTACTGTATCGACAGCGCGCTGGAAGTGCCCACTTTGAGGAAGCGGTGTGGCAAGCGAATCTGCACGAACAAGACCTATTTGACGCCCAATCAGCAGAAGGCGAAGAAGGCAGCCGAGCGGGCTGCGGTCGAGATGAAAGAGATGTCTTTGCACGTCGCCAAGAATCCCGTCAAGGTCACCATCAGGATCGGTGGCAATCTCGTGACTGACAAGAGCAAGAGCTCCCAGATCTCGCGCCAGCCGCTCAAGAGCAAGCCGGCGCTCATCGCCGACTTCAAGGATGATCTGATCAACGCCTCGATTCGGAGGACATTTCCAGGCGTGAAGCAGACACCGAAGGGACACCCGAAGCGCGTGTTTCGCAACGGAAAGGTCCTGGCGAAGCAGGATAACGGGCTGTATATGTGCGGCTTCCCTACCGAGCAGGTGAGCACACACACACACTCACACACACACACACACACACACGCACACGCCGCCGCCGCCGCCGCCCCCTTTGTTCGCACCGCCGTCCCTTTTGCTCACACGTGCATGTCTATCCTCGCAGGGCCTCGTGCAGAAGGTCTACTGCAAGAGGGAGCTTTACTTCATGAAGAAGGCGTACGCGGTCGACATCCTCGGCGAGAAGGGCGAGCGGAACACCGGCTGCTTGAACCACGTGCAGTGCGAGAGACCCGAGTGCAACAAGTGGCGCATCCTTCCCTGGTTCGCGGAGCCATGCAAGACCTTCTTCTGCATCCTGGACAAGTGGGATCCCGACAAGGCCTCGTGCAACTCCACCGAGGCTCCTTATGACGAGAGGGCCGAGGGAGGGGGGCTCAGGGTCACGTTCGAGGCGGTCAGGGCCTTGTGCTTGAGAACGAACACGTTCGCGCTTCACAAGTCGTACATTAATGCAGAGCGCGAGACGGGCGTCGACGCGGACCATATCAGCGCTATGGTGAAGGCCGGCGGGATGAGCAACGACGCCAACACGCACTACTTCTGTCGGGAGCACCTTGAGCAGAACCAGTACAGAAAGATCTCGCTGAACTTGGCAGGGAATTACCAGCCAGGCAAGATCGGGCTTGACCACAAGATCCACGACGGCAAGGCGAATACCGTCCAGATCAAGTACTTGAAGCTCGAGGGCCAGCCGGTCAGGAGGTACTGGTCGCTGGTCGCTGCGGAGGAAGCGACCAGACAATTCGGGTTACAATACACAACAGTAAAAAAGCAACACAAAGTAACGCCCGGGATGTCCAGGTCGGGCATAGCGCGCATCCTTAAGCTGGGGCTTGGCTCAACTGGGGTTGGCACAAATGGGGGGAATGGCGGAAGTACTGGCGGAAAGTGCAAAGAACAAGCGAACGAGTTCGAGGTTTCTCACTGCCTATACGTGAGTAAGAGCGAAGCGAGTGTTAGTTAGGGGGGAGAGGAGAGCTCGAATTGGGCTCGCGGCAGCGCATGTCCCCGGCCCAGAACTCGCTACGCTCGCCTTGTGGCGCCTTACACGCTGTGCTCACAAAGCGAGTGTTAGAGAGGGTCGAATTGGGCTCGCGGGACTCACGGGAGCCTGCATTTCGCGCCTATTGCCACGCGCTATTGTGTGGCCGGCCCGCCCGCCACACACGCTGTGCTCACGGCTCTGCTTTCGCTCCTCTTTGCGTTCTGTTACGCAATCTCGAGACACGCTAACACACGTGCTCGCTTAGGGAGACGGCCCGCCTCCCAACGAGTTCAAGATGCGGACTCCGGGGGTGCCTCTGCCTCCCAACGGGTTCAAGGTGCGGACTAAGGGGGTGCCGCGGGGTGGGTGGGGGGAGGCGTTTGCGCCTAACGCGGTGGACGCTAAGGGGAACCAAATTGAGCGCTGTCAGAGATGCGATTTTCTGGGGCACGAAGGCAGACGCTGCCCCTATGTGCGGAGAAGAAATGAGAATGAAAAAAAGAAGGAGACTAAGAAGCAGGAGAGAATGGAGGAGGAGCGGGAGGGGGGGAGGAAGAAGGGGAGGAAAGGATTCACGGACGAGGAGAAGGACCTGATCAAGGAGATGATCGACGACGCTGAGAGCCCGGCGGAGATTGCAATCATTCAAGCCTGTGTCGAGCGGGGGGAAATGCCGGCGGTGGGGGGGGAAGAGATGGAGGGGATGGAGGATGGCGAGGGGGACGAGGGATCGGGGGGTGGCGAGGGGGTCGAGGGGTCGGAGAGACCGAGCTGGTTCTTTGAGACGAGCGAGCTGAAGAAGCACAAGGCCAGCGCTCAGCGGCGGCGCTCAGCGCTCAGCGGCGAGTTCATTTGCGACGTACCGGAGTGCGGATACAGGGTGAGCGTGACCGTGTCCACGAGAGCGTTCCTTGTGCACACTTGTCTGGCCCTAACTAACCCCCTTCTGCGCCCACTTCAGACCAGCCGCAGAACTGACTTGACGAAACACATTGAACGTCGGCATGCCAAGGCTCCTCCTCCTTTCCACTGCCCTATTCTGGGCTGTCTGTACAAGTCTAGGTCTTCGGCGGACACCAGGAGGCACTGCATCGGTCATCACAAGATTGAGGCGACCACATACGACGAGACGCTACGCGAAAAGGTCAGCGAGGAGGGTGGTGCAAGGCTTGCGGAGGCGAGGCATCAGGCGGATGGTGGGGACGATGACGAGCGCCCACTTCAGACCAGCCGCAATCAAGACTTGACGAAACACATGGAACGTCGGCATGCCAAGGCTCCTCCTCCTTTCCACTGCCCTCTCTGTCTGTACAAGTCGAGGGCTTCGGCGGACATCAAAAGGCACTGCATCGGTCATCACAAGATTGAGGCGACCACGTACGACGAGACTCTACGCGAAAAGGTCAGCGAGGAGGGTGGTGCAAGGCTTGCGGAGGCGAGGCGTCAGGCGGATGATGGGGACGATGATGATTTCAAGTTGGGCGATCTTGTGAGCGGCGACTCGATCGGCGACTATTTAACCCCTTTAGGATAGTTTGACATTATATGACTGATAGCTCCACGATGATACCCTTTTCCTCGGCGCTCTTCCTTCGCTCCGTGTGACAATTCGGCCCGTCGTACTGCCTCGCGCTCGACCAATCTTGGCTCTGCCTGAGCAGCGACTTTGGCGCGCTAAACTTCTTCCAAGTTAGCAGCCCCGCGGCCAGCAGCAGCACGGCGGCCAAGGTTAAAGTTACTATCGCAGCACCCGTAACCGAGCTTTGAACAAGCGGGGGGGGCAAGCCCCCATAACACGCCCAGTCACACTGTTGTTCAAGCGTGCTACCATATTTGGTTGAGTATTCACAAACCGCGGCACTGTCAAGCACCCCCCACTCGTCGTTAATCCCGTACCCGTCGACGCACAGCGCCAATTCGGACGAGTTAAACGCATACACCCCCCAGCAATCCCGTCGCTTACTCTTCCCACAGTGTCTCCTTGCTGGAACTTGGTTGACAGTTGTCAGGAAGTTAGCCGGCACGTCACTCGCGTCGCCATGTTTTCCACCATGACCATGCTTTCCCACTCCCCCATGCCCCCCCCCCCCCCCCGTCGATGCCTTTTCGTGGCTTCTTAACTCGCAGCTCATAACCAGCTGCAGCAGTACAAGTCGGTCCATATAAAGTGTCCCGATGGACTACAGAGCCGGGGGGGCAGGGGGGGCAGTACAGTTTGGTGGAGATTGCGACGCCCATGTTTTTTAGCACCCAGGGGGGGGGTTTGAACGGTTGCGGGAAGCGGTTGCGGCGCCCGACGTGCCGGTCTCTGTCTCGCGATTGTGCGAACCCCTTTTTCGAAGAATCTAAATTAATTGTCAGCAGAACAAATCGAACGCCAACCGTAACGCCACGCGATCATCTGTCCAGTTCCCCCTAGTCGAGGGTGGGATTACTCCAGCAACGTATCTTGCAAAATAAATTTCCTTCCCAATCGTTTCGCTAACAACTTGCAAAGGCGCCGCCGTTTGCTCGCCTCCCTTGCCCTCCTTGCTCGGCTAAGATGGCGTGCTATCATATACTTTCTGCCTCTTTTCGCTCACGGTGACCACCTTCTCCTCCAACTTGCTCTTCATATCCCCCTCCTTGCTCAAATTAATCGTCATATCCTTCCTCTTCTCCGTCCTCTTCCACTTCCGATGCGTCTCGCTGCTCAGAATCTTCTCCAAAACGCAATCCACATACGCCACCCTCCCCCCCTCCACAAACGCACACACTGCAATCTTCCCCGCCGTGTTGAGCGCCCTAACAAACCCCGTCAAGTCATACGCATTCACCGTCAAGCTCTCATAAACCCTCACGCCCGCAAACGCATGTCTGTTCTCCCGATCGCCGTCGTAAATCAAGAAGTCGGACCCGAACTTCGCGCCGCACGCGACGTGGAACCCAAGCCGACGGAGATCCGAATGCACGCAGAGAAGCGCCGTGCTGGGCACGTGCGAGAACGGGAGCGTGATTGAGTCTGAGAGAGGAGGGGGGGTGGTAGGCACGGCGGACAGAGATTGCAGGGCTTCGAGGGTGGCGGCAGCGTGCTCGGGATGCATGCGCGTCCACTGCTCAGCGACGATGGTGTAAGGGATGTCGCGCAAATTCCTCTCCTCCTGCCTCAACGTGAGCACCTCATTGATCGCTTCATTCACCCGGTCGACATACGGCCCCGCGTCCATCGCTTCACAATCTTTCCTCGCCACAAGATTCGGCCTTGCGAAGTCCGGCAGAAGGAGGGGCACTTGGCGGTGCTGGTCGTACTCGTCGAGCGCGCCAAGAGCGGCTAAGTCGGCGCCACGAGCGGCTAAGTCGGCGCCACGAGCGGCGCCGGGGACGCCGCCACTGGCGCCGTCCGCGTCGGGCGCGGTGGCGCCCCCGCGACACGCGAGCTCGGCTTGTAGAGAGTGCAGGTATTTGAGTCGTGCTTCGCGGCGCTTTGTTATGTAGAGGGTTTCGTTGTGGCGTACGGAGCGAGGCTTGGGCTTTTGTTTCTTGGAGGAGGCGGAGGGGGTGGTGGTGGGGGCAGTGGTGGGAGTGTCCGGCGTTGGCGGGGGCGGCGGTAGGCCATTCGCCTCAGCCTCAGCCTCTGCTTCAAGCTTGGTAATCTCCTTCATGAGGTCCTCCATCCGGTCATTCCCTACCACCTGCCCGTCGACTCTGACCACGCGACGGCCCTTCTTCTTGCCTTTCATCACCTCGGCTTCCACGGCGGTGGAGGGGCGGGTGGTGCGGAGACCGATGTAGGAGGAGGGAGTCCGGTAGCTGGAACATATTGAGGAGGAGGTGGTAGGGCAGAAGATGAGGGTGGAGGTGGACATGGTAAGGGCCACACACACGCCACACACACGTGTGAACAAAGGGGGGGGGGGAAAGGAGGGAGTGGAAGGAACCTGAGGAAGGAGCGATGTCGTGTGAGAGGTAGACGGCGTTTGGTGAGCAGCTTTGTTGCCACGTCAAAAAGTAACAAGTCAATTATGTATGTGGCCAGGGGAGGGGGAGGGTTAGGGGCGAAACTCCTCCCGCGGCGCTAACTTGGCAAAGCTGCGGGGGTGGTCGACTTGACTCGGGCTGATGGTTAGGACATTATCGGAAACCAGCAGGAGGGCGCAGACTGGAGCAGGGCAGTGTCAAGAAGAAATACCTCAGAGGTATCGATGGATGGGGGTGTCAAAGGAGTTTGAGAGCGGGGGCAAAATATTGGGGGAAGCTGGGGGGGTCATTGTGCAGCGGCGGGACAATATGCGAGATCGCTGCCCGGTTCTTGGACGCTGCTTACTCTGCAAAATGTGTGGAATGTGTGCAAAGCTGCCTACATTAAACGCAAGCTCTGCCGTCGCCTTGTACTTGAAATGTTTCAGCCTACTACATTGCCTATTATTAAACGCTTCTCTCCCTAGTACTTCTTCATGACCAGCTCCACCACGCCCTGCACGACATCCTCGCCCCTCTTAACGACGGCCTTCTCCATGCTCGACGCGTACGGAACGGGCGCGTCGTCCATGCACAGCCGAAGCACGGGCGCGTCGAGCTCGTCGAACAAAGACTCGGACACGATGGCGCTGATGGTGGCGCCGACGCCGCCGCTGTAGGTCGACTCGTCGAGGATGACCAGCTTGTGGGTCCTCTTCAAGCTCTCCCTGATGGTGTCCAAATCGAGCGGCTTCAAACTGCGCAGCTCAATGATGTCGATGTCCAGCCCCTTCTCCTGAATCTGGGGAAGCGCCACGCTCTCGACCTCCTTCACGCCGTGCAGGTACGTCAGGACGGTCACCGCCTTGCGCTCCTTCACGCTCTCGTCGCTCGCGCGGTGCAGCACGGCGGCCTTGTTGAGCGGCAAGCACTTGTCCAAGTCGACGCTGCCCTTCACCTCCTTCATCATCTTGACGGGCGCGAACAGGAACGTGGGGCCGTTGTCCCTGATCATGCTCTTGGTGATGCCGTACGCCGCAGCGGGGCTCGCCGCGGTAGCGATCTTCAAGCCGGGGATGCCCATGACGTACGCGTGGAACGGCTGCCATACACATGTGTGAGCCACACATACAGCCACTCACTAAAACAGTGTGAACAAAGGGGGGAAGCGAGAAAGACTGACGCTCGCGCGATTTCAGCCGGTCGTCTCGCCATTCATCGCGGCTCTTCACCTGTGAGTGCTCGGCGCCCAGGGACTGGTTGGGCGCGGTGCCGCCGGCGCCGATGATCGTCATGGGCATGTCGAACTTGCCCCCCGTAGTCGCAAACGTGTTCCCGGCAGAGCTGAGCTCCGCCATGCCGTAGATCCCGAAGTTGGTGTTCATGAGCTCCACGATGGGGCGGTACCCGTTCATGCCCTCGCCGAGCGCCTTGCCGATGAAGTGCCCCTCGTCGATGATCTCGTCGGCGGCCCTGATCTGCCCGTACGTCTGCTGCGTGAGCTTGGGAATGTCGTACGACGACCCGGCCTGCAAGTCCTCCGCGTGGATCGTTGTGCGCGGGTCCCTCAGCATCTCCTCGTGGATCGCCAGGTTGATCGCGTCGCCGATTGTGATCTGCCCCTGGTCGCTCTTCTCGCGCAGAGAAGCGATGTGCTTCTTCACCGTCTCCATCTTCTCGCTCGAGATCGTGGCAGCGTTGATCTTGTCCGCGAACTCAGGCCCCGAGATCTTGTTATAATCCGTGTCCACGGCCGTCGGGAACTCCAGCTCCTTCGCGAGCTCCACGGGCGGCATCGGACTCGCGTCCGCGAAGTCAACCGCGGCCTTCACAATGACCTGAACCTGCGAGCGAAGCGAGCGTGAGTGTGAGTAAATGAGGCAGAAGTGAGCACACATTGATTTGAGCCGGCGTTTTGTTGGAGCCACCTTTTTCTCGCTGCTCGCACGCACGTACCTCCTTCTTGAGCGCCTTGAGCTCCTCTTCCGTCATGGCCTTGCTAGCGAGGACCTCGTCCTCGAACCGCTTGATCGGATCCTCATTCGCCCTCGCCCACTTCTTCTCCTCCTTCCTCCCCCTCTCATGCTCCGGATCCGCCGGCGAGTGCCCGTTAAACCTGTACGTGTGCACCTGCAAAATCGCCGGACCGTTACCCGCCCTGATGTAATCCGTGATTGCGGCGCCCGCCTTGACGACCTCCAGGGTGTCCGTACCGTCCACGAGAATTCCAGGGACGCCGTAGTGCTGCCCGGCCTTGTACACGTCCGAGTTCTGCCACACACACGTGTGAACAAAGGGGCGGCGGATGTGCCATACACACGTGTGAACAAAGGGAGCGGCGTTTGCTCGCGCGTCTCTTGGCGTTTGTTCTTGTGGTTCTTGCTTACCTGCGCAACGTCCGGCGTGAACGTGTTAATCGCTCTCCCGTTATCAATAACGACAATCAGCAACGGCAGCTTATCCTTCGCAGCGCTATTCAAAACCTCCGCCATCCTCCCGTTCTGACTACCACCCTCCCCGATGAACACGACGCTGAGGCGGTTCTTGTCGTTGGGATTCACGCGGGCAACCTTGTTGAAATCCTCGTCATCCCCCAATCCCATCACCTCATCCTGCAAAATACTCTTCGCCGCCCCCGCCGCATACGGTAACTGTTCGCTAACCAGCGCCCACCCTCCTTGGAAGTACTTAGCCTTGTCGAAAATGTGCATGGAACCGCCGGCGCCTCTGCAGGTTCCGTCGATCTTCATCATTAACTCAGCCATGATCGCCTCGGGCGCCACGCCACTCGCGAGTGCGTGGGTGTGTTCGCGGTAGTAACTGTACTTCTTATCCTCCGTGTTAATGCATTGACTGACCATGGCTGGGATGGACTCTTGGCCGTTGTCGAGGTGCATGAAGCCGCGGATTTTGCCGGACATGTATTGCTGGTTACACGCGTTCTCGAAGAGGCGGGAGAGTTGGAGAGAGGTGTAGATTGCGGGGTAGGTGGTTGTGTCGGGGGTGTACTCTGCAATTTGGGAAGGGGAGAGGTGGAGGGTTTCGGAGAGTTGAGCGTCGAGGGTGGGACGGTCGAGGGGGAGAGGGGGGCGCATGGGCGTGAATGATGAGTCGGTGGTGGTGGCGGCGGCAGATAAGCGAGTGTGCAGTCTGCTCGGTCTGAGTGTCAGGTGTAAGAAAGTGGGGTTTGTAGGGCATGAACAGGGGGGGGGCGTGGCGACTTACTCGGAGACAATGAAGGTAGCGGGCGTGTTGAACGCGCTCACCATCCCCAGCACCAGCGATATGAGCGTCTTGCTGTACAACTTCATTGGGTGGTGACGTTCGTCGTGATTGGACTCTACGAAAGCCTAAAGATGTCAACAAAAAACCAACAAAAAAGGGCGGACGTGTCAAGTGCACTGTCGCTCGAAAAGGGCCGGCCACAAACAGGTAAGCACACAGTACGCACACAGTACGCACACAGTACGCACACAGTACGCACCCTGCCTCGTTAGGTTTTTACGTAGTTTCGTATCCTAGCTCACGCAGCGCCGTCACCGCAATCGCTCGCTTGGTTGAAACGCGGCGCTTCAATAAGCAAAATAGAGTGCAAGGTTACGTGATCGAGAGATCACCCACGCACCCACAACGACGATTCGTGCTCGTTGACACGCTCGTGGCGGGCGGGCGGGCGTGTTGTCGATGACTTGCCGCCTCCCGACGGGATGACCCCCCTCGCTCACCTCACCGTCCGCTCGCTGCCCCCCCCCTCCTCCCGTCTCCTCCACTCCATCGCCGCAGCCGGCTTCACCAATGCTGAACACTACCATCAATCCCGACCGTCTTACGGAAATAGGAGTATTGATGCTGTACTTGATCTGCTACCACCTACCCTGGACGGGGCGCCGAAGATTCTAGAACTCGGCGCAGGCACCGGCCTCTTCACCGCGCCATTCCTCGCCCGCCTCGCCGCAAAACACCCCCATTTCGACTACGAAATCAACGAGCCGCTCGCTTTATCCGACAGCCTTGAGCCACTACTCAAACTCTATGGCGACAACGTACGGATGTCGACGGAGCCGGTGAAGCAGAAACCCCTCGCGAAGGAACCGCACATGTACGACCTGGTGATTTGCGCACAATCATTCCGTAAGTGGTCCCCTTGTTTCACACATTTGTATGGTTAATGGCTCACACATGTATGGTTCACATGGACAGACTGGTTCGTCCCCTACCCCATGGCCTATAAGCTAATCCGCGACACCCTAAAGCCGGGTGGCGCACTCGCGCTCGTCTGGAACGAGCGGAATACGGCAGTCCCGTGGATCGCCGCGCTCGAGCGAGAAATCATTGAGCCGCTGTACGAGATGAACGATCCGAGGCAGCAGAGCGGGAAGTGGGGGGAGGCGTTTGAGCATTTCCTTGGCAACTATTATGGGAACCTGCACAACGTCAAGTTCGAGGGCGTGGACGGGTTCGAGCAGTCTGGGGGGCACGACATGGTAGTGCAGAGGGTTTTGTCGCTGAGCGTCGTGAACTGCCTGGCGCCGGCCGAGAAGGACGAGGTCGCGGCGAGGACGCGCGAGTTCTTGAGCAGCCGCGAGGACACGAAAGACAGAGAGAGCGACTTGACGCTCGATTACTATACGGACGTGTACTACACGCGCACGATCGGCTAATTAGTCCACCCTGTGTGTACCTCTATGCGTTGCCCAGGGCATTGTCCGGGGCGTGTGTACATTTGAGAAAATCAGTCGGCACAAAACCTTCCAACCCGTCTTCCTTCCTTATCTTCGTCCACCCGTCATCGTGCGTAGTAAGCACCCTAACCTCCTCTCCCTCGTTCATACTGACCTGCCACGCATCCCCCGCATGAAACGGGAACTCCGCGCTCGACCGTCTCCTCGGGGGCGGCGGCGGTCTGATCCCCCCGCTCTCCCCCCTCTTGAGGCTCTCTGTCTTCTCGCGGATGGCGACGTTGGGAAGCGTTATGCCGGTGCTGAGCACCTGCTGGTCCAGACTCGCCTCCAACGCCTGCAACTCCAACACATCCGGATTCGCCGCGTTCTCAATCGCCCTATTCTGCGCCTCCACAATGCTCAACCTCGAGAACACCTCGTTCTGCTCCGCCTCTGCCTCCGCCATAGACAGAGTGTTGCCGGACTTCTGGCGCATCAGCTGCTTCATAGCGGCGGTCTCGGCGGCGCTCGGCAGAGTCTTGGAGCCGAGCGTCGCTGTAGCCGAGGTTGGGAGGTCGATGGGAGGAGAGATTGGGAGGTCGAGGAGAGCAGAGTCTGTCGAGGCCGGCAGCGTCTCGATTTCCTTCGCAATCTCGAGACTTATGCTTGCCTCCAACACAGCGCAGTCCTTAACCAGCTCCTCAATCCTCGGCGCTTCCTTCGCCCCTTCCTTTTGTTGTTCAATAGGCACCATCGCCAACCCGCTCGTCCCAACGTTAAACGCCTTCTCGCCATGCATCAAACTCTTGGCCATTGTCGCCTCCTCCGCGGTCAAGCTCTTCTTCCTCATCAACCTCTGCAGGTCCGCCGGCCCCATCGCCCTCGCCTTCGTCTTGCTGATCGCCATCTTCAGCTCCGTCTCCCACTTCTGCAGCACGCTAACCGCGCCCATGCTCAACCTGATGGAGTTCCTAGCGCTCTCAAAGTCTGTCGACCTCTCGCCAATCACGGAGGAGTCTGACGGCGCTAGACTCGGACGCGCCTCCATCATTCCCGCGCGAGCCACGCTCTTCGCCACACTCTCCTGCACCGGGTCACTCTCCGGATAGAAAGTAATGCTCTCCATGATGCCCTCCTCCCCCTTGTCCCCACAATTCTCACTGGGGAATCTAAAACACAAACACTCCTCACTGCTCTTCTCCTCGCTCATCCCCACCTCACACGTCCTATCAACCTGAATCCTACTCGCCAACCTCGCCCCCCCCTTCCCCCTCACCTCATAAACCAGCACCGCATAAATATTTCCATTTAAGCACCGGAGTTCCATTAACCGGCGCTTCCACTTTGAGGACAGGGAGAGCAGGGAGAGGGAGGACGTGCGCTTCTTGATTTGCACGAAGGAGGTGTGGCAGACGACGCCGGCGTCCATGCCCCTTAGTTCTATAGAGGTATTCTGCACCGATATCTTCTGCAAAACGCCGCTTGTAATTGAACGCAAGCTTTTGCAATTGCCTGTACTCTAGTTCACTGATCTATTCACTTTCGTTCACTGATCTATTCACTTGATCGGGTTGAAGTAATTGCGCACCTGCCCCTCCACGATGTACTTGTTCGAGATGCGCCAGATCTCGCAGTCCGGGTTGAGGCTGAGCGCGACCCCCTCCATGACTCTCACCGCGAGCGCGATGGACACGAAGCCCTGGTTCATCTTCACCTTGTAGTCGGCGGAGCTCTCGCAGATCTGCGCGATGTAGTTCCCAATCTCGTCGAAAAACGACGGGTCGTCCCGTGCCCCCCTCGCCATGTCGCCCAGCACCTTGCTGAACCCCTCAATCTGCTCCGGCGTGTATACATGCCCCTCGTTCATGGACTCCTCGAGGAGCAGCCTCGCGCCTTCCTCGCCCTCGCACCTCACGAACGACTTGAGCACGCCAGTGAGCAAGTCGTGGTCCGCCTTGGAGAACTGCTTCGCAATCCCCATGTCCAGCACGATCAACTTCCCGTCATCAGTGAACTTGAGGTTGCCGGGGTGCAGGTCCCCGTGCACGAAGTTGTGCAGGAACATCATCTTGCAGAACGTCGACACGCCGAGGTCGCACGTCTTGTGAAGCATCGCGGTGTTGCCCGAGTGCCGAGCAAGGTAGTCCTTCAGACCGAGGCCTTCCATGTACTCCATCTATGGGCGCGAGGTGTGCATGTGTGAACGTCGGCAGCATACATGTGTGTACACGCATCAGTGAACAATCGGGCGTTGGCACTCCTCGCTCTTCCCCTTCCCCTCTCCTTCCACTCACAACGAGAACGTCCTTCGTCGCCTCTAACTCCGGATAAAGTCTCGGGAAGAGCACGTCCTCGTCCTCCTTGAAGTTCTCCCGGAACAGCTTGATGTTGTCCATCTCTTGCCGTAAGTCTAACTGCATCTTGAGGAGGTCTGAGAACTCGGCGACCATTCCGGACAGGTTGAGGTATTGGAGGCGGCGGGAGGCGGGTATGGGTAGGGATTCAAGCGTTTTCGTGATGAATGTAAGAATGTCAATGTCCGCGTCAATGGCGTGGTCAATGTTCGGGTGGAGGATCTTCACGGCGACGACTTGCCCGGCGCTGGGACCTTTGTGGAGCGTGGCCTTATACACTTGTCCGATGCAGCCGCTGCCGAGGACTGTTGGGGCGCTGAGAGACAGCTTTGTGGACCAGTCAACGCCGAAGGTTCGGGCGAGGGTTGCGTGTGTGTATTTGAGGGAGTGTGGCGTCGTGTCGTCCTGCAGTTTCTCGAAAGTGGCGCAGAAGAGCTTGCCGAAGAGATCGGGGCGGGAGCCGGCCCATTGGAAGAGCTTGGTGACGGCGGCGCCGGAAGACTCCACGGACCAGACGGCGTAGTGCAGCCAGAGGGAGTGGAGGGAGGGGGAGAGGGTGGAGAGGGGGTAGGTTAGGGCGAGGGGGGTAGCGAGGGAGGTGAGGTAGAGGATTCGGGCGATGACGCGGAGGGCTTGGGAGATGCGGAGTTTGAGGCGGGCGAGGAAGGTGTTGCGTTGGCGGTGGAGAATGGAGGGCTTGCGGGTGATTACGAGGTTGGTGGGGCGACGGACGAGGGCTTGGGCTTGGGAGGGGGGGGGGAGGAGGAAGGGGGCGGCGAGGAGGAAAGGGGCGGCGAGGAGGGGCGCGGCGAATGCTGGCGTGAAAAGGGATTTGGCCACGCGGGGTAATCGACGAGTTGCCAGACGGGTTGCCAGGCGGACGGAGAGCATCTGGGAGGAGGTTAGGGGAGGTGTGCACAAGGTTCTTGAACAACATGAGGCACTAGCAAGGCACAAACAAGGCAAACAAGGCACAAACAAGGCACCAACAACACAAATTCTCCTCCAAAACGGCGCCTCATACACTTAGTGGGGCTGGAGCTGCCCTCGCCACGTGTCATTGTTCGGCATCCACCGGCGTGCTGGCTCGCTACCTTCCCGTGATAACGAGACGGCACCCGCTTCCATGGTGTCTTGAAGACCAGGATATAAATGTAATCAGTTGGCCCGGGGAGAGAATTGCGGGAGGGAATGAGGGATACGGCAGTGTCTGGTAGTATGATTAGCGGCGCGGGAGCATCGAGCGTCGCTTAACGCTCACGCCGGTGGCTCGTGTCCTGTCTTGTGCTCACCTTATCGCACTGAATGCCAAGGACGCAGGTTCGGCGCTCTGACCACGGGCGTCAACGAGCACTTTATCAGGTTGGGTACAAGCTGCTGGGTACAGTTGCTGGGTACAGCTGCGTACCGTCACAAAAACAGGGTAACAGACGAAGTCGGTGCAAAGCAACCAGCCGTGGCAAGGAACACACACGACAGGCCTTCCACACACGACTCGCATCTGGCATGCATTCAGCCCCTGTAAGTTGTCCCCTTTGTCGTAACAGCGGATCGACTTTCGCCCCCCCCCCCTTATTCAACGTCTACTATGAGCATCTCTTCTTCCACAGCATTGCAAAGCACCAGCCTAAGCCGTTAGGGTTAAAACCCTAACCCCTGCGACATGTCAGGCTATACACAACCCGCGCCACCCCTAGTCCAGTCGACCACCCCCACACCGTTCCCACACCGCCCCCATCTCCTTATTACT
>Ga0307985_10001116_pt1 | contig 15204 bp, 16 predicted proteins | sample EllFjometageno80_FD_203155 | JGI IMG/M metagenome (GOLD analysis project Ga0307985, IMG submission 203155) | Marine microbial communities from Ellis Fjord, Antarctic Ocean - #80 | ecosystem: Environmental > Aquatic > Marine > Unclassified | place: Southern Ocean | collected 2014-10-09 | reverse complement strand
TTGGCAGAGCTAACAAACCCATGTCTTTACGATGTTTAAATTGCTCAAGTGCTGGGAAGTCCTCGACACTTGATTGTCGAATTAATAACTGCATGTCAGTATCAATTAGTCCTGGGTCAACATTGATCACTTTAAAGGATTGATGCTCAGCGTCCTGCTCCTTGGCAACCGATCGAATAAAGTGCTCCAAACCGGCTTTTGCACCACAATACAGTGACCAGCCAGCACGCGCTCCCAGAGCCGCACCAGACGAAATACTCACGAGTGTTTTCTTGCCCGTATGTGCCTGAAAGATCCGTAATACTGCTGTCATAAAAATAACCCCTGACACAAAATTAGTATTTAAACTAGCAATGACAGATTCCATATCTTTTTTGGCGGCAGGCCCAATAGGGGATAGCATTCCGGCATTACTGACCACTACTATTTCTTGCCATTCACGCCTTGCTAGAGGTATCAAAGCCTCACTAACGATTTGACTAACGGTATTGACAGATGCCAGATCTATCTTAATCGAGTAGGCGTGTGGTGCTGTTCGTGAGAATTCAATTACTTCAAAACCTTGTGCTAGGTACTGCTCGCACAACTTTTCGCCTAATCCCTTCGAACCACCACTGATAACTGCTAGTCGCATTTGTTTAATCGCATTTATTATTACCACACTCAATTAATACTTAATTCTAACGTCCAAACAAGGAATCAAACAGTTTGTTTATTTAGAAAATTATTGATGCCCTAGCTTCTAACGTTCTTAGTAATACCTGAACTAGACCTTCTACTCAACTTAAAGCAGGCACCAGTCAGCTTAATATTAGCTTTAGGAATTTCATCACCTTGGCCTGACAAATAGTCACTCTGTCTAACCTATCAGGTTATATGCCTAACCTTTACAATACCACTCTGAGAGCATTAATTTTATCCGCAATTGGTTGTTATACGATGTACCATAGAATTTCAATTAGCTTTATTTAAACAAGCCCATACACGATGTGTTTTTAAATGAATTGGTTCGTCTATATGATTGAAGCGAGTGATAAATCCTACTACACCGGCATCACTACCGATGTGGAACGGCGCTTTGATGAACATTGCTCTAGCACCCTTGGTGCGAAATATTTTAATGGCCGCTCACCCGTCAAAGTGATTTACCAAGAAGCTGAGCATTCACGCAGTAGCGCTAGCAAACGAGAGTATGCAATAAAAAAACTTAGCCGCCGTCAGAAAGAATTATTAGTTCAAGGCTTTGTCCTAAGTCATTTAGATTGAAATGCTAAAATTTTATGTCACCTTTAACATCGCTTTTGGCTTTAAAATTTCTAGCCAGACATCATTTATACATAAAAGGAGTCGTCTAAATGAAAAAAATAATCACCATCGTGGTTAGTTGGGTTATCGCATTATGGGCAGCAAAGGTTTTTCTTTCATCCAAACAACACGCTATAACGCACTTAACCAATCATAGAGGGGAATTTCAAAACGATTGAGAACCCCAAGAGAATTTCACTCAATATTAAAAGCCAATACGGCACCTATGCCAACCAGTGACGATAGAGTGCCCATTAAAGGAGCCATGCTATTGCATTTTCCACTTTGGTCAATCCAGTGCCAGTTCAATCAATGACGGTTAAATTAAGACTCGCGATTAAAGCGCCTTAATTATCAAGTCTAGGCTGTCCTTTGCATCACCAAACAGCATCCTACTTTTATCCTTAACGAACAATGGATTGTCAACACCAGCATAACCCGCCGCCATACCACGCTTCAAAACGATTGTGGTTTTACTTTTCCAAACTTCAAGCACTGGCATACCAGCGATCGGGCTGTCTTCGTCGTCCTGAGCCGATGGATTCACTGTATCGTTAGCACCGATCACCACAGACACATCAACCTCTGGGAAGTCATTATTGATTTCGTCCATTTCGAATACAATGTCATACGATACTTTAGCTTCTGCCAGTAAGACATTCATATGCCCTGGCATCCGCCCTGCCACAGGATGGATAGCAAAACGCACATTCACTCCTTTAGCCAATAATATTTTCGATATTTCAGAAACCGCATGCTGCGCTTGCGCCATCGCCATTCCGTAACCAGGGATAAACACAACCTGTTTTGCAGCATTCAATAACCGTCCCGTTTCGGCAATATCGATTTCTGTGATGTCACCCAGAGCTTCAGTTGACGCCGTACTTTTAGAACCGCTCGTGGTACCAAATCCACCCGCAATAACACTGATAAAACTTCGGTTCATTGCACGGCACATAATGTAGCTCAAGATTGCACCACTACTACCAACCAAAGCACCCGTGACTATTAATAAGTCATTCGACAACATGAAGCCGGTCGCTGCTGCGGCCCAACCAGAATAACTATTCAGCATTGAAATAACGACTGGCATATCAGCACCACCAATGGCGGCGACCATATGCATACCAAACAGCATTGCAATGACCGTCATTACCATCAACAGAATAAATGCATCAGCATGATTTTGTGCGCCAACAAACTGAACGCCAACCACCACTACAGCAATAAACATGAACAGATTAAGCCAATGTTTAGCTGGCAACATGAGCGGGCTTCCACCGATCATGCCGCTGAGTTTGCCATAGGCGATGACTGAACCAGTAAACGTCAGCGCACCGATACCAATACTGATAAAGATTTCGATTTCATGGATTGTTTTTTCGACACCAGTCAAATTAACACTAGGATCAAGGAAATTGGCAAAACCTATCAACACAGCGGCTAAACCAACCAAGCTATGTAATATTGCTACCAGTTCAGGCATTTGGGTCATTTTGACTCGGCGAGACAATACGAAACCCGCAACACCACCAATCACCATCACCACAATCAAAATATTGTGGTTTTGAGTTACAAATGCACTAATTGTCACCAATATGGCTATCGCCATACCAATCATGCCGTAAAGGTTTCCGCGTCTGGCTGACTGGTTATCTTTTAACCCGCCCAATGCCAAAATAAACAAGATCGCTGCAGCCAGATAAGATACTGTTATTAAGCTTGAAGTCATAGCAAACCCTACCCTTTAAACATTTGCAGCATGCGCTGCGAGACTGAAAATCCACCAACAATATTGATACTGGTAATCAATAATGCGATGACTGATAAAATCATAATAGTGGGGTTATCAGACGAAATTTGAGTTAACGCCCCGAGCACTATAATGCTACTAATCGCATTAGTAAGGCTCATCAATGGCGTATGTAGTGCTGGCGCCACGTTCCAAATGACCATATAGCCAATAAAGCAAGAGAGCACAAAAACAGTGAAATGTGCCATGAATGATGGGGGGGCAACAAGGCCAAGACCAAATAAAGCAAGGCCGCCTATTAGCATGGGCAACAAACTACTTTTTGCAACACTAGCGACCTTCGAAGGTGGCTTAACTGGTACAGATGGCTCTGCTTCAATGACGATAGACTGACCACCTAATGAGGGCTTCCTAACTGCGGAAACCGCAACAGGGGGCGCTGGCCATGTTATCTCACCCTGATTAACCACGGTTGCTCCGCGGACAACAACATCCTCCATATCGACCAAAATAGACCCATCCTTCAGTGGGCTCATCTCTTCAATTAAATTGTAAATATTAGTGGCATACAACTGACTCGATTGTGTCGCTAGACGACTGGGTAAGTCTGTGTAACCAACGATGCTTACACCGTTTCGGTTAACAACCTTGCCCGGTTCAGTTAGCTCACAGTTACCGCCTTGCTCCGCCGCCAGATCAACCACCACACTTCCATCGCGCATACTCTCGATCATTGCACGCGTAATTAATTTGGGTGCCGGCTTGCCAGGAATAAGCGCTGTAGTAATGATGACATCAACCTCTTTTGCCTGTTCCGCAAACAAGGCCATTTCGGCATCAATAAACTCTTTACTCATGACCTTGGCATAACCACCTTCGCCGCTGCCATCTTCTTCAAATTCAAGCTCAAGGAATTCAGCATCCATACTCTGGATTTGTTCCTTTACTTCAGGCCGTGTATCAAACGCGCGAACGATGGCACCTAATGACTTGGCTGTTGCGATGGCGGACAAACCCGCAACGCCAGCGCCGATTACCATCACCTTGGCTGGCGCAACCTTGCCTGCTGCCGTGATCTGTCCAGCAAAGAATCGCCCAAACAGCGCCGATGCTTCGATCACTGCTCGGTAACCTGCGATATTAGCCATCGAGCTTAAGGCATCTAGCTTTTGTGCTCGGGAAATACGTGGAATACTGTCCATCGATAAAGCGGTAATGTTGCGCTTTGCAAGTTGTTTCAATAGTTTTTCATTCTGTGCTGGCCAAAGAAAACTAATGAGATGACACCCTTCAGACATCAGGTCAACTTCATGGCATCCTAATGCAAAGTTCTGCTCTGGTGGGCGGACTTTAATGACTAAATCGGCTGATTTCCAGGCTAACTCCGCCGTCAGGGCAATCTCAGCACCTGCTTGCCTATAGGACTCATCAGAAAAATTGGACCCGACTCCAGCACCCGTTTCGACAATGACATCAAAACCAAGCTTAATCAGCTTCTGGGTAACATCCGGCGTCGTCGCCACCCGTTTTTCATCAACATGAATTTCTTTCAGAACACTAATTTTCACAACATTATCCCCAAATTTTATTTGAGACTACCTGAGTTTGTTTGCTCATAACACTATTCTCATTATTCAATATTGTTATATAAAAAATAATGCGTCACTATCTCTTTTAGATTAGTAATTACCCGCTCACTTTTCACCACAACTAAAAATACGGATTATTCTTGGTTTTAAGGAAAATTTCGCCAATCATCCTGTTATTAATTAAGAATAATCCGTTATAATCCGCCCCCTTTTTCCCTGTTGCGAGACAATTATGATTCTAGATCGAGTCGGATTCGGTAAGAACGCACCCAATGACGTCAATGTAATTATAGAGATACCCTCTCATTCTGACCCAGTTAAGTACGAGGTAGATAAAGATACGGGTGCAATGTTCGTTGATCGCTTTATGGGTACATCCATGCATTACCCCTGTAACTACGGCTATATTCCACAAACTCTATCTGATGACGGCGATCCTGCCGATGTGCTTGTATTAACCCCAGTTCCGGTTATAACCGGTTCTGTTGTAAGAGTGCGTCCACTTGGCATGCTGCAAATGACAGATGAAGCGGGTGAAGACGCCAAGATTTTGGCTGTACCTGTCGACAAACTCAGCAGCATGTACGCAGGCTATAACAGCATTCGTGATGTGCCAAAACCACTACTGGATGCGATTTCTCACTTTTTTGAGCATTATAAAGATCTAGAAGCGGGTAAATGGGTCAAGATTGAAGGCTGGGTTGATAAAGAAGAGGCCAAGAAGGAAATTATGAAGAGTATTGATCGTTACAACGATCAATCAAAGTAAGCCTGAATAAATCAGTCAGCCGAATGGATAAGCTGTTAACAACGTGATCAGCTTACCCATTATTTAATGGCATTACACGGTCAACAACATCGGCTTTGGTGACCTTTTTAAGCTCGTTTAATCGTTATAGAAACTTCAGTATTGCCGACACGGCTTAGTCCTCGTTACTCATCACTCATCGACTTCTGCCAAAGAACTTAATTCACCGATTCGTTTTCTCGCCTCTTGGCTAGCACCTGGACCGGCAACAATCACAATATCTCGAGGCCTGAGAGGCAACCCACGGGCTGAGAATACTTTTATTTGATTGATTGGTTCTCGATTTTCTTTATCTAAAAAAGTCACCGGCTCAGAATTTTCACCAAAAACCCATTTATCGCCCCACTGGGTTAATGCCACTAATAAAGGCATTAATTCTTTACCCTTATTGGTTAGTAGGTATTCGTGACGTTTGGCATCAGGCTTTATTGGAACACGTTCAAGAATTTCATTTTGACAGAGCTTTTTCAACCGCGCCGTGAGTATATTGCGCGCAATACCTAATTCGCTCTGAAACGATTCAAACCGTCGAGTACCCAAATAGGCTTCTCGAATAATGAGCATCGACCAACCTTCGCCAATTAGTTCCAGAACAGGGGCAACAGAACGATTAAGTGGATCGTATTTTTTGTCTTGCGATAGCATTAAGTTTTATATCAGGTTGCACTTTAGGTTAAATCGGTTAGTGCAATTCCTAATGCTCAAGAGGAACCGATTGAGGTATCGACGGCACTTCAAAATAAAATATAACCGCGGTCGTTAGTCTCACTTTGAAACTTTTATCCCATTAAGCTGGAATGGTCAAGTCTGAACTTCTACCCAATGACATTATTTTTGTTATTGAGCTTCGAGTTTACCGCCACTTGATGTTTCAAATTGCGGCAGTTCATCCTCAATTTGATAGTATTCACCAGCCTCTGAAACATAAATATGACCGATTGTTATTAATCCATGTCCGCTATCCAAGGTGCCCGCTGAGACAGCTATTTTATTATTTGAAGCCAGATGATTTAAATCGACTGCCTGCCAAAATAAACTCGCACCACAATGGCCACAAAAACCCCGGTAGGTATTTGGAGACTGGTCATGGAACCACTTAAGGCTTTGTTTGGAGAGTAACTCCAAGTCAACCTTATCCACCGAAGTATAGGCCGCCACATGTCCATGAGTTCGCCTGCAATTGTCACAGTGACAATTAATAATATTACGGCAATGCCCATTGATCTGGTATCGGACCTGCCCGCACAAACAGCCTCCAATCAGCTTTTTATCAGCAACATTTTCTGTCAACATCACACGATTCCCTCTGCCATTTCTAGCCATTACGCAATTGGCATAATGTCCTGAAAAGAATGAATTGCTGAATACCCTTGCACATCAATAGCGGGTGCCATGGAGTCCGGCTTATGGACAGCCAATACCTTGGCAATTCCAAAATCTAGCGCTGATTTCAGGGCGACCAAGTTATCATCAATGAGCAGAGTCTTATCACTATCAAATGGGTAGCGCTTATAGACTTCATGCCAGCAGCTGGGATCTTCCTTCGGCACAGAAAATTCATGCACTGTAATTAAGCGGTCAAATAACTCAGAAATGCCTGTTTTTGCCATTTTCAAATTCAAACTATCATGATGAGCATTGGTCACCATCACGACATCTTTTCCAGCTCCACGCAACGCCTCAAGGAAGTCGACACAATACGGGCGCAACGCGACTTTATGGCTAACTTCATGCTTGAGCTGAACCACATCTAAATCGAGTATGTGGCTCCAGTAATCGGTTGAATACCAATTTAAAGTGCCTTGTATTGACCTAGTTTTGGTTTGTATTTGTTGTTTAGCAAGGCGTGGTTCGATCGACTTTATCTCAGAAAAACGAGTCGGCAGATACTCTTGCCAAAAATAATTATCAAAATGTAAATCGAGTAAAGTGCCATCCATATCTAACAGCACAGTTTCAATTTGATTCCAGTTGAGCATAAACAGTTACCTGTGAAATAAAGGCTGGCAGGTGTTGCGTCTAGGATCAGCATTACGTTCCACAGCCATGTTTAAAATATACCTGAAGTGACAGGTCATAGGCAATCCGAATACCTGCATTATACTGACCTCAGCGATTTGAGTGCTGATCACAATGGTCAGCCCGCATTGAAGCGATACTGTACCCGCATAGTTAACCTATTCCTATTTTGCTTTGGACAATGGGCCATGGTGCTATCTGTTTTGTTTGTTTAACTAATACATAGACGCGAGGGTCTCAACCCACAATTTGGCCATCACGAGGCCCTCTTGGAACTCTGTGTGGTATTATCGGTCTATCGCACCCTAAGCCCTTAACATTGATAAAACATATGAAAGATACTTGGCCCTTATTGAAAAACACTGACTTCCCCTCTGTTTCACGCCGTGCTATCGACGTATTACAAGTGAATTTGGGGTATCTCTGTAATCAGTCTTGCTTACATTGCCACGTAGCGGCAGGGCCCACCCGCAAAGAGTTAATGACGGAAGACAATATTGAAGATTTGCTTCGCATACTTAAGCACCCTTCAGTCCATACCCTTGATTTAACCGGTGGAGCGCCTGAAATGAACCCCTTATTCAAGCACTTGGTTCTCAAGGCCCGGGCGCTTGGGGTTAAGGTCATTGACCGATGCAACCTCACCATTTTGCTTGAGCCAGGTTATGAAGATATGGCGCAATTCTTGGCCGACAACGAGGTTCAAATCGTTGCCTCTCTACCCTGCTATATTGAGGAGAATGTCGATGGTCAGCGTGGCAAAGGCGTTTATCAAAAGAGCATCGATGCATTACAACTATTGAATAAATTGGGCTACAGCCAGCCCGGTAGCCCCCTCACAATCACTTTAGTTTACAACCCAACTGGCCCATTTTTACCGCCATCACAGACTGGATTGCGAGCAGATTATAAAAAATTCCTTCAGGCAGAATTCGATATCCAGTTCGACCAGTTATTTACCATTACCAATATGCCCATTGCACGCTTTGGCAGCACCTTAATATCGAAGGGCGAATTTAACAACTATATGACCCTATTAAAGGATGCTTACAGCCCCGAAAACTTAGATGGACTTATGTGTAAAAATCAACTTAGTGTTGATTGGCAAGGCTTTGTTTATGACTGTGATTTCAACCAAATGTTGAATATGAATATCACCAATCCATACAATCAAGACCCTTTGCACATTCGTGATGTCATCATAGACGACCTAGTCAATATTCCAGTAAGCGTTGCTGACCATTGCTATGGCTGCACTGCGGGTCAGGGTAGCAGTTGTGGTGGTGCTCTCGGCTAATGACCGGGGTATCCATTAGCGTCATCATCCCTGTATTGAATGAAGCTCGTCACTTAAAACAAAATCTACAACGATTATTTGCCAGTTTTGAGGCCTTGGTGTCGGTTGAGGTTATTATTTGTGATGGTGGCAGCACTGATCATTCGGTTCAAATAGCCCGCCAATTTAACTGCCAAGTGACTACCAGTCCACCGGGTCGAGCACATCAAATGAATGCAGCAAGCAAGCTCGCCACGGGCGACTGGTTGCTATTTTTACATGCCGATACTGTCTTGCCCGCTAATTGGACTAATCAGTTAAATAACAACCACCAATGGGGCTTTTTTCCAGTGCAACTGAGCGGTCAACACCCGTTTTTCGACGTCATTAAAAAAGCCATCAACCTTCGCTCACGATTGAGTTCGATTGGGACTGGAGACCAGACTTTATTTTTTAAGCACTCCTTTTTCAAGTTACTTCAAGGTTTTCCTTTAATTCCAATAATGGAAGATGTCGCAATCTGTAAAAAAGCGAGGCAATGGCACAAACCCAGTATCGCCACCGATCCTGTTGTCACCTCTAGTCGTCGCTGGGAAAAAAATGGTATTGCCAAAACAATCCTCCTGATGTGGCGTTTGAGATTCGCTTACTGGCTTGGAACTGACCCTGTTCGATTGCATCGAATTTATTATCCCAATTTATCATCCCATAAAGAACCAATAGGCCAATTGAAGCCCATTCCCGTTATCCAAATTTTTGCCAAACCACCAGTCGAAGGCAAAGTTAAGACACGTCTCATTCCCGATATTGGCGCGGTAAAGGCAACTCATGTTTTTCGACACTGCCTCACCCACACACTTGATTTATTAAGATTATCTCATTGTAATTATCAAATTTGGTTAAGCGAAGAGACTCAAGACAGCATTTTTCAAAACCAGGCTTATCACTTACAGCAGGGTAATAGTCTGGGTGATAAAATGCTGTTTTCACTTCAAAGTGAGCTATTATCCCAACCCAACAACAAGGTGATTTTAATAGGCTCAGATTGCCTTGATTTAAGCCAATCTCATTTCGATCAAGCCCTCAATGCTCTCGATGCTAATGACATTGTGTTGCTACCCACATTCGATGGTGGCTTCGCATTAATTGGTTGCCGAGTAATCGACGCGAAAATTTTTGACCATGTCGAATGGAGTAGCAGTGGTGTTTTGCAGCAAACTATCAGCAATGCCAAGTCGCTCAATTATCAAGTTCACCTGCTTCAAATGGTAAGAGATATTGATACCTTATCCGATCTGAGTCACTATCCTGATCTTCTATCGATCATCGACCACAATCAATAAAAAAGCACCATGAGCATCCAATGATTTACTCGCTACTGAAACCCCTTTTATTTTCTGTCGACGCAGAATTATCACACGATATCAGCCTCGGAATGCTGAATCGATTTCATCAGCTAGTACCCCAAACTCGGGTTGAAAAACCACTCACTGTGATGGGGCTTAATTTTCCTAATCCAGTCGGACTGGCGGCAGGATTAGACAAAAATGCTGACTACCTAGCGGGCTTAAGCAAACTAGGGTTTGGATTTATAGAAGTCGGAACAGTCACCCCAAAACCACAGGATGGAAACCCAAAGCCACGCTTATTCAGACTACCGCGCCACTGCAGTATCATCAACCGAATGGGCTTTAACAACAAAGGCGTAGACCACCTAGTTAAGCAGGTTCCGTCGCAACCCAAACCATATATTTTAGGTATAAACATCGGTAAAAACCTAAGCACCGCAGTCGAAAATGCACTTGACGACTATCGTCTAGCGATGCAAAAAGTGTATCTAAAGGCGGATTACATCACGGTCAATATATCATCACCAAACACGCCAGGATTGCGAGATTTACAAACCGAAGAGACCCTCGATTCATTACTTTATGGTATTAGCCAAACTCGTCTGGAACTACAGGACTTACATCAGGTTAACCGTCCAATAGCGCTCAAAGTAGCCCCCGATCTTGATGACAAGGCGATTCCTGGCATTGCAGACTTGCTGCGTAAACATAAAATCGATTGCCTCATCGCTAACAACACCACGATCGATCGCAGTCGGGTATCAGGCGACCCATTAGCCAATGAAATCGGCGGTTTAAGTGGTGATGTTCTGGCACATCAATCACGCCATGTCCTAAGCGAATTTCATCGTGCGCTTCAGGGTGAAATACCCATTATTTCGGTTGGTGGTATTAGTTCAGCAGCCGAAGCAAAAGAGCGCTTCGAACGTGGGGCGAAACTAATCCAACTGTATTCAGGGTTGATTTATCGAGGCCCAGGATTAGTGGCAGAGACACTCAACGCCCTGTAGGTCCAATGACTCGTCTACTGAGCCTCTAAGCTGACCAGATAGCCCGAATATTTCCGGATATTAATCACGCCTGTATCCATAATCAAGTACTGACCTTTTATCGCATCTAGCCGACCTTCCACCACTGGATTTTTATCGAGATTAAAACTGTTAATCTTCGTTGGGTAGACATTCGCTGGAAACTCGAATTGCTGCACCGCATTTGCTCCTGCCATGACTTCCACGTCGGACTTAATGTCATCATCCAGCCCAGCCTGAACTTCGGGCCAATATCGATTGAAGACTTCAAGTAAATCAACTGGCTCAAATTCATTCTTGAGCATGGTGCGCCAATTGGTTTTATCGTTCAGGAACTGCTTGAATGCAACTTCAACCAAACCCGCATAATAACGTTTTGATACTCTTAAAATAGGCATCGCCTGCCTTGCTCCCTGATCGATCCATCGCGTAGGGATTTGAGTTTCTCGAGTAATACCAACTTTGACCCCTGAGGTATTTGAGAGATAAACAATATGTGGCTTCATACAAAATTGGACACCCCACTCAGGCTCGCGACAAGTACCCAGGTGGTAGTGGCATTTTTCAGGTGACATAATGCAAATATCACACTGAGCTAAACTCCTAAAACAAGGATAACAATAGCCCTGGCTAAAGCTCTTTTTCATTGCTCGTCCGCAATGCGTGCATTCGATACTTTGCAGGTACTCAATTCGCACTGTCTTGCCTAACCAGTCATTCAGCACCAGAGTTTGCTCCGATAGTTCAAGCTGATAGCTTACTGGCGGCCCAATCTGTGCGTTCATTTTATGTAGATTACCTTGAAACTTCATACTCATTACTTTTTTCCAATTGGTAAGCGCTTTCAACTAACGACGTTAACCCTTTAACACGCCATCGCGGAGACTCATCCACTATCTCTGTCTGTACAATAGTGTCGACGTTGTATGCCTGCCCATAATGGTGCATTACCTCATCGGTTGAAACCGCAAATGGCGGCCCGTTCATTTCTGATTGATTATAATCTAACGTGATGAGCAATATATCGGCCTTGTCACCGATGATCGATTGCATCCATTGGGCATATCTCTCACGCGTTGGTTGGTTAAGTGCAATCAACGACGCTCTATCATAAACCAAACTGCAATCAGTTAAATTTTCACGCCGTAAGTCAAAGAAGCTGCCCTCTAATAAGTGAATATTACCACTACTTCGAGCAATGAACGGACCTGACTCAAACTGCTCATAACTTAACCCTTGCTCAGTAAAATAAGACTCTATAGCAACCGCCGATAATTCGACTCCAATCACATGAAAGCCCTGCTCTGCCAGCCAGGTGATATCTGCAGATTTACCACATAGGGGCAAAAATATAGTATCTCCAGACTTTAAATCACTATCTGATATATACCGCTTTAAGTGGCCATTAACCGCGATATCATGAAAACCTATTTGGTTTTTTTGCCAACGAACTAGCCAGTCTTTATCCTGCATACTAAATTTTCACTCTATTAGAGACACTAGACCATGAACATGCCCTCGGCATCTCATTCAAAATACTGTCGAGTCCGACTAGCACCAGTTCAATAATTAAGAATCGGGCCGACAGGTAGTTTTTACGCACGACTCAAGTGCTATTACATATTCCTCATTACCCAAACTGGTCGTTATTGATAACAGTTTGTAATGTTGACTAGGCTATAGCCATTTATTTTAATTTCAATGACTGATGCAGCCTTCTATAAAAAATAATCAACCGTGTAAAAAATTAAGCATCTAACTAAAATTAATATGACTAAGCGGGCCATTTATGCACTGAATATTTTTTCTGGTTTAACGCTCAGTTTTTAATCATCTGGTTTTAATAGGCAGATGTTAAATTTAACAGTATGATATTCACTTAGATGCCTTAAACCTCCCTAGACCTCATTCACTTTACGGCAGTTCACTTTAAACTATAGGTTTTTAGATGCTTCAACTTTTAGCTGAACAGCAATATTTGCTTTTCATATCAATCATCATTGCGCTCACTATATCACTGACTTTCCATGAATATGGTCATGGCATTGTGGCGAAACTGTTCGGTGACAATACGGCAGAGAAAGCCGGGCGCTTAACGCTAAATCCTATTGCACATATCGACCCAATGGGACTGTTGATGGTCGTTCTAATTGGATTTGGGTACGCCAAACCCGTACCGACCAACCCGGCAAACTACAAGTCTTTCTGGGGCGTTTTATTCGTCGCAGCAGCAGGGCCTGCGATGAACCTATTGGTCGCCATCGTCACAATTAATGTCTACGTAATAGGTATTCAGGCTGGCTGGGGACTATTTTCGGGAGAAGGGGCTCAGTTTTTTTTCAGCTATCTAGCGCTCATTAATTTACTTCTCATGTTATTCAACTTAATCCCAATAGGTCCACTTGATGGACATTACATTTTGCCTTATTTTTTACCTCGAAGGCTGGCGCAACGCTATTACTATTACAACCACAGATTCGGCTCCTATGCACTTTTAGGACTCGTTTTGCTTAACTTGGTTGGCGTGCCGATTTTTGATAATGTCTGGAAACTTGGCCAGTCATTATTATCTACGATTATTTTTGTATAGAGATACCTCATGCCTAACGCTATAGCCATGACTACAGCTGCAAAGCTGACACGAGATTTACCAATGGATAATTCATTAAATGGTGTGCTCTTAAATCGAATATAAATCAGTCAGTTTAAAAAATAACAAAATACATTAATATATATTATACTGACACCATCAAATTTAAGATGGCCGATATGTTCCGTATTTTCATAATATTGTTATTCGCTATAGCCTCACTTCCTGTCGTGGCTACCCCTAAAAGTTTTCTCACACCAAATACAGTGTTAGAAATTGAGTCGATTGAGGTTGCAAAAAATATTTATGTTGTGCATGGCATCAACCAAAGTCCAACGCCCGAAAATAAAGGCCTCATCGCGAATTTAGGATTTGTCGTTAATGATTCTGGGGTAATTGTAATAGAATCAGGCGCCTCTCAAAAGCATGGTGGTTTGCTGGTTAAGGCAATAGAAAAAACCACCTCTTTACCCATTATTGCCGTGTTTAATACACATCAGCATGGCGACCATTGGCTGGGTAACAATGCCATTCGCAAGCGCTTCCCTGCAGCCAAATTTTATGCCAACAAAACTATGGTTGAGACGGCCCAGTCAACCGTTGGTGACGACTGGGTAACGCTCCTTAACAGCCTAACAGATGGCGCTATTACGGGCACCCAGCCGTTCCCTCCTTCCTACCCTCTAGCAAACAATGACATCCTGAATTTTGGTAATGTCACTATAAAAATACACAGTAACGATGCCGCCCATACCGGTACTGATATTATTGTATCAATAGAACAAAATTCAACGAAGCATGCCGTATTTTTAGGTGACGTTGGCCTTCACCAGAGAATTGGCAGAATGGATGATGGTAACTTTAAAGGCAATATTGAAGCCCTTGATAATGCTATTACACTCCAAGCTGACGTCTATGTTCCTGGCCATGGCCCCACAACACTGGGGAGTTCTAGCGCACAATTATATCGTGATTATTTGTCGCTACTGTATGAACAAACCGAACGTTGGTACGAAGAAGGTCTCACTGACTTTGAAATCAAAGACAAAATTCGTCCTGCATTCAAACAGTGGGAACATTGGGAAGGATTTAACGAAGAATTTGGCCGACATGTTAGTTTGATATACCTTGAAATAGAAGAGGCGTCGTTCTAATCAATAATCTTAGCGATTAATAGTTGCTGGCTACTTCGTTTAAAATGCCGTTTAAAAATAAAACAATGTCTTGATAGATAACTTTAGATGCTTTATCTGAACTTAATGTTGGGGGGTGATAGCCTATAACGATGTGTCCTGGATTAGCGCTTGTTTCGTAAATAAAAACCACAAACGGGCACATGGAAAGATTTTTAGGATTGGCCTGCACAGCTTGATGGGTTAATTCAGACGAGCAAAATTGCATATATTTTGCAAATAAATAGACGGGTCTAACTTGCTTTGAGATCTCAACAGTATTGTCCTGAACCGGTGAAGTTCTTTCAAGCATTT